>Ga0315316_10001068_pt1 | contig 18863 bp, 12 predicted proteins | sample M160m3416metaG_FD_203702 | JGI IMG/M metagenome (GOLD analysis project Ga0315316, IMG submission 203702) | Ammonia-oxidizing marine archaeal communities from Monterey Bay, California, United States - M1 60m 3416 | ecosystem: Environmental > Aquatic > Marine > Intertidal zone | place: USA... | reverse complement strand
TAAGAATCAAAAACTTTATTCATACTTTCTTTTTTAAAAGATGAACTTAATATAAAAGCAATTACAGTAGCATATTCGCAAGATTTTTTTATAAATTTTTTTGCTAATGTAGAATTTGATCCAAAAGGTGGATTTCCAAAAACTAATACTTTTTTATCTTTAAATTCTGTTATATCTAGTTTTAAATAATCTTGTTTTTTGATATTCTCCGTTTTAGGATCAATATCATATGCTAATAATTTTCCTTCATAATCTGGAAACTTTTTTTTAAAAGCATAAATAAAATTACTAGTTCCTGCTGATGGTTCAATTACTATGTCAAAAGTATTAATATCATCAATATTCATATTATCAAGACATTTATATGCAACATCTTCTTTTGTATAATATTGGTCATATTGATTTAGTTTTGTTCTTTTTTTACCTGTTTTCTTTGACATTATAATATAATATCATTATTAAAATAATATCTATTTTCTTTTTTATTTATACATGAAATAGGTAATTTATTATTTGAAATATACGATTATAAAATATTTTTTCTAATATTCTTAATTTCGTGTGTAGGGTAATTGGTGATTTTTTTAATTTCTTTATTATCATCTGTATTACTGATTATTAAGTAAGTTTCAAATAATTTTGCGAGTAATAATCCTTCATCTTTAAGATAGGTATCATTAGTAGTTGTTTTATCTTTTTTATACCGTTTAAACATTTCATTTTTAAGTATAACCTGTTTATCAAGAATGTTTTTAATAGCAAATTTGCCTCTTTCATATTTTTTTTGAAGATATTCAGTAACATCTTTTTTATTTTTTTTCTTTGTTACTAGATCTTCATAATCTTTAAATATTCCTAGTTTATCTTCGTCAGTTATTTTCTTTCCTTGTTTTTTTGGTTTAATAATTTCAACTTTTTTAAGCGTTTCTAAACCTTTTCCAAATTCGAGTTCAGCAATAATTGTCATAAAGTAGTCAAATGATTCTTTATTTAATTCAAATCCCCACGCCTTTCTGCCTAAATTAAGTGCAACTTTCGCAGTAGTGAAGTTTCCAAGAAATGGATCAAGGACAATATCTCCTTGATTACTCGCATATAATATAATTTTTTCCAGTAATGCTTCAGGTAATTTATTACTATTTTTTATTTGATCAGGGGCGAATTCTTTGTTAATATACCAAACATCTTCCAGATCGATATTAAGTAACGATTGTTTTTTTTCATTTTTCTCTTGTGGTCCAAAACGACAATAAGTATTAAAAGTTTGTCCTTTCTTTTGTTTTCCTAAAACTAGTATATGATAATGAGATGTGACGTATTTTTTTTGTGTAAATACACCGAAGTTATATCTCCAAATTACATGATTGATAGTATGTAAATTATTTTTCTTAATAGCGTTTAATATTTCGCCTAATTTACTCCATCCAGAAATTATGTATATTGTTCCAGTATTTTTTATAATTCTTTTACATTCTTTAATCCATTCATAAGACCAGTCTTCATAATTTTCTGGTGCATGAACATAGCCATCAATAACATTATCCTTTCTTTTATAATGTTTTCCGAATGTTGCTTCATTAATCCCGAATGGTGGGTCAGCAACTACTAAATTAACTGAATCATCTTTAATTTCTTTTAAACCAATTAAGCAATCTTCATTTATTATTTTATAATTATCTGTCATTGATAAAATTATAATATATTAATATTATTATCTATTTTCTTTTTTAATTTAAAATTGAAATATCAATTAATTCATTAAAATTAATTAAAATTAAATAATATTTATAATATGGATAAGCAAAAATATAATCTTTCAAGTATTCCAACAATTAAAGGTCTGTTTAAATTATTTAAAAAATCGAATTATAATTTTGAAAGAGCTCTTCTAGAATTCTTTGATAATAGTATTAGTGCTGAAGCAAATAATATTGTAATAACACTTGCAAAAGCTTGGAATTATAATGAAATTTATCAAATTACCATATCTGATGATGGAAATGGATTTGGTAATATTAGAAAAAACGAAACTGAAACTTTGAAAGGAATTGAGGCTATTCAAGAATGTTTCAAATTTACTACTGATAGAGTGAGAACAAATGATGATATATCAGAAAATGGTATTGGATTTAAAAGTGCATTGGTTAATCTTGGTACAAACTTAACATGTTTCACTAAAAATAATGATGGAGAATGTTTTAAAATTATAATGAATTTAAATAATATGATAGAAAAAAATGAACAGGATATCTTAACTGGATGGTGTCCAACAATAATTAAAATAAGTATTGATGAATATGAAAAACATCATGATTTTCAGAATGGTTCTACATTCATTATTACTGAATTGAATCATGAGTTTATACCAACAATTGAAAAATCATATGAATTATTAAAAAATATTATAATTAGCACATATAATTATCAATTGTTAGATAATAATAATCTAAAATTTGAAATAAATATGGAAAATAAATCTGAAACTATCAATTCTGAAACAAATAATATTAATAATATATTTGATGATCCAGATATTCCACATATACAAAAAATAGAATTCCCAGATGAAACTATTTCTATAAATAGTTACATCATAAATTATATAAGAGTATATAAGGATCGTAAACGTATTTTTATTATTGTAGAAGAAGATGGTGAATTATTTACATTAAGTATTACAAAAAAATATAAAAATGGTAATCTTAGATTCGAAAAAAAGAAATTTAATATATGTGATATAAAAGATACAGATATTCTCCTAGATAGAATTACATTTAGATCTATTTTTAACCTAAAAGAATATAGTTCTGGGAAAATTGATTTAATTAGACAATATAGACTAGTTGGTAAAAATCTTGATTTTAAAGCTGAAAGAGGTGACAGTTGGTCTAGTAATATTAAACATGAGATTCATTATAATAATAAAAAAATAAATACTCTTTTAGGAACTGGATTTAATAAAATTAATGATGGAAATGTTCAAAATGAAGATTTATATTCAAGTTTACATTATTTACAAGCATTACACGAATGTAAACTTAAAAAAATTCCTAAAATGAAGAATAAACAAAAGGAACTTAAAAAGAAAAAAGTGAAAAAAGTCGAAGAAATTGTGGAGGCTGAAGTAGTAGAAGAAGATATTGTAACTGATAAAAAAGTGGAAGAAATTATGGAGGCTGAAGTAGTAGAAGAAGATATTGTAACTGATAAAAAAGTGGAAGAAATTATGGAGGCTGAAGTAGTAGAAGAAGATATTGTAACTGATAAAAAAGTGGAAGAAATTGTGGAGGCTGAAGTAGTAGAAGAAGATATTGTAACTGATAAAAAAGTGGAAGAAATTGTGGAGGCTGAAGTAGTAGAAGTAGTAGAAGAAGATATTGTAACTGATAAAAAAGTGGAAGAAACTGTGGATGCTGAAGTAGTAGAAGTAGTAGAAGAAGATATTGTAACTCATAAAAAAGTGGGAGAAACTGTGGATGCTGAAGTAGTAGAAGTAGTAGAAGAAGATATTGTAACTCATAAAAAAGTGGGAGAAACTGTGGAGGCTGAGAAAGAAGAAACTGTTGTTGATAACAGTTTTTTTGTGAATGATGATGATGAGTCAATTATAAATAATACAGTTTCTAATTTAGATAAATTAAAAACCTTACTTACAAATAAACTATCAAATAATGAATATGTATCAAGAGAGTTAATTAATAGTATTAATAAGAAAATTAAAGAATGGAAATTAGAAATTATTATCTGAAATCATAGTTGTTTGTCCTTTTTTTATTTAAAATCGATTATTTCATCGTTTAATTAAAAAACAATAAAATAAACGATTATATTAAAATGATTAGCGCGAGTAAAATTATTGATGCTACTTTTAATCCTGTTTCGTTATATGTTAAAACTAAATATCGAAATAAGGAAAATAAAAAAACTATTTTACAAGAATTATTTGGTAAATTAGGTCATAATCACGAAGATGCTATTTATGAGTTTTTGTGTGATAAATATGGAGAAGATAAAATTTACGATTTTAATCGTGAATATCCTAACATATTTGAAGACAGACAAAAACTATTAAAGAAAACAATTAAAAAAATGAAAAAATATCCAATCATATTCGAAGCATATATATGTAGTGAAGAGTTACAAATGATGGGATATATTGATATTTTAATGCGAATTAGTATTTTTATAGATTTATTTGAAAATATTTTACCGATTCATATTATATCTGATTTAAAAGAAGAATATAAAAATTATGGTGATTTTCATATAATACTTGATATGAAATATTCAAGTATTAAAAGAATGAAAGATTATTCTCTAAGTAGAGCAAAAGATAAGTACAAATATCTAATTCAATTAAATATTTATAATAAAATGCTTAAAGAAATTCAACCATATGTATCTCAATATAGTTGGATATGGGGTTCTCGAGTAAAAGGTTATGATAATACTAATGTTCTTCATGCAATTGCTTTTTATGATCATAATGATCTTGATTTAAATAATGAAATTAATAATATTATTTTTCAAGCAATTACTTTTATTAATAATATGGATAATTATATTGAAGATTATAAAAAAATTAAAGACTTCATTAAAAGTGATATGTTTGACCCTGATTATATTAATGAATATAAGAAGAAATGTCGAGAAGAATTAAAGATTGAAATTTTATCAGAAACACACTCATCTTATATTACACAAATTGATTTAGGTAAATTTTATGAACCATTACTATTAACTAGAAATAATAAGTATACATTATTTATTGATAATGAAACTGTTAATAGTTATCATACAAATGATTTTAATACATTTCCATATTATCAAGGTGTAACTGGTGCTTATATGATTGGAGTAATTGGATATCAAAATGGTGAAGAAATTTTTAGAGAACAATTTATTGCGGAAGAATTAACTACTGATGGTATTTTTAATGTTCATAAAGGTTTTAATGATTTAATTATGAAACTTGGAACAGAAAATATTAATAGTATTATACATTTTGCTCCAGCAGAAATTCATGATTTTAAGGCTTTCATTAGAAATGAAGATAGATCTAATGAATTAGAATTTTTTAAAAATTTTAGATCCAATAAATCATTATTTTTAGACTTAAGAGATGTTATCAGAAAAATTGCTCCACTTACAAATGGAGATGGTTTTGGTTTGAAACCTGTATCGAAATACTTTTATGATTTAGAATTAATTAAAACTAAATATGATGATATTAATGGATTACTTACAATTCCATTAATTATAAAATTTTATGAAGATACAGATAAAAATGCTAAAATACTAGAAGATATTTCTATTTATAATTACAAAGATTGTATTGTATTAAAAGAATTAGTTGAATTACTACTTGTAATACATGAAAATAATAATCTTAATAATTTATTTGATGAATTATCTTTATAATTTAGAAATATAAAAATCAAGTCCCCTGTTTTATTATCTTGTTTTTTTTTGAATAAATTGGTCTAAAGTTATATCTATTTTCTTTTTTAAATATATATAATGTCAAATTCAAATTCAAATTCAAATTCAAAACCAAAACCAAATTCAAATTCAAAACCAAAACCAAATTCAAATTCAAATTCAAAACAAAATTTAACTATTGAGACGAGTAATAATCAATTAAAAAAAAAATTTAAATCAAAAATTTCTCCAAAAAAAAAAAAAAATTTAAAAAACACTGTTTTATCCCCTACAAGCGTCCTTTCACCTTTAGAAAAATTTAACAGCAAAATTTCACCAAAAATTAACGTAAAAAATTTTCGAAATAAAAGAAATTATAAAAATTTTCAAAATGAATCTAAAAGAAATTATAATAATTTTTTAAATCAAATTAAAAATAAAGTATCTTCATCTTATAAAAAATATTCTGATTTAGATAATTTAAAAGATAAAGATGAAGATTTAGTTTTTAAGGGATTATTTAATGATTTAATTGATACTTTTCAATTTGATGATAAAGAATTGAATATAATAGAATTCGGTGAAGAAAGTACTAATAATAATAAAAAAAAATTACTTACCGATTTATATGATAAATCTATGATAGGAAAAATACTTGTTACCCAAAAAAAAAAAAAAGATATAGGAATAGAGGAATTTATTATTAATGATAAATATAATATTACATATTCAACTTTCTTGAATCATTTAAATAATTTAAAACCACTCGACAAATACAAACGTAAAATGAAAAACCTAACCGAAAGAAGAAAAAAAAATATAAATCGTAAAAGTAAAGAATATATAACATTAAAAGAATATCTGGACAGTTCTAACGCAACCGCGGATATTGATGATATATTTAAAATAATACAGCAACGAGTATGGGAAAAAGTATATCAAGATATTTTAGTAAGAGGAACTACCGAAAAATTATGTGTTCCGCATAACATGCATATCGAAATATCACCAGAACTTTCTGATATGAAAAAGGTTATAAATACAAATATTATATATGCAGGATATCCGTTAAAAAAAAATAATCTAACATATAAAAATATAACTGAACAATCTAAATATTTAGATTATGGTATGATTGAGAATATTCATGCTACTTTTGGTGTGTTTTTATATATACAAATTAATTTACTAAGAAATAAAACAATAACATTTCTTTTCCCTGATCCAAAATATACTAAGTATAAGTTGAAGTTGAAGTTGAAGTTGAAGACATTAAATTACTTATTATCTTTGTCAGACCCAAAACATCTTTTGTCTAAAATAAATAATCTTGGCATAAAATCCGATCAGTTTAACGAAAAAACCAAAGAAAAATTTAATTTTTTAGAGAAACAGTATAACGATTTAAATCAGATAAATAAAAAATATGGCCATCAGTGCAATTATATTTTTAATGATTTTAAAAATGATCAAGTATTCACAGATTTTATAGAACTTCGTAAGAATATTTTTAAGTTGATGCTTGAAAGTATCGCGTTCTCTATAAACTTAATAAATAATTATGGTAAAATTACCTATACTAATCCAATAATAAAGAACAATAATAACTCGGACATTACAACTGACAACATTCAAAAATTATACGATGATTACGAGAAAAGATACCAAATAAACGATAAATATACTGATGATAGTTTAGACAATTTGCAGAAGGACTTTTCACAAGAGTTGTACTACACACGAGGAAAACAAGATGAAAGGAATAAATTATACTTGACTATAATTGAAGAAATAAGTCCTAACAAAGAACTTGATAAGCCATATTACTCAGATAAAAAATATATCAATATACCTAATGAGTGGATAAACATAAAAAAAAAAGATAAACTAATTCAAATTTTTAGATATGATATGAAGTTTTATCCTCATGTTACAATAAAATATGTATTAGATACATGTTTAAAAGATAAAGAAAAGAGAATGAAAAAAGAATATAGTAATGGTATATTTATACCTCTGAATGTACATACTCATTCGACAAAGAGTGATGGCATATCAAAAATATCCGAAAATAAAAAGACTACCAATCACGTAAACCGTATTCTTAAAGCACCAAATCATGCTAATATATTAATATTTGATACTAGAAATAACCAAGAAATAAAAGTTTATATATTTGATATGAATTATACACAACCATCATATATAAAAAAAAATATAGATAAATATCTTAAAATAGTCGAAAATAAAGTAAAAGAAGAAGGGAAAGGTAATTATAAATTTCATAGAAATAATAACAATGATGATGATGATATTTGCACATTAATTGATGGTAATTTTATGAACTTACCGGATAAAACGAGTATTCATTCGGAATTTGGTTTTGTTGAACATGGAATATGTGGAGCAATATCTCAATTTATAGCTATTTTATGGGGTAGATATGGTCATTTGTTTAAAGATTTTCCTGAAATGGTTGGATATTTTTCTAAAATGATTGAAGCAAAGAGAAATAAAAAAGACCCTGAAAATTGGAAGTTATTTACACAAGGAATACTTACAATGATGTATTATTTGAATCAATTATTATCTCAGAATCAGATAATAAATAATTATGTTCAAGTTAGTATACTAGATGAAATTAATAAATTACGGAATTATAAACTAGACTTAAACATAACTAAAAAAAATACTAAAAAGATTACGGATCTTTTTAATGAATATAATAAAATTGATTATATATTACGGGATAATGAAGCGAATTATGAATTAACCCTTACGTATGAACTCGTGGGAAATCCTGATCCAGAAAAAAGAAAAGAAGCAAGCAAAAACGCAAAGAAAATATTAAATGAAAGAGTTAAGATCAAAAAAAAAATAAAAGAAATTGAAGATGAATTTAAGAAAATTGATATTGAGAATATAGACTTTGGTGCATTAGAAGAAATTGAAGATAAATTTAAGGAAACTGATATTGATGAACCAGGACATCCATTACTTGAAAAACTTAAGAAAAGTCTAGGTATTGATGAACCAATAGATCTATCACTTAATAAAATTCTAAAAAAAAATGGTGGAAAGGTAAAAAAAAGTAGAAAGATAAAAAAAGGTGGAAAGGTAAAAAAAAGTAAAAAGGTAAGTAAAAAGGTAAGAAGACATCAGGGTATTGCCCAGAAAGGAAAACAAAAGGGTAAATTGAAAAAGGGCTATAAATATACAGGAAAACGATTAAAGAGTGGGCTAGCAGAAATAATTAAAATTAAAAAATAAGATAATAAATTTGTCTTAAAGAATGAAATAATATTATCAATGTTTTTGAATAAATTGGTCTAAAGTTCCAAAATGTCTAGTATATTTACCATACATATGTTTTACAACACCCTTATCTGTAATCTCATGTGCCGTTTCGTCAAAATATACTTCAGGGACATCAAAAATAATCTGCTTTCGTCCTCGAGTAGCGGCAACATAATAAATATTTTCTTCATCTTCAATATTTACATCATCACAGATACGAATAATATCATGTTCTAATCCCTTATACGCATGAACAGTATACATCATACATTCCGCTAAATCTTGGTTTCGAACTAAATTCTTTTCAATACCAGAAATTAAATCATTTAATTCTCTTTCACTTAATTTAAGTAAAAAAGAAGGTAAATCATCAGCGAAACCAGCTGCTTCTTCTTCACTCAATTTAGAAATCTTTAATTTATTATGTAACCGTTTCATAAAAGCAACCTGTTGATCGAATTTATTAATCCAAACATTCTTAATCTGTCTAGCAGCAGTTAATAATCGTTTCCAACTTCGAAATAAATATACATATTTTGCCTGTGGTTCAGCATCTTCATACATATATGTCTTACGTTTAACACCAGAAACCATCCATAAATCATCAAATTCCTCACAAAGTTCTTTACAAGCTGGATTACCCATACGAAATGTCTTATAAAATTCAATTACAAATGTATGTTCAGGAAGTTTATCGAAAGCATTAATTGCTCCTCGCCATTCATAAATCGCTTGTTTAGGATCACCTACAAAAATTTTAGGAATTGTTGTATCAGTTAACAACATTTTTAACATAAGTGGGTCACAATCTTGAGCTTCATCAAAAAATACCATATCATAATTATCATCTAGATATCCTCTTGCCCAATGTTTAACCTCTACAACCTTTCGAATACTATCAAACGTAAAGAACTGGTTTTTCATTACCCTCTCCCATAACATAATTAACATAGTTTTCTTCTGTTTCTGGAAATTCGCTCTAATAAAATCATATATTGAATCGTGTTCGACTTGTTTACAAAACTTTGCGAACCATTGACAATAATGTTTCTTCATATTCCAAGGTTTTTTCGCTAACCAAGGAATAACACTCCCAATTGTTTGAGGCTTTAAATCCATAATTGTCATATTATCATTCTCAACACCAGATTTTTTGATAAAAATATCTCGCATCAAACTATCAAATGTGCAACAAGTTACATTTCTAATTTTTTTGTGATATAATTTACCTCGTATTTCACCGATTAACGCTTTATTAAACGCTAAATATAAAATTTTCTTTTTCTTATGAACTTCAGCAAGTTCAAGTAATGTTGTCGTTTTACCTGAACCAGCAACTGCTTGAATTGCCACAATTTCATTTTGAGAAAATTTATGTCGTTTCAAATATCTACGATTAACTCCATCTAACCATTTCATTGAAGGGGTACAACGTCCACAAATAATTTTTACCATTTTAATATCTTCAGGTGAACTAAAATATTGTTCTGCCTGTTTTGAAAATTCTCCTTCAAACTTAATCATTTTAAGAAATTGTTCGAATTCTAAAATCTTACAAATCCAAACTGTTTTTCGTTCTCCTTCCACTTCAATATCATATTCATTAGGATAACGTTTAAGCCAAAGCCATTGTTTAAAATTTGTATAAAGAAAAACATTTTTCTTACATTTTGGGATTATCTCTTTTAATTCATCAATTACTTCACAGATAGCAAAATATCCTACCTTTACTTTTCTAACATAGGTTTCCCGAACGTCAAATATCCAATCTGTTTCTGTATTTTCAACAAAATTAGACTGATTTTGAAAGGTAATATTCAAATTATCACCTTTATAACATTCAGTAATAAATTTTTCCTCAATATTCATATTGAATTTTTGATTTAATATTAATATTAATATTTCAATTCTAATTCCTTAATATAAATAGGATTAAAATATCCTTAAAAATCACATTCCGCAGTTACTGAAACTCTAGTGTTGCGTAGCAACACGGTTTATTACATTTTTATTTATAAAATTGAATTTCAAAGCAATTTCTTTAAAACAATTTTAAAATGACACAACAACTAAAAACATCTATTGAATTAATGACACGAGAAATTACTCGTTCTCCACATGACTGGATCGCAACTGGATATTCTGAAGCAGGATGTTGTGGAGGATTTCAAGGTGATGATGATATGAATTATCAACATATGAATTACCATCAATGGGTTGGAGATAAATTCAAAGTTGAAATTAGATATATGTCCCTTCAACAATCTAAAATTCGATTTAAAAAGGAACTTGTATTTTATTATGATAATAATATGCGAATTCCTATTGGAGTAACATCTAATAATGAAAATAACTTGATTACATTTACACTTAATTCTAGAAAAAAGAAAACAATCACTTTTAAATTATAAATTTAATTTAAATTAAATTAAAATATTTATATTTAATATAATAAGAAACTTTTATAATGGTTAATGATCATTGTACTATTAAGTATTTACTAACATTAGGTATTAAAGATGTTAATGACCATATTGGTGTTTTAGCATTAATTTTACCTTTCGCAAATGAATTCGCAAATCTTGCTAATATTGCTATTTTTAAACCACTATTTAGAAAAAATATATATCCACATCACGATTCTCCTTCTAGACTTTTTTATGATGTTCTTGCATTAATTGGTATAGCACTTAATGTTTCCAGATATACTCAAAAAACTGAAGACTGGAGAAAAGGTTTTGGTAAAGGTGTTGTATATCTTTTATTCGCTTTTGCTCTCCCTAATATGACTATGCATCATATATTAGACTTTTTCACTACAAATCACTATCTTAAAGGATTAATTGGTCTTATTGCTATTTATGTTATCGAACTTCTTATTCATAAAACAATTTGTATTTTTGATAGTTATCTTGATGATAATTTTCCTGATGAAACTTCATAGATTATTAGATTAAATAAAATCAACACTTTCTATTTTATTATTATTCATATTAAAACGAATTAATTGAGTTCCCGCTGAATTAAATATTCTAAATCCTCGCCATTCTTTTTCATATGTTGTATGATAATGTCCATTATTTATGGCAATAATATTATAGTCTTTAATTACTTCATAAAAAGCAGCCTTTTCATCTTCTTTCCACCAATCAGCATATGGCTCATTTACTGTATTATAATGATAAAAAATGATTACTGGATCTTTTTTATCTTTTGGTAAATTTTTTTTTAAAAATTTTAAATTTTTTGGATAAATACCTAATGATAAAATTAATACATTATTTTTACTATAAGCATAACATCCATTATATTTCATCCAAAACCATGGCCAATATGTCGCATTATATTTTTTTTTTAGATATCGTAATACTGGTTTATGAAAATATGGATGTCCTGTATAAGTATCATGATTTCCTGCTGTTAATAAAACATCCAATCCTGCATTTTCTAATGGTTTTACCCAATTATTTATTAAAGGTGTTAACTCATCTTCGCTATTATTATTGTTATTACTACAAAAACAACATATACCATTTGTGCCATAATCTGTTATGTCCCCTGCTGATATAACTATTTCAACATTATGTTCATCTTTCATATCAATGATTTTTTGAACATGATCTCGTTTGTCATCACGGATATCAATTCCATGTGAAGAATGTACTGAGCCAAAATGTAAATCTGAAGATAATACAATTGCCCACTTTTTATTAGAAATCGAAGTCACTTTTATTATTTATATAATATCATTATAATTTAATATTATTAATCGAATATATCACTATCAAATTAATAAAATTAAAATTAAAATTAATCATGGTTATGTTTCGGATTCTGACAATCTTTTAATACACAATCAAACCATCCTAACATCATATTCCATCTTTCAGTTCGATCCCCTAATAAAGCCATAGCAAGATGTTCTATATTATCATTTAAATTGGGAGGACCACTTCGTGTTCGTTTTACTGTATGATGAAATGACTCATGTAATAATGTTTTTACTAATTCTGCTTGTGTCCATAATAATGTTTTATTTATAACTGTATTCGTACCATCCGTCCAAGCAAGATCTTCTTTTATATTCATATCTCTTATACCAAAACGAGCATTCATTACACATTCTTTCATCGCACCAAAATCAAATGTTAAACTATTCTCACCAGATGCTTCAAACCATGCTCGTTCAAAACGACTTAAACCATCCGCACGAACTAAATTTTCGATTCGATCTAATTCAATAAATGCAATTTTCTTTGAACGTTTTAACATAGCATTTGAATGACGTCTACGTCTTTTATATGCTCTTTTCTTTTCAAAAATCTTTAAAACACGCAATTTTCGTTTATCTTTACAAATTTTTTTACAACGACATCGTAATTTACCAGGACGTGTGGTAGTTATTTCCCAATTATGTGGACAAGTTCTACGATTATGTCTAGCGGAGTGACAAATTCTACAGACCATTAATAATTTGAATCCTTTGATTAAATTATTGATATAATCTTAAGTTTCTTAGTTATGTATATTTGTTTATAATAATAGATTTCTTTGTAATGCTTTGTATGTTAATTAAGTTAAAAATTAGAATTTTTGATAGGGCGATTTGTTTTGTAATCATAAACAATCTCTTCGTTTTCATTAAGAGATATATCTTCATGATTTGGAGGTTTTTCGTCACTATCAGGACCAAATGGATTTTCATTTATTGGATTATAATTATCTGGTATATCAGGCCAACTTACATATTTGATTAAACTCTTTAAAGCCCTTTTTCTTCGCATTGGATTATTATTTAAAATCATATTATCCAAAGTACTTAATTTTTTTGGTGCTTTAATTTTAATTTCTGCTAAATCTAACCACTGATTTTCTTCTATATCACTTCCGAAATTTATAGCAACTGATACATTTTTTTGAATAGTCCACATATCATGTTTGTCTAGAATATCAGATGTATATGCGTTGCTTGTTAATCGTTCAACACTATTTAATTCTCCTCGTTTTTTTTCTAATATATCATAATAAAAATCACGATCTTTTGCTCTAGGATATCTTAATCTATATTCAGCACATTCTTCTAAATTCTGCTCTAATTCTGTTCCTGAATCAAATTTTTTCCCAAAATTTGAAGTTAATAATTCTTTTTTTGGTGCTTTTACATGTAAATTATTTGCAAATCCTACATCAATTTGAAGATCTACCGCATTTTTTGTACTTTGCCAAATTCTTGAAGTTGGATTAAAATCTCTACAAGAAGCATTTAATAAATAAATATAACTAAGATTAGCATATTTATCTTTACTTAGGAAAACTCTTTGATTAAGCATATAATTCTGTACTTGTTTCTTTGAATCATCTACTTGGTCTTTATCAAGAGTAATTACATTATCTAAATCACTTGTATATTTAACATATTTTAGTGCTAGGTCTGATTCGAATAAACCACCTGTTTGAATTTTATTCGCTTTATCCATTGCTAGACCAGTTTCTGTAATTGCTTTAGATGCTTCAAAATTCTCAATTTGCTTATTTGCTTCTTTTATTTGACGTTCTAAAGTAGATATTCTAAAATTTCTCACTGGAGCATCTTTACTTGGAACTACTTGTATATCATATTCTTGTGCTTGTTCAGCAATTTCTTCTTTATGTTTTTGTCTTGCTTGTTCTGCTGCTGCTCTTTTTGCTGTTATTTCTAATGCTTTTTGTTTTAAATTTTCTTCATTACGTTTTTGTTCCATTAAAGTTTCTAATTTTAATGCATGTAACTCTTTTTCCCATTCTTCTTTTCTTACTTTTAAATCACCCAAGTGTAATCCTGTTACTTTATCTTGTTTTTCTTTATCATCTTCTATCCATTTTTTTAATTCATTAATACATGCTTCTGCTTCATCATAGAAAAATGGATGAATATCCTTATACTTTTTATACATGTCTAACATAAAAGGATAACCAAAAGTTCCATATTTAAATATTTTATTACCTGCTTTTTGTTGAGCATCTACAATTCTTTGTGGCATATCCACAAGTTGTACTTTGGGATAATTTTTATACATTTTTGATGGCATTTCATGAATACAGTTGGCTATTTGTTCAAAATTAAAGGCTGAATAAAGCGCACAGGTTTCTGTTTTCTGAATAACTAATTTTTTAAAAATAATCGCATAAAATTCTAAAAATCGATATACTTTTATTGCTTCTCCATCTTCTTTTTTTTCTGGAGAAAATTTACTTTTATATTTTTTTCTTAAATTTATTAAACCAGAACTAAATTTTTTATAATCTGGTTCAGTTGTATCATTTCTTGGAGTATTTAGTACTTGTTTGACTACTTCTATTTCAAGATTAATATTATTACTCATTAAAGATTCGATGTCAAAATTAAAAGTGGCATATGCTTTTTCTAACTTTTGTTGATGTTCAATATTATCAACTGCTGTTTTTTTGATATATTCTTTATATTCTTTTAATTTATTTAGTCTTATCATTACTGATATATCTTTATCTTCAAGAATTGTAGTAAATTTTTTACATTCTATTAGATAAGAATTTTTTCTATTATCAGCTTTAGATTTATTTGATTTATGTTCAGTTATAATATTTTCTAATCGTTCTTCAAATTTATCATTTAATTCTTTTAATTTTTTGATTTCTAACATTGAAATTTCGTATTGTAAAATTTGTTGGATGAAATCTACAAATTTTGCTGGATTAAAACCATCATCTTTTCTAAATCCTCTAAATACATCATAATATATATTTTCATTTGGAAGAGCTTTTAATTTCTCTTTTTCATGTTCTGATAATGCTTTTTTTATATTTTGTGTTTCTTCTCCTTTTTCTATAACTTGATCTACTTTCTCTTCTACTTTTTCAACTATATTACTTCCTGGTAATATTAAATCTAATTGCTTATTTAAGTCTTGATTCAGTTGAGCATCTTTATTAACACCAATTAGATTTAGATTAGCATCTGCTGATCCTCCTTTTTGAATTTTACCACCTTGCTGAATATTAAGGCAAAGTTGAGATGGTTGTAATTTAAATATATCTTTTGATTTAATTGATTTAAATTGACGACCAATTGTACTAGCACGTTCATTTACTAATTCAAAATAACTATCTAAAATTTTGATTACACCACATTGAATTTTACCTACACCTGAAACAAATGTCTTTCTTAAATAAGTTCTGTAAGCATCAAATTTACTAACATATTCTTCCCAATTATATTCGTTAATCGTTCCAATATCAATATTATTTATTGGATCATACCATTTACTATTTGTTTGAAATTCTTCAACATTATCTAATGTTGCTCTAATAAAACGAGCAAATTCTTTATAATCATGATCTGTCATTGTATCTGTATATGCTTTATAATTTTGTCTAAATTCACCAATATCATATCTTACTGGATTGGGAGTACGATAAAATCCTCTTTTCTCTGGTTCTGCAAATGCACCAGTTATTAATGCAAAAATAACTTGTGTATCTAAAGCATCCACATTTTTTTTGAAAAATGCATTATTTGCAGTTATAATTTTATCTAATTTTGTTCCAAGAAGATTATTTAAAGATTGTAAAAAATTAATATAATGTCCTAAAGCTGATGTTAAAACATCAAATTTTTTTATTTGATTATCTACCTTTTCCTTATGATTAATTCTTCGATTTGTCTTTGGATCTTTATCATCAAAATATTCATTTGTTGCTTGGGGGGTAATTACACCTTCATTATCCATAATTTTAAATTTATTATAATTATCAGTACCAAAGCTATTTTCAATATAACTTTGTATTGTTTTAACAGAGTCTTTTGTTGGAATTATAACCATATATTTTTTAGAATTTCCATTTTCATCGTCCATATAGATGAATTTTGTACTAAATTCAAAATCTGAAAGTTTTAATAATTGTTTAATTTTTTTTTCTGTTTCAACATTAATTTTTAAACTGTCATCTTCTGGATTATGAGTTATTCCATGTTTGACAATATATGCATTAGATAAATTAAGAGAGGGATTATTTTTATATTTTCTTAATCTTTTTCTTAAATCTACCATATCTCTGGCTGCATTTAGAGCAGTTTCTTTTAATCCACCATATTGAATAGAATTATTTCCGCCTTTAATTAAAATTAATGGTATATTATTCTTTTTTTTTTGTTTAATTCTGTTCATATATTCATGATATCTTTTAGAACTAATTTTCTTTTTTTTATTTCCAACTATTTTATAAAAATTATAAGTATAACTTTTATCTGGCTTATATATCCGTTTTTTTATTAATTGAACCATTATTATATAAAATTTGTATAGAAAAAAAATAAACTGTTATTAACATTCAATATCTATTTTAAACAATATGAATTCGTCTTTATTCTTAAAATTAATATATTGAATAAATTTATGTAATAAATAATATGAGTTATTTCTCTTATATAGATGATAATCAAACTAATAATACTAATAACTTTCAAGAATTAGTACACAATGAGGAGAAAAAAAATGAAACTGATTCATATGACAAACAATTAGAAAAATTAAATAATAACATGTTTGATTTAAAAGTTAGTCATACTAGAAGAAATTTAGGTGGTATATACGGTAATTTAACTGAAAATAATTTATATCAAAGTTCCAGAAATGATAAATATAATAATACTTCTTCTTTACATAATACATCTAATAATAGAATTAATGCACATATATTCAATAATGATCTTGAAATTGAATCAAATCCATTTCATCAAAATAATAGTGGAAGAGAGAACTTTATTGATATGGAAAATCAATTAAGAAATTTACCCATCAATAATCATTCTTCTATGAAACAAAATGTTAAAAAAAAAACTAGTTTACAAAATTATGTTAAACCAAGACAAAATAAATATTCAAAATATCCTAGTAAACAAGCGACTTATACTAATTCACTTAATGCTGAAAATCAATTAAGATATTCTAAAATTAAGAAAAAAACAGAAGAAACAACTAATGCTTCTTTTGTTCAATCTAGAAGAAATCAATTATTTGGTTCTCAACAAACTAATGTTGTTCCTGGGGTTGAAACTAATAATAATCCATATATGGATAGATTCTTTCCTACTAACAGTAATAATCCTACTAATAGACTTATTTAATTATCTTTTGCTACTGTATCTGAAGTATCATCTTTAATACTTAATTCACTCGGGGGATGAACATATAATGAATCCGCACTATTTAAACTTGTTAGATCATCTTCATATACTTTATATTCGGGGGTATTAAATAAACTATCATTAAATTTTTCATATTTATCTAAATCTTCATTTAATTTTTCATAAAAATTAAAGACTTGTTCCAATTTCTTTGTTTGTGTATTTTGATTATTTTCTAACTGCTCCAATGCTGATAAAATATGTTCATTTACTTCTGTCTTCTTTACTGTTATATTTAAATAATTTCGTGTATAGTTATAAATCATAATATAACCATTAAATCTTGGATGAAATGTCCATATATAAAAAAATAACTTTATAACTAATAATTCAAATTTTAATTCCATAAATTTAAATAAAATACTCTCAATTACCATATTACTTGAAAAAAAACATCCAAACATAATTAATAAATCGGAATCATTATTATGTTTTATCATATGCTCTATATATGAATACATTAAATAACTAACTAAATACAAATTTGATACTATTGTTACTCCAAATATATTGAGTAAAACTAGAGTCAAAACTAAGCCAATTGCGGTTTTATTACTTGTTATATATTTCATGTCTACGCTAGGTGACTTACAACCTTTTAAAAAAATTTTGATATTATTTATCATTTATTATTACAAAATATTAATAAATTTTAATTTTTTATTCTTAACTACTTTCTGTGAAATACTCTACTTCGGCTTTTTCAAATTTTGATACTAATGGTAATAAAACATCTAATCTTTTCTCTAAAGGTGTATTTCCTCTTGCTCTTCTTCTCAAATTTTTTGCTGTTCTTTCCATCGATAGAGCCTCTCTCTTTGTTAAATTATGAATCTTTAAATAATACTTCCATTCCCCTTCGCCCTTTTTAGCATTCGTATATCGAGCACCACCCTTTATAATTCCATTGTGTTGTCGTAATCTTCGAACACTATTATTTGTT
>Ga0315316_10001064_pt1 | contig 18891 bp, 12 predicted proteins | sample M160m3416metaG_FD_203702 | JGI IMG/M metagenome (GOLD analysis project Ga0315316, IMG submission 203702) | Ammonia-oxidizing marine archaeal communities from Monterey Bay, California, United States - M1 60m 3416 | ecosystem: Environmental > Aquatic > Marine > Intertidal zone | place: USA... | reverse complement strand
TATCTACTCCGGCCGGCCATGGATCATCGGAAATCACATCTCCCATCGGCCACGCTGTCGTCTCTGCTGGCGGTAAGTTGCGAGCCACATCAGTAGGAGTGAAATACACAGAGTCTTCACCAATAGCATGAGAAACACATCCCTGGTTTTTATAACGCTTGGCAGTCCTCGTCACACCATCTGGAAGAGTTAGAGCCACGATCTCATTTTCGTAATCTACGATCGTGTCTACAACATGACCCCTTTGGTCAAAATGGGATATAAAACCACCCACGTTGGCGGCGGCATCTTCGGGATCCAAGCCGGTTATAAAAACGGCGGAACAAAGAATCTTTGCGAACCCAGCTGTTTCATGATGTAAAACATCACCTGGAGGAGGAATATACTCAGTATCCAATTCGAGAGACGCAGCTCTAGCGTTAAGAGCGACTCTTGGATCCTCTTCAACCTCCTGATCCGAAGGTAGGCAACCAATTGAAATTAAAACGACGGCAAAGCCTAATTTCTTAAATATCCTCATTTGTATCCCTCCGAGTTTGTACTGTATTCAATAAATAGGATGTTGCATTTCTACTTGTGGCCACTATTCATGCCATCAGACTAACGATTGACACCCATCCCGGTCAAAACCCAGTTTTTACAATTCTTCCAGAGCATTCCCAAGATCACAAATTAGATCACCAACATCTTCGATCCCCACGGAATAACGAATCAGACCTTCAGGAATACCCATAGCCTCTCTTTCCTCCGGACTGCACTCAACGTGACTTGTTGTCGCTGGCGGTCCAGCGACTGTCTCTACAGACCCTAAATTAGCCGCCAGATTAACATACCTTAATTTCGGAAGGAACTTCTTCACAGCCCCATACCCACCCTTGAGCTTGAAACTTAACATGCCACCAAATCCTTGCATCTGACTTACTGCAATATCGTGGTTTCGATGGCTCGTTAGACCTGGATAAAACACTTCATCTATTTTATCGTGGCTTTCTAAATACTGAGCGATTTGCATTGCACTAGCATTTTGCTGTGCTATCCTCAAGCCTAGCGTTTTCATACCCCTGATCAAAAGATATGCCGATTCTGGATGAAGAGACGCACCCGTTATCTCCTTGAAGCGAAAAATCTCATTTAGTAAATGCTTACTACCACTAACCACTCCCCCCAAAGCATCCGCGTGTCCTCCCAAAAACTTTGTGGCGCTATGCAATACTATGTCTGCTCCCAATGGCAAAGGTTTCTGGTTGATCGGTGTCGCAAAGGTATTGTCCACAACTACTAGAGCTCCCACTTGATGAGCTGCTGCGCTCAATCTCTTTATGTCAACAATTTTGACGGTAGGATTTGTAGGAGTTTCCAAGTAGAGAATGTCGCAGCCTTGTGCTACTTGGCCTTCAATACCTTTATGGTCATCGGTGTCGCAAAGGTCGACTTGGACTCCATATTTCGGAAGATAGTCGGTGAACAGGACATTTGTCCCTCCGTAAGAGTCCTTAATAGAGACTACGCGCTTTCCTGGTTCTAAGAGAGAAAACAGGGTGCCAGTGATTGCCGCCATACCCGTGGAAAAGGAAACACTACTTTCTCCACCCTCTAGCAGATTAACTTTATCTTCAAAAACCTCGACGGTGGGATTTGTATTCCTTCCGTATATGTGTCCGGCAGTTTTACCTGTTGCCACATCAAGCCAAGTATCTAAATCTGGATAATCAAACGAAACACTATTAACCACAGGTATCTGGGTAGCGCCCAATTTATCCACACCCTCTTCACCACCCCATACAGCCAGCGTCTTTGGACTAGGTCCCTCTTTGTGTCTAGTATTCATCTATACCCTCATTAAAATGTCTTAGTAACTTTACCAGCGTACTGGTTGAACCATCTGTGCCCAAAATACAACTCAAGATCCAACCTATCCAGGTCCCGGCTTCAGGATTGTGCCCATTCTTTCCTAATCCTACCTTGACCTGTTCCGTTAGAGTCTCCCTTTAAAAATAGAGTTCCTTTAATGATACAGTTTGTGGAAAGCGATGCCTGGGAAGCCATCTCCGTAGGGATACTGTTGCTAATCCTGGGTAGTTTTTTCCACTTTTGGATGACTAGATTCGGAAGAACAAAATGGATGAAGGCTGTCGGCGCCCTTTTGACCTTATGCCTTTACTGGATTTTATTCGGTCTTGCACACCCAACAATTCTAATGATTGTAGCAATTGCCATAGGTGCCAGAATTTTTCTCACAGGAACGTCTAACCCGGACTGAAAGAACAATTTTAATAGGAGTTAAAATGAAGACACAGTCAATTACTCCAATTTTCACTCTGGGGGTGGTGATTCTGTTAATTGGTGCATGTGATTTGTCACAGGGCACTGGACCAAGAGATTTAGCAATCGACGCTATCTTTTCCGATATAACAGCTGAGAATCCGGGGGCTGTCGTTGGAGTGATAAAGGACGGAGACATCGTCCACCGCGCTGGCTACGGATCAGCTAACCTTGATTATGGAATCTCGATAGATCCACAAACAATCTTTGATATCGCGTCAATCTCCAAACAATTCGCTGCTTTCAGTGCTCTGCTTTTGGTTCAAGACGGCAAGCTAGACCTTGACGAAGACGTTCGCACCTATGTACCCGAACTCCCTCAGTTCAATGAAACTATAACCTCCAGGCACTTGATCCATCACACTAGTGGCATTAGAGACTGGGTTCAATCAATGGCCGTTGGTGGTGTCGAATACGGCGATGTCATTAGTTTCGAAATGATACTCAGAATGCTGAGGAATCAAAACACCTTAAACTTTGAACCAGGAACTGAATACGCATATTCAAATACTGGCTACAACCTGTTGACGCTCGTCATTGAACGAGTTGCAGGACAAGGGTTCAGAGAGTTTACCAATGAGCGCATCTTTCACCCACTTGGCATGACTAATACACACTTTTCTGACAACCACAATGAAATCGTTCCAGAGCGAGCCGAATCTTACGTATTGGCAGGAACAAGAGGTTCTATTGCCAGATATGGGAACGATGCGGTTTTCGAGCGTCGTGCTAACCAACTTACGGCTATGGGGTCCAGTTCCCTGCATACAACCATTGATGACTTTATCAAGTGGATGAACAATTATCAGACAGGAACCGTAGGTGGAGAAGAACTAAGGTACCAAATGTTGGAACGAGGCCTTTTGTCCAACGGAGACACACTAAGCTATGCATACGGCCTTACTATTTCCGATTACAACAATTCACCAACATTTGGACATAGCGGATCATGGGTTGGCTTTAGAAGCAACTTCATACATCTAGAGGAGCCTAGTATATCAATCGCTGTGTTCTGTAATTTTTCCACCTGCGACCCCCAAAGCCGCGCCTTCAAGATAGCGGATCTGCTAATGGCGGCAGAGCCACAAATAGATACACAGCAAGCTCGGCCTGAGCCTAAAGTAGACTCTCGACAAATAACGGAAGTTCTTGACCAATACATTGGGACATATAGAAACTACGAGTTAGATACAACCTACCGACTTGTTGTTTCTGGCGATCACCTAGTCGCTTACCATTGGCGGGCCAGACCAACTTCACTGATTGCACAGGGAGATGACCGTTTTGGGTTTGGAACAGGATGGTTTGGTTCAGGCCAAGGACAAATCACTTTTGACAGAGATGGAAACGGAGAAGTACAAGGATTTCAATTTAATGATATGCGGGTGCGGAATCTTTACTTTAAAAAGGTAGCAACTTTAGAGTAGGCAATCTCCCTTAGGGTTAAACAATAACTTTTTCATAGTCATCGATATAGGAACATACCATGAATAAACTTCGCCCAATCTGGATCGCCTCTTTCTTAACTTTATTGATCCGTCCTGTTTTGGGCCAAACGTTGCAACAGGAAGCTCTATCCTCTTGGATAAACCTCGATATGGCCACTGGATACGAGACTAGAATGGCCCCTGATATAGCAAGCCAAATGAGTGGCTGGCAAGCCGACGAATGGGGTAATCTCTCAATGACAATTGGGTCAGGGCCCATAAGACAAGTCGTTGCTTGTGGTCTTGATAGGCCTAGTTACTCCGTGAGTCAAATTACAAATGATGGCTACTTGAGGGTACACAGAATTGGCAGAGGATCTTCTAATCCCCTTTGGGACCAAGCGCACGAAGCCCAGACAATGCGAATATTCACCGAGCAAGGGCCTGTAGCTGGGGTCGTAGCTCGTTCGAATGGTCACTTCCGTCAGCAACACTCGGATGAGACCGATATTGTAACAGCGGATGATCTCTGGGTCGATATCGGTGCGGAATCTTTTGAAGAAGTTGAGGCAATAGGCGTCGAGCTCCTTGATCCTTTAGCGCGACATCTACCTCGATGGGTATTCAGTAATTACGTGGGAGGGCCTGATGCAGGGACACGATCTGGTTGCGCCACTATAGTCACTCTGGCTCATAGCATCAGTGGAACCCCCACCAACATTTCGGAAGCAACTGCATTTGTACTTAGCTCCCAAAAGGAATTTGGATGGATCGGTTTGAGTTCTTTTTTGTCAAGGCAGATGGGTATTGAAAAACTCATACTTGTAGGAGACGGTGGCCAAATGCGTATCAACGAAACTCGATCTAATTCATCATTCGGACGAGTAGAACCCATACTCGAACACGCTGGTGTCAAGCAGGTTGATTGGATTTCACCCCGTGTACATCAGCCTGGTTCCCACATGGAATCATTATCTACCAGCGAGGCGAATTGGATGCTTACAACCATTGCCGATCAACTTGGGACCACTACTAGTGATCAGCCAGAATGGATCATAGCACCCAGTCGCAATGATTTCACGAATAGCTTTTATGACAACACCTACAGTGATCAAGCTGACTTACTCACCCATCTAGCAGATGCTTACGGTGTTTCTGGGCATGAATGGTCGGTGCGCCGGAGGATACTAGAGGCACTTCCAGATTGGGCAAAAGACCAAGCAAAAGTTGATGATATCGGCAATATAATTGTAGAAATGGGACCAGAAAACGATACCACCATTTTCATGGCTCATATGGATGAAGTCGGATATGAAGTAGACTCAATAGATCCACAAGGCATAATAACCCTCGGCAGGAAAGGGGGAGCGGTCCATTCCGCATGGGAAGGACAGACTGCACTCGTCCATTTTGATCCCCCTAATGCTCCAAATCCTGCATCGGGAACAGGCACGGACTATCACCCCAAATGGAAAGCACAGTCTCTAGCGGCTTCCGCATCCTCACCAATCAGAGGGATCTTTCTCGCAAGAGAAAACCCCAGCCAAAAAGACCCAAACCCTGATGCGATGCGAGTTTGGCTGGGATTGAATAAAAAAGAGTTGACGGATGCAGGAGTCCGGGAAGGAATGGCGGTCAGCAGTTTCAAGGAAGCAGTCAGGATTGGCTCTTCCAGATTTGCTGCACGCTCCTTGGACGATCGTGCAGGATCTGCTGCCCTGCTCATGGCCATTAAGAAAATAAATCCCGACGAATTAACCAAGAAAGTATATTTAGTATGGTCAGTACATGAGGAAAGTGGCCATTTAGGCGCACTGGCTCTTTCAAAACTCATCGGCCTGGGAAGCAGAAGAATCTACTCCGTCGATACTTTCGTATCTTCAGACACTCCTATCGAATCGCCCCATTTTGCCCATGCCATCCTAGGTAATGGTCCAGTGCTCAGAGCAATTGAAAATTCTGGGGCTTCGCCAGTATCAGAAAGAGCCATTGTCATAGAGGCAGCGAAACGCGCTGAACTTCCTTTACAAATAGGACTGACTCAGGGAAGTACAGATGGAGTGGATTTCGCTTTTTGGGGTGCTCCGAATCAAGGCCTTTCATGGCCAGGTCGCTACAGTCATTCCCCGGGGGAGGTTTTGGATCTTAGAGACATAGATAATCTGGCAAAATTAGTTGTAGCCGTAGCTCTTTCGACCGAACCTTGATCACATTACTTCATCTCAAGGGATGGCAGTAGGCCTATGCTGACCAAAATTCCGACATATTTATTTTTACTAGCCTCCTTGATCCTAGGAATGCTCCTAGGTGGTTTTTTTTCAGACTCACTGAAGGGGGTGGCCACTTCGGTTAACGTGGCCATAAGTGCGATAATTTACTTTGTTCCAATCTTAATTTTTGTCGCTTTATCCCCTGCTATTTCCTCGTTAGCAGATAGCGGGCGCGCCAACTCCCTAGCAGGGTCCGTCATTCTATGGTACCTATTCACTTCTTTTCTAGCCGGGCTTTTAGGATTGTCTCTTTCAACACTGCTTTTTGGGCTACCTCTTTCTGCCTCTCTCGGTAACCCTACTGGAACAATGATGACTCTGTTGGCACCTGGAGAAAGTCTTAGCGCCTCCAGACCATTGATCGCCATACTATTGGCTGTCTGTTTTGGACTCCTTGGCACCAAGTGGACATTTCTCCGATTATTCCTAGAAAAAGTCCAGTCTAAAGTTTTTTATTTCGGCAGCAAAATCCAGCTAATCATTGTTCCTTTTGTCTTGTTTTTGGGGATCTCCGTAGGCGTCCGGTTCGGAGCTCAATTGGGGCTAACCAACTATCTCCTAATGACAGTGTATACATTCTTGCTGTGCCTAACCTGGACGACTTTCTACGTTTTTATTCTGCTCAAATTAGCCAAACCTCACGACGTTAAAGAAGTGGCCAGAGATTATTTGCTACCAACGGCTGTTTTTGCAGCTGGCACATGTTCATCGCTACTAACACTTCCTGTCAATCTGGCAAATGTTAAGAAACAAGGAGTTAGTGCAAAAATCGCTGATTTTGTACTACCAGTCGGATCTGTCATTAACTTAGACGCGAGCGCACTTGCATATGTGGCATACGCACCCTTTGTACTCTCCTATCTCTTCGGGATACAAATCGACTTGGCAACCCTACTAATGGCCTGGCCTGCTATTGTTTTATTTACCATCGCAGCTCCCGGACTACCAGCTGGGATGGGAACTGCCCTTTGGAGTGCGACCCTCTTCGCCTCCGTACTCAATCTTCCAGAAAATGTCGCTTCCGAGTTCGTAGCCACCTGGATAGCTATGTCCAGCGGCCTCCCTGATATGATGAGAACGGCTACCAACTGCACCAGTGACGGATTTGCCTCTATGATCATGGAAAAATTCCATGGCGACTCAGATTAGTTCCAGAAACTCCAAGCCTCTTCCCATTGTCAATTCAGTACTCCTAGGCCAATTATCTCGTCTATCTTCTGCCCGATTTCCCTGTTATAGCTATCCCCCCCACCTGGCCTTTTGTTAAAAAGAGTCACGTAGTTGATCCCATTATCCTTTTGTAGTGCCAATGCTTGAGTGCCAGGGAGACTTCCCGTGTGATAACGCCATCCCGTGCCGTAGCTATTGCTTCTTACCATACCAATGTTTTCCCCCCAAACCATATAATGATCCAAGAATTCAACGATCGCTCTTGAAGTAGCCACTAATCCCATATATGACACTGCCCCTTCATGGTTCCAGCCCCCATCCGGAAAAAACACTTGTGGGCCAGTTGGATCGAAAACGTTCACCCCCTTAAAACCTGAATCATACCAAGGTTCCCGAAAATCTCTGTCGAGCAGAAATGACCTCCCTTGGATCACATCATTCCGAGCAATCCCTATCGGGCTTAGTACTTCTTGGTGAACATAATCCATGTAGTCCTGACCAGAGATTTTCTCTATAATCAGGCCTAAAACCAAATAACCAACGTTAGAATAGACGTATTGGGAATCCGGCGTGAATTGCAGGCTTCTTCCTAATAGAAACGAAACCATCTCAGCCTGGCCTGGAGGGCTAGTTATGCCCAGGGCCGTTGCAATTTCAACTTCATGGAAAACCCAATCCTTGTCTGCTTCTCTATCCCATCCACTTCTATGTTGGAGGAGATGTTCTACTGTAATCTGTTTAAACAAAGTATCTCCCAACACGGGAGATGGATCCAACTCAAGAACTCCAGGAAGATCTTGACCCAGGTCAAAGGCTCGAGTAGTTAGATCTAGCTTCCCTGATTCTATGAGTTTCATGATGGCTGCCGCAGTTATTGGCTTGCTTACACTCGCCAAACGCATCATTGCGCCTTGGGGTAGTATTTGGGTATGGGCGCTATCTTTCCAACCAAAAGATTTATCATACACAACCCTGCCATTCTTCATGATACTCAGAGCACCTGCCCCTATATCATTTTCTGACATGAAAGCAGTCATTAAGGAATCGAATACTGAAAGCTTGCTCTCTTCAGGAGCAGTGATCGTCCCTGAATCTTGACACCCAATAGTGAAAGCGGCCAAAAATAACCAATAGTACCTACCCTTCATCACAATAGACTCGACCCTTTTTTGCAGGAGTGAAACATTGATCTGTCCTTATCAATGAATCGCAAGCACTTTCTGGGGTAATATTTCTTATCGGCGGTAGGTTAAAACTTAAACAACCGTCGAGAGCCTCTCTAACGGGCAAAAGGACTCTCGACGGCTAATTGGGGGATAGAACACCCTAGCCAGCCACAATTTCTGGCCCCATTCATTTCATGTTTATTTATAGCACCTTACCGACCTCAATAGGCTACTCCTCTGGCGAGACAAGTAAATTCAAGCCACGCTCCGTCAACGCCTCGTTGAATCCAGAAAGCTCATTCTCCAACAATGCATCTAGGTTTAATTTCGCGTCATTAGCTATGTCCCTCAATATTGCCTGCACTTCAATATGTTGATCTGTTGGCCTAAAATCGGCCGTAGTCACACCGCCCAACAAATAATTAAGTCTCTCCAATGCCTTGCCTGGATAGCGCACTTGGTCCTGTCCTGTGCCAGTCACTTGCAATTGGAGAAGTTCGTCTTCGATTACTACCAAAGCAGCATCAATGGTGCCAGCAGTTTCGACTAAATCCTCGGATCCCCCCTGGTCATCCATTATATCTATCACATCATAAAGTTGCCGTCTGACCCACTCAATTCGACTTACAGTTTCAGCTGCAAGCATCTGATCCACCCTAATTTTCTGAGCGAGGTCGAACTGCGCCATGATATCATTCATTGAACCCTCTGAATTGGGATCCTTTATGACATTAAGAGTCTGACTGAAATCCTGGCCCCCTATTTCTAAAGTGACTGTATAGGTTCCTGGCGGATAGCGTAAAGCTGCAATGGACCCGGCAGATCGTTCTCTGTCTGACCCCAGATCATACCAGTCAGCATATTTTGGCTTCGTCCTTAGGGTTGCTGCTTGACCACCGCCATCTCGAAAATCCCACTCAACTCTATTGATTCCAGTATTACTTGGTCCGTCCATCTCTCTTATCATTTTCCCGTCTGCATTCCATATTCTCACGGTCGCTTCAGATCCCGCCATTTCTTCTCCAATCCAATAATTGATAAGAGCAGCATTGGTTGGACCTTCTCCATCAGATTGATCGTTCGTCATGACCGCTGGAGCGGTTCTGGAATTAAATCTGTATGCGTCTCTTGGTTCGAAAAGGTGTGCCGATCTGTCGAACACTTCCTGATCCAATTGTTGCAATGGGCTGAGGTCATCCATTATCCAAAATCCTCTGCCGTAAGTGCCGATCACCAAGTCACCAAAATGTTCTTGTACAACAAGTCCATATTTCGGAGACGCTGGCAAATTATTAGTCCACTCTATCCAATTATCACCATCATTAAGTGACACATACAGACGATTTTCAGTGCCCACATAGAGAAGTCCTGGACGCACTGGATCTTCAACAATATCGCGTGTAAAGCTCAGTATATGGTCTGAGATACCGTTGGTGATCTTGACCCATGTTTCGCCATAATCTTCGGTCCGATAAATATAGGCTCCGAAATTACCTACTTGATGTGCTTCAACAACGAGATATGCTTTTGCGGCATCCCACTTCGAAGCATGTATACCACGCACTACTCCATCTTCAGGCCAGTCTGGAAAGTTCCCAGTTACATCATTCCAAGTGTCACCATTATCCCTACTGACATGCACCATTCCGTCATTTGAGCCAGCATAAAATACACCTTGTTCAGCTCTGGACTCATCAAAACTATAGATAACACAGCAGTATTCCACTCCAAGGTTGTCGGGAGTTAATCCTCCACTAATACCTTGCCGAGACTTATCGTTCGTAGTCAGATCGGGACTGATGACGTCCCAGCTCTGTCCCCCATTTTGAGTCCTGTGAACATGCTGACTAGTCACATATACCGTATTGTTGTCATGAGAAGATACTAGCAATGGGAATGTCCACTGAAACCTGTACTTCAAATCTTCAGCATGCCAGCCAACAGTTCCCTCTGGCCACACTTCCACATTCCTAAATTGACGTGTCTTCTGATCATGGCGGACAACAATGCCACCTACCGCACCAGCGCCTGATGCGCTCGACCATACTATGTCTGAATCAGTAGGATCGGGCGTGGCGAATCCACTCTCCCCTCCACCAACTTGATGCCAATCCCCTCGAGGGATCCTGCCGTTATCGTATAAAGGATTGCTCGGACCCCTGTAGGAAGGACCATCCTGTCGGTTGCCCATGACATTGTATGGTACAGCATTATCAGCCGTAACGTGATACATCTGACCCACAGGCAACTCCACTGCTCTATAAGATTGTCCTCTATTCTCTGAAATATGAACGCCTTGGTCATTGCCGATCACCAACCGATCTCCGTTAGCCGGATCGAACCACAGGTCATGGTAGTCTCCACCAGATCTCTGTCTTCCTGAGTGGTTTATATATGTCAGCCCTCCATCATACGACCTTGCAATACCAGCAGTCAGAAAGAATACCTCATTTTCATCGTCGGGCGTCACGCGACAATTGTTGTAATACGCCGTTCTGCCACCTAGATCGCGACTATGGTTGACCAGTTGCCATTCTTTTCCTCCATCATCTGACCTCCACAACTCCCCACTCTCTGTGATGGCTCCATTCCAAGGTACACCATCTCCAGTCTCTATAAGGCTATAAACCCTCTGCGAATTAGCTGCCGACATACATATGTCGATTTTACCTACGGGAAGAGTGGGCAATCCATGTCCACTTAGTCTGTCCCAGGTTTCTCCTCCGTCTTCACTTTTGTAGATTGCTGACCCTGGCCCGCCACTCTGTCTACCCCATGTATTAATCAGAATTTGCCACATTCCTGCAAAAAGAATCCGAGGATTATTGGGGTCCATGATTAGGCTTGATGCACCAGTATTCTCGTCTACGAAAAGCACATGGTCCCAGGTCTCGCCGCCATCAGCAGTCTTGTAGATGCCCCTTTCCTGCTGGGCACTGTGCCCGTGCCCCAAGGCAGCTATATAAACAACTGATGGATCTGTGGGATGAATCACAATTCGACTTATCCTTCCAGTCTCCTCAAGGCCCATATGATGCCAAGTCTCGCCTGCATCTGTCGATTTGTAGACTCCGTCACCTACGGTCACGTTTGACCTAATATGCGGTTCTCCTGTGCCCGCCCAAACTACGTTATTGTCGGAAGAGGACACTGCCAACGCACCGATGGAGTGAGTATCTTGGTCGTCGAAAATCGGTCGCCAAAAGTTTCCCCCATCCTCTGTTTTCCAGAGCCCCCCTGCGGCAGCGCCAGCGTAATAGACAAGGGGATTACTGGTGACCCCTGAAACTGAAGCTATCCTGTTACCCACCACCCCTATATGTCTGAATCCAAGGGCACCCAAATGTTGGCCGGAAACGCTCTGTGAGCTAGCATCTCCTGGCAGGCTAGCACTGGCTACTAGTAACAGTACGTTCATAAACTTTTTGGCACTGAAAAACATCTTCCCACTCCTTAATTAATAATTGATTTATTTTATCTTTACATTCTGTCCGCTGAGAATCGACTGAGAGTCATCCACCCTGGCACAACAGCGCAATTATAAACACATTGGTTATATTCCCTGCAATCAGGGTGTATGCAGCAATTCATCATAATATCGAAGTCCTAAAGATGACAAGACAATCCTTAAACTTTTGAAAATGTGCTATGAATAATCTAAAAAAACACACATCTTTACACCTAATACTGGCGACCTACTTTAGCCTGGCTTTTTCGCCTTCCCTAGTTCAAAGCCAATCGATAACCTCCTCAACTGATTTTGGGGAGAGCATTAACTCGCTTTTTGCTTTTATATCACCTGGAGACCCAGGCTGTAGCTTAGGCATCATCGAACGTGGTGAACTTACCTACTCGAAAAGCGCTGGATTGGCCAACCTTGATTGGGGAATACCTATTTCCACTAGTTCTATTTTTGACGTCGCTTCAGTGTCTAAGCAATTCACAGCTAGTGCCATTGCCCTTTTAGAGATAGACGGTCTCCTTAGTCTAGATGATGAGGTCAGAAAGTGGATTCCGGAATTCAAAAACTACAGTGCGCCCATCACAATTAGACAACTCTTAAATCACACTTCAGGTATTAGAGATTACCTATCCCTGATGAACCTTGCCGGAACAGACTTCAATAACGTGTTTACCGAGTTCGACGCGGTAGAACTTATAGTCAGACAGGAAGGGTTAAATTTCCCAACTGGAGACCAATTTTTATACTCCAATTCTGGTTACTTATTAGCTGCACACATAGTCAGACGAATCACGGGAAAATCATTACGTGCTTTTTTAGAAGAAAGAGTTTTTGGACCATTGAACATGACCAAGACTCAGATATGGGATGACAGCAATGAGATTGTTAGTAAGCGTGCCACAGGATACAGCCTTGCGAATGGCGAGTGGCAGATTGATCACTTATTGAATTTCCAGATGGGGGGTGACGGGCAGGTACTGACATCCGTTGATGAACTCGTCAAATGGGATAGTAATTTTTACAACCCAGTAGTGGGAGGAAACTCACTACTTCAGAAGTTACATGATCGTGGCGCGTTAAATAACGGAGACGTTATCGATTATGCCCTTGGCCTGACGGTAGATGAATACAGGGGCCTAAAACGAGTGATGCACACTGGGTCCTGGGGGGGATTCAGAGCTAACATCACCCGTTATCCAGATGAGCAAACTAGCTTCATCCTACTCTGCAATCGCTTTGATGGAACACAAGAACTTCAAATCACAGATGTCGCCGATCTTGTTCTCGTTGACAAATTCACAGAGCAGAACGTAGCAGGCATGAACCTGCGCTCAGATGGCTCCCCAGTGAACCAACCAGACCAGCAACTGACTCCAGTTTCATCTGAAACACCTGATCCCCAACTGGCAACACTAAAAAACTATATTGGTGAATATTGGAGTTCCGAACTTGGAGTATCCTTCCACATCAACTTAGAAGCAGAGCAACTGAAGATGATCAGGCCCAATGGGAGCGTCACCAATCTCGAGTATGTTAAGAACAAGCAATACACTGGCGATGGCTTTATCGTCTACTTTGAGAGTTCTAGTCGAATGAAAATTGATACGGGACGTGTCCTGGGGATCACATTCATCAAAGAGAGTGTCTAGTTTATGCGTCTATAAATGGCATGGCTAACCCTTCTCTCGCCGTCGGGACCCGTACGGATATATTCATTGTCGATGACGTTACCATCATCTGAAAGAACGTTCATAATTACCTGGGTGACCTCCCCGTTACGCATATTCGAAATCTTATTAGTCTTATCATCGACTATCTCAACAGCAGTCTTACTATTTTCCTGACCCTCTACATCCATGAATTCGCCATCAAAAAGAGTTACATAGCCCCATTTTGACTCTCTCCCTTCCGAGTTGGTCGCCTCAACGGTTACCCTCATCCCACCATCTCCATATGGCTCATAGGTCATAATGTTTATCGCTGGGGGGGGTGCATCTGAGTCCATCTGCCATACTCCAAATCTTGGGTTCTGCACCCCCACTTCTGGCTCTCCAGATGAACAACCCACTAGGATTACCAGGATACAAGACAGAGCTTTTAACGAGGTTGAACTATTCATTTGCGCACTCCTCCAATATGATTCTCAATTTTCGACAAACTTTTTAGCCGTTTCTTTAATTGAAAGTATGGTCGATTTCAATGCCCGTACAGTAACCTCTGGAGATACGGAGACTAATCGCAATACTTTCTTTCCTTTTATAGTAGCAATAGAGATAGCTCTCTTGCCTTCCAGACCGGTCTTTTTGTACACGTACTCTTGTAGGCCACACAAATTTTGTCTATCGATTCCAACCGGGTGCACCCTAAAACAGATCACTCCAGTATCCGGCTCATTAATGATCTCTATCTCAGTGTCATCTATCAAAAACTCAGCAAGATCTTTCACCGCATTGATACTGCTCCGTAATCTTTTCTTCAACCCGTAAAGACCTTGAGTTTTTATAGATGTGATCAATGGAAGGGCTGAAAATGGCCTTGTAGATGGAGGTGACTTGAGTCCTGGGTTGGGCATTTCCTCTTCTTTTCTATTGAAATAATTGGAATAGACATTAACCCTCTCAAAATTTGCTCCATCATTCAAAAACAACAGAGATGATGGTATTGGAATCCCCAATTGTTTGTGTGGATCCCACACTATGGAATCAACTAGCTGTAAGCCCCTAAAAAGATGTTCCTTTTCTGGAAGTAGCCTATACGCTAGTCCATAGGCTCCATCAGCATGGAGCCACACTCCTTTTTCGGAACACATTTTAGATATTCCTGGCAATCGATCCACCGATCCAGTTATCGTAGATCCCAATGTTACGACTATGCATACAATCTCATGTTCCAATGTGTGGCCTTCTAGGACTTTAGACACTTCTGCCGGATCTATCCTCAAATTCTCGTCCAGGCCTATTTTCAATAACGCATTTTCTCCTAGCCCTAAGAATCGAGCGGCATGTAAGATCGAAAAATGAACATCCTCAGCCACTACTATCTTCAGATTCTCTGGATTAGCAAATCCAGACATTCCCTCCCTAGAGTAGTCGAATCCCATTTTTTCAGCGTGCCTATGTAGTGCGAGATATAAAGCTTGCTGATTTCCATACGTCCCAGAATACATAAATGTAGCTTCTGATTTTTCGCTGAGCTCAAAAAGTTCGCATAGCTTTTCGCAGCAAAGCTCCTCTAGTACCGCACCTCCCGGAGAAACTTGCCAGTTTGTGACACCCTGGTTGACACGAAGAGCTAGGTCTGCCCCGATTAAAGCTCCTTCTTCTGGGAATGCATTGAACATCGACTGAAATTCTGGACTACCATAGTTGAGTAAATGTGGAATCAGCATGGTTTCTAGCTGGAGTGATAGATCTATTGGGTCCATTCTCTCGTCCTCAAATTCCACGAGACCTTTCAAGTCCGATCGAACCTGAGCCAAGGAGGCACCCGAATAAACTCCTCTAGACATGACCACCATATCTTTTGACTTTGCTGATAAATAAAGCCTGATCAATGAATCCCAAAAGGGTGCTCAATCCAGAAGCAATCCCATCTACTACCGGTAAACCCAATCGCTCCTGAAGCTCAAAACTCATCCCCACTAAATCTGCACACCCAAGCACTATAACTTCAGCTCCGTCCTCGTCGACAGCATCCCTCGATACTCGCTCACATAAATCCAATTTATCTACCGTTCCAGCCACCGAATCTAGAGGGCGCACGGAAGCGAGTTGGTTTCCGAGGTTATACCTTCTGACCAAGGCTTCCTTATTGGGAATGGAGCCAGATGTAGCCGATATCACAGTGAATCTATCGCCCAGAAGACAGGCAGAGTGCATAGAGGATTCGCCAATCCCAACTACTGGTTTGTGGCTAACCTCTTTCATGAGATCCAGATTAGGATCAGAATGACAAGCCACCAAAAAACCGTCATAATGTTCCTGGTTTTTCTGGATTGAACGAGTCATCCCTGGCCCAACTTGCGCCTCATCCTGATATGTTTCTATAAACTCAGGGGCATCTTCAATCTTCACAGTTACCACCTCGGCTTCATTTCCCACATATAATCTCGCGAAATTCTGTATGTCCCTAGTTATCTCTTCAGAGCTATTCGGGTTTATAATCAATATTCTTTTCATTGAATTCCTAGTATTCCAGAACTTTTGGTAATTTGCGGTGGAGGTACCTACCACGACCAGGCCTGGCTAAACAAACGTCACCATCAATTATGAGATCTCCTCTCGAATACACTCTCTTGATCTTGCCTATCGTCTCGTGCTCATCAAACACAGACCAATCCGCAGACATGTGTAGACTGTCTGCACTCATTTTCCAGGATTCTAGGGGATCCAATAGAATGACATCTGCATCTGCTCCTGGCATCAAATTTCCCTTCCTTGGCCAGAGACCGAATATTTTTGCTGGAGTAGCAGAAACAGCTTTGACAAAAGTTTCTAGTGTTATTTTTTCTTTTACAACCCCTTCGGAATATAAACTTATGAATCTCGTTTCAACGCCCGGGATTCCATTTGGACAGAGATCAAATCGGTCCTTTCCATACTGTTTTGCTACCCAAGAATATGCAGCATCGTCAGAAGTGACCATAGGAATTCTTCCTTCTGACAATCCAGTCCAGAGCAATTCTTGATTCTTCGGGCCCCTGAGTGGAGGAGAGCAAATCCATTTGATACCGTCGTCCCTTTTCAGGTGCCTGTCAGTGAAGAGAAGGTAATGTGTACATGTCTCGGTATGTATATCAATCCCTCTGCTCTTTGCCTCAGTAATTAAGTCCAACCCATTTGCAGACGTGAGATGAACAATGAAAGTTCTTCCCTTGGTCCTCTCGGTAAAACTAATAGCAGTCCTTATTGCTGCATCTTCAACTTCAGAGGGCTTACTAAGAGCGTGATGATAAGCAGAGAAACCGCCAGCCTCCAACTCCCTCTTGATGCCAGCCTCAGCCATATCATTGTCTTCCTGGTGCAACAAAAGCATTCCTCCTGCCGAACAAAGAGCTTCTGATATCAGCTCTAGATCCTGGTCTTCGATGAGTAGGCCTTCATCTCTATAAGTCATATAACATTTTATGGTGGGTGCGCCCATTTTAACTACCGTTGCAATTTCATTAAGGGTCTCGGGATTAGGGTCGGTTATCACTGGATGCACTCCCCAATCAATCACTGCTTTCCCTTTTGCTTCTCCTTCCTTGTCCGTGATTGTGTCAATTAGACTGTCACCGTGTCGTTGATTAGAAAAATCGATAACGCTAGTAACACCGCCAAAAGCGGCTGCCAAGGTGCCCGTATAATAGTCATGAACACTCACGGTATTCATAAAAACATCGTTGAGGTGGATGTGGGTATCTACCGCACCAGGAAGCACTAAAAGGCCCGACGCATCCACCACTTGATCGATGTCAACTGAAGCACCAGAATCAAGCTCAGCGATCTGTCCATCCTTGATATATAGATCCTCGGAAAACACACCGTCTTCTGAGACGATCCTTCCTCCTTTTATCAGAATACTACGTGGCGTTTTATGATCCATGGTTCGACCTCCTCAGCTGCGAAAAAGATCACTTCTGATGCCACCCAACAAGCATTTGCCAGGTCAGGTATTCATGTTAACATTCAACAGATTAACGTCTAAACTAGAACTATTTCAAGGAAGACATGATTCGGCACTTCAAGTGGTCTGTAGTTTTCTGGTTCAGTTTCTTAGGCTGTTCAGATGATACCTCTAGTTCTAGTTCGCCTACAGATCCCAGTCCCCAACCAGATCCGCCAAAGATCGCTCAGCTGGTGCTATCTCAGTCAGAGTATACTTTCGCGAGCTTAGGAAGTAGCGCCCAATTGAGGATCACTGCATCTGATCAATATGGTACATATATGCCCAATCCTCAGATAACCTGGACAACATCTGACACGCTAAAAGTAACGGTAAACCAGCGAGGATTAATTACCGCAATCTCTCAAGGTTCAGCTGTAGTAACTGCACAGTCTGGAACGACCAAAGCTTCCGTTGCTATAACCGTAGATCAAGAAGTAAAATCCATAGATTTTGAAACGGAATTACTTCGTTTTGAGTCTATCCTCGACACAATTAGTGTTGAACCCATTGTCAAAGATGCCAGAGGACAGCTAGTGACTCCTGTGATAGCAAGCTGGTCCTCGGCAGACGAAACGATAGTCAGTATCTCACAGGAAGGATTGGTCACTTCGCAAGGAAATGGAAGAACTCAAGTAACAGTGACTTCAGAAGCCATATCAGAATCTTTAACGGTCATAGTAAATACGGATGGACTCATAATAATATCTTCTATCACACCTGCAATTCTAACAGAAGGATTGCAAGGCACTATAATGGGTGATGGTCTGTGGGGGGCATCTGGAAACGAATTAACAATCGGGGGCTACCCAGCCCAAGTGACAACGGCAACCTCATCTCAAATAGATTTCCTACTTCCTTCCTTTAACTGCCTGCCACCACGAAAAACACAATTAACATTAAAAAACGATAGTGACAGTGCCGCAACGGAAGTGTCTGTGTCTCCGCAGAATCTCCAGTCTTTAAACCCAGGTGAAAGTATTATTGCTACCGACGGCTGCCTGCAATTAGCGAAAGGAGATCCTGGAGGGAAATATCTCATTGGAGCACTAAACATAACAGAGGACCCTGGTTCGTTAATTGATGTAGCCATAGAAGTGAAGCCTGGGCTGGACACAAATCTCGAACTTTTTACTAGCCGGACAGCCGGACCAAATCCACTCGTCAGAACACCGATTGCAAGCCTGATAGGGACAGCACCTAGCAAACTTACAGTTCCTAGTGAACCAGCATATAATCCACTGATGACTTTAAACATGGGAAGACACAACCATGGAGAACAACTGATACGAGACAACGAGCGCCTGCTGATTGAGGAAATCGGAGTTGATCGTATCAGGCAGGAAATCAACAACTCAAAACAAACGTTCCATCTACACGAAGGCTTCTACGGCGAACCAATCCCTGGAGATACAGTTCCATTCAAT
>Ga0315316_10001062_pt1 | contig 18904 bp, 13 predicted proteins | sample M160m3416metaG_FD_203702 | JGI IMG/M metagenome (GOLD analysis project Ga0315316, IMG submission 203702) | Ammonia-oxidizing marine archaeal communities from Monterey Bay, California, United States - M1 60m 3416 | ecosystem: Environmental > Aquatic > Marine > Intertidal zone | place: USA... | reverse complement strand
GCCGCGAAACGCTCGAGCCGGGGATCGCCATGGAGTGCGCGGATCGTCGGCTCCTTGCCGCCGCGGAGGACGCGACACAAGACGGAGTCGCCGGCTTCGTCCCGTCCCCACCACGATTCCTGATCCCCCTCGACGGCCGACGCGCGGAGTCGCTCACCCTCTTCGCGCAGCTGTCGGACCTCGTCGGGTGACAGCACGTTGCGGACCCAGAGGTAGCCGACGACGCGCAGGAACTCGGCCATCTCTGCCGGGTCGTCGTCGGGCTCGAAGGCGTGTGCCGGGTCGAGCGCCCGGCCCGACGCGTCCGTGAGGTCGACGTCGTCGGGGTCGTAGACGGGGCGGTCGCGGAACATCCAGCGCAAGGCTGGCTCCCATTGCATCAGGTCCATCAGCTCGCCGCGAACCGGCCGCACGCGGTCGCCGTAGACGAGGCCCGCCGAGGACTCGAGGTCTTCGGTGAGCTGGACGAAGCAGTCGCGGTCGATCTCGACGACGGTCGTGGCCTGGGCGTCGCCGGCTTCGAGGCGGATGCCCCGGGCCTCGCTCGAGACCGTGTAGGTATAGGCCGCGCCCGACTCCCGCTCGCGAATCGCGAAGGGGCGGAGGGTCGCGGCGTAGCGGCCGGGGAGGCGGCTCTCGCGATAGGCGAGGCTCCGGGCCAGCTGCTCGCGGTGGTACTCGTCGAACGTCGAGGCTTCGATCGGGCTCGGGGCGGCCATGCGCTTCTCCCCGCGCGTCGTGCGCGCATTCGAGAACGTAGCGGGTCGGGCTCGGGGGCGGACGCGCGGGCCGGTCCGGGTGTGGCCGCGGGGGGTCAGGCGGGGGGGGGCGTGTCGTCGCCGTCGAAGCCGCGGGCCATGACCTGGTCGATCTCGGCCAGGGCGGTCTCGGAGGGCGGGGTGGGCAGGAGCGTGGTCCAGCGGCGGAGCTGCTCGACGGCCTGATGGACCAGCATCCACTTGCCGCCGACGGTGTGGGCGCCCCGGGCGCGGGCGTCTTCGAGCAGGCGCGTGCGCTCGGGGGCGTAGACGGCGTCGAGCACGATCATGCCCTCGCGCAGGGCGTCGGGGGCGACGGGGGAGCGGTCCTCGTTCATGCCGACGCTGGTGGTGTTGACCAGGATCTGCGGCGCCAGCTCTTCGAGGGCGTCGAGTGGGCCGGCGGCGTTCGCGCCGAGCTGGTCGACGAGGAGCTGGGCGCGGGCGCGGGTGCGGTTCAGCACGAAGACCTCGCAGCCCCGGGCGCGCAGGCCGTAGACCAGGGCGCGAGCCGTGCCGCCGGCGCCGAGCACGACGGCGCGTTGGCCGTCGATGGGGGCGACGCGCTCGAGCGCGCGGATCGCGCCGATCCAATCCGTGTTCGTGCCGATCCAGCGCGCGCCGTCGAGCACGACCGTGTTGACCGCGCCGATCTCACGCGCGACCGGTTCGAGCTCGTCGACATAGGCGCCGATCGTCTCCTTGTGCGGGATTGAGACCGCTAGTTGGCGCAAGCCCCTCGCGCGAAAATCCGCCACCGCCTGGGCCAGGGACTCGGGCGGCACGTCGAAGGCCTCGAAGGTGGCGTCGAGGCCGAGCGCGGCGTAGGCCGCGTTATGCATGGCGGGGGACCGGGTGTGGCCGGCCGGGTGGAGCACGACGCCACAAGACAGGCGGGCGTCGCTCATGCCTGGCTGCGCTCGTAGGCCGCCTTCAGGTCCTGCCAGACCGCGCGGCGATTCTCCGGCGTGTACTGACGCAGCACGTAGGCCGGATGCAGCGTCGGCATCAGGGGGATGCCCTGGTAGTCCTGCCAGCTGCCACGCAGGCGCGTGATCGCGACCTCGCGGTCGAGCAGCAGGCTGGCGGCGGGCTTGCCGAGCGTCACGATCACGCGGGGCGCGATCGCGCGGATCTGGCCGTCCAGGAAGGGGCGACAGGCCGCGACCTCGGGCGGCAGCGGCGTGCGGTTCCGGGGCGGCCGGCACTTCACGATGTTGCAGATGTAGACCTCCGAGCGGGGGATCCCGATTCCCTTTTCGATCATCTGGGTCAGCAGCTCGCCGGCGCGCCCCACGAAAGGCAGCCCTTGCTTGTCCTCGTCGGCCCCGGGGCCTTCTCCCACGAAGAGCAGCCGCGCCTCGGGGTTGCCGTCGCCGAAGACGATCTTGGTTCGGCCCTCGCAGAGCCCGCAGCGTTGGCAATCGCCCAGGTGCTGGGAGACTTCCTCGAGGCTTGGGCGGCGCTCGGCCCAGGGCACGGGCGCGCCGATTTCGACGGCCGGGGTGAGCGCGGGGGAGGCCGCCGCCGCGGGGCGCGCGGGCGGCGCGCTCGGCCGGGCCGCGCTGTGCGCAGGCACGGTCGCCTTGTCCGCGGGCACGGTCCGCGCTGACTCGGCGGGGGAGGGGGTGTGTGCAGGCTCGGCGTCGGGCAGGCGGTCGAAGGCCCAGACATCCTCCTCGACCAGCTCGCGGACCAGCGCCGCCGCCGACGCGGCCAGCGCGCCAGCTTCTTCGAGGGGCGTGTCCTCTGCCCCGCCCTCGCCCTCGCTCTCCGCCAAGCGCCTAACCCCGCTCGCCCGCGGCGCCCCGCCGGTCGAAGGCGTGGCGCAGCAGGGCGCGGTCGTGACGCGCGGCGGTCGGGCCGTGGGAGAGGGAGGGGTTCGGCGCGGCATGACGGTCGGCGGCCAGGCCCGCGCTCGGCGGCGCGTGCGCCGGCGTGTGGAAGGCGGACAGGCCGGCGCGAGTGGCGGCCGACTCGATCGTGCCGTGGCGCTGGGCCTCGATCCGCTCCTCGACGGCGAACTCGAAGCCCGGGTCGTTGGCATCGTCGTGGCAGCTCCCGCAGACCTTGAGGATCACGCAGGAGTCGCATTTGTCGCCGAGCGAGAGGATCGTGCCGACGCGCGCGGCGGTTTCGCCAATATGATCGCCGCCGGGGCCGTGGCAGGACTCACAGCCCACCCGGGCCAGATCCGGGTGCTCGGCCACGGGCGCCCCGGACGGGAAGCCGCCGGGCTTGGCGTAGGCCGTGGTGTGGCAGCCGAGGCAGTCGGCGTCGCCGGCCTTGCCCTCCTTTTCGAGGGTGGCGACGGCGTGGCCGTGGGGGCTCGCCGCCCAGGTCTCGAATTCCGGCGCGTGACAGCTCTGGCAGGCGTCCGAGCCCACGTAGTCGGCCGAGGTCGGGAGCAGCTCGCGATTCGGTCCGAGACCGCCGGCCAGCGCGGCGCGTTCGGCGTTCGTGAACGCAGCGAGCCGGGTATGGGACACGCGGGGGTGGAACGTCGCATAGTCGAAGCCGAGCGAGTGGGTCGCGTTATGGCAGGTGGCGCAGACCTCGGCGTAATCGCCGCCGGGCACGAAGCCCGGTGAGACGTGGGGTCCGCCGCGGCCGTGGCAAGACTCGCAGCCCACGTCCTCGAGGTGGGCCGGTCGCCGCGTGAAGTCGTAGCCTCCGGGTTCTTCGTAGCCGACGACGTGGCAGCCGACGCAGTCCTTGCGGCGGTCGGCGGCGTGGGTGACCAAGGTGTCGAAGGCGGTCGAGTGGCTCGTGTACTGCCAGGTCGCGTATTCCTGTTCGTGGCAGACGCCGCAGGCGTCGCTCCCGCTATAGCCCTTGGGGTCGAGCAGCATCGGCGGCGTGACGCCGGCCGCGCGGGTCGCGTGCATGCGCAACAGGGCGCCGTCGCGCTTCTCGTTCCAGCCCTGGCTGCGGTGGCGGATGCGCCCCTCGGCGTCGACGACGGTCACGACGGGGACGCCGCCCGTCACGCCCCAGCGCTCGGCGGCCTTGCCGCCGGGGTCCAGGTAGGGATCGAAGAAGTCGAGTTCGAGGTCCTTCAGGGCCCGGCGGATCGCGCTCGGCGAGTTCTGAACCGAGATGGCGACCAGCTCGGGGCGTTGGTCTTCCGGCAGGCCTTCGAGGATGGCTTCGATCGCCTCGAGTGCCTTGTGACAATGGGGGCAGGTATGCAGAAAGAAAATCACGATCGCAGGCCCGCCCGCCAGCGAGGCGATCGTGCGCTTGGATCCGTCGGCCATCGAGACCACGTCCAGCTCCGGGGCCGACGGCCAGGCATAGAGCGCGCCGTCGCCCTCACCGTCCCCCTCGGCGGGGACGCGCAGGCGCTCGTAGAGGATCTCGGCCGCGAAGGCCTCGAGGTCGCCCTCGGGTGGGAATTGCGCGACACCGAAGCCGACGTAGCCGTCCGCGTCGATCCCAAGCAGCGCGACCGGCGCCGTCAGCCGCAGCTGCTGGGTCACGCGACCCGCGCTGTCGTCCAGCACGGAGAATCCGTAGCCCTGCTCTTTGACGAAGCGGCCGAGCGTGGCGGCGTTCGAGCCGACGCCCACGCCGATGACGCGAAAGTTGTGCTCCGCGGCCCGCGTGTTCAGCTGCTCGACGGCGGCGCCGACCGGGGCAGCCTGTGGGACCTCGGGATTGAAGAAGAAGAGCAGCAGGCGCTGGCCGAGCAGGTCTCGCATGGCGAGTCGCGTGCCGGCCAGGGTCCGGCCCTCGAAGGCGGGCACGGGGCGCTCGTTCGGGTGGCGTGCCGCTTTTTCCCCCTTCTGATGCACGACCGGGCGGTTGGGGGTGGGCGCTGCGGCGTTTTCGCCGGGCTCGTCGTCGGAGCGTTCCGCTGGGGGACGCTCCGCGCCGGGCGACTTCGGCGTCTTGGGCTCGTCGTCGGAGCAGCCGGAGAGTAGAGCGAGGGTGCAGAGCAGGCCGAGGAGATTGAGGAGCGGCGAACGCCGGCGGAGCAAATTCGACATGAGCGGGAGGGTAGCAGCCCGCCGCATGCCGCGTTCGGGAGAGGCCCGGCGCAGTGGCCGGGCGGCGGTCTCAGGTGCGGGTCTGCTCTGATCGCTTCCAGGCATCGATGCGCGCCTTGAACCCGGTGTTGGCGGGCTCGAGGGTCAGCGCCATGCGCAGGTGTTGGATCGCGCCGGCGAGGTTGCCGGCCTTGGCCTCGGCCTCGGCCTTGGCGTGGAACTGGCGGCCCTGGGGCGTGGCGCCGCCGATCTCGGCGCGCCGCTGCTCGATGTGGCTGCTGCGCGCCTCGGCCAGCTGGATCCGCAGGCCGCCGGTCTGGCCGCGCCGGGCGTCGTAGGAGCGCCGGCGTCGCGTGTCCCGCAGTACGCAATAGGCCTCGGTCACGCGCTTTGCGATGCGCCCGCAATGATCGCGCAGGTCCTGGCCGAGGTGTCGGTTGGCATCGGGGTGAAAGTTGCGCGACGACGCGTGGTAGGCGCGGCGGATCTCGGCGGTCGTGGCCGTCGGTTCGACGGCGAGCAGCTCGTAGTAGTCCAGCTCCTCCATGATGCGCGCCAGCGCCGCGACCTCGAGGGGATCGATCCCAGTCGGCATCGTCCGTTAGTCCTCCTCTTTCACGTCTTTGGAGTGGGAGGATTGAAGATCGCGACCCGCTGTCTCGAAGAGGTCGCTCGCGGTTGTTTCCGATCCGAGGCTGGTCTCGAGCGTCATGTCTTCGCCTATGGCATCGGCCTCTTGGGAAAGTCGGATCAGAGTTTCGTCGTCCAGGAGCGCGAGGGCCGAAGCCTCCTCGAGGGAGGAAGCCGAGAGGTCCAAGGCCGGCAGCGAGAGGTCCTCGATGCCGCTCCCGAAGAGACCCGGCGTGGTATCCGAGGGGTCTCGGGCCCCCGAGAAATCCCGGGCCGTGCTCGCGGCGAAGGACGTCGAGGGGTCTCGGGTCGTCGACCCCGTCTGGACGCGTCCGGCGACGTCTTCCTGGATGAGGTGTTCGATTTGTTCCTCGCCGAGGCCCGAAGAGAGGCTGATCCGGGTCGAGGCGGCTTCCCCGGTGGCAGGGTCGGAGGCGGTGACGTTGACGATGCCATCGGCGTCGATCTCGAAGGTGACGTCGATCTTGACGTCGGCGCGGAGGCCCTTCTCGAAGCCCGAGAATTCGAACTCGCCGAGCATCGCGTTGTCCTCGACCCGGCGATGGTCGCCCTGGTAGACGCGGATCTGGACCGACTCCTGGTGATCCTGGACGGTGGTGAATGTGCGGGTCTGCTCGATCGGGACGGGCGTGTTGCGCTCGATCACGGGCTCGGCGAGGCCGCCCGCGACACCGATCCGCAGATCCAGCGGCGTTACGTCGAGCAGCATCGAATCCTGGGCTTCGCCGACCAGAGCAGCCGCATGAATCGCCGCCCCCATCGCCACCACCTCGTCGGGGTCGACGTCGACGCGCGGCGCCTGTTGGAAATAACCCGCGACCGCCTCGCGGATCATCGGCAGTCGGGTCGGCCCGCCGACCAGGATCACGCCGTCGAGGTCGCGGACGGTGAGACCGGACTGCTGCAGGGCCTCGTCGCAGACCTTGAAGGTCCGCATGATCAGGTCCTGCGTCAGTTGGGCGAATTCGTCTCGCGTGATGGTGCGTTCCAGGCCGAGGATCTCCCCGGCGTCGTTCTTCAAGACCTCTTCGATCACGACGAGTGTTTCCTCGTCGAGGGAAAGTGCCTTCTTCGCGTTCTCCGCGGCGAGCTTGAGTTTCTCGTGCGCGTAGGGGTCGTTGCGTGGGTTGATGCCGAAGTCGCCGACGAATTGGTCCGCGAGCAGGTCCATCAACCGGTCATCGAAGTCATCCCCGCCCAGGAAGGTGTCGCCCGAGGTCGCCAGGACCTCGAAGATGTCCTTGCCGATCTCGAGGACCGAGATGTCGAAGGTGCCGCCGCCGAGATCGTAGATCGCGACGCGCTGGTTCAGGCCCATGCCAAAGCCGTAGGCGAGCGCGGCGGCCGTCGGCTCGTTCAGGATCCGCAAGACCTCGAGGCCAGCGATGCGGCCCGCGTCCTTGGTGGCCTGGCGCTGGTTGTCGTTGAAGTAGGCCGGTACGGTGATGACCGCCCTCGTGACCTTTTCGCCGGTATGCCGCTCGGCGATCTGCTTCATCTCACGGAGCACCATGGCCGAGACCTCGGGGAGTGAGAACTCCTCTTCGCGGACCTCGATGCGGACGCTGTGGTTGGGGGTCTCGACGATCTCGTACGCATAGAGCGCCTGGGCCTTCTTGACCTCTTCGGAGAAGTGGTAGCGGCCGATCAAGCGCTTGGCGGAACTGACGGTCTGTGCGGGGGCGTGGATCACCTTCGCCTTGGCGGAGTTACCGACCTCGACGCTCCCATCCTGTCGAAAATGCACGACTGAGGCCGAGGTGCGTTCGCCGAACGCGTTGGGCAGCACGGCGACCTCGCCTCCGCGCATCAGGGCGACGCAGGTGTTGCTCGTGCCCAGGTCGATTCCTACGGCGATTTCCGCCATGGTCAGAAACTCCTCCTCCGGCCCGCCCGGCAGGCAATCGGGTCGATCACCGCGCGGTCGTGGCTCGTGTCGGGCCGGTCCACGCACGAGTGCCCTTGGGGGGCGAGGTCGAGCGTGGTCTTGCCTTCGCGTATCGGTCGGTGGTGGGCGGGACTGAACGAATGGCTCTTGGGGATGAGTCGGATGACCTGTCGTGGCCCCGAGCCGTCCTTGAGGCGACGGCGGATGGCTCTGGGGGCCCTGTGTGCTATCTGGCCAGAGTTCGTCCGGGGGTTTGCCACGGGAGGTGGCCCCTGTCTCCTCATTGCATTGCGGGAGCCCATCTCGATGTCCGGTCATTCCAAGTGGTCCACGATCAAACGCAAAAAGGGTGCCCTCGACGCCAAGCGCGGCAAGATCTTTACGAAGCTGATCCGCGAGCTGCAGACCTCCGCACGGATCGGGGGCGCAGACCCCGACTCGAATCCGCGACTGCGGCTGATCGTCGACAAGGCGAAGCAGGCCAACATGCCCAAGGACAACATCGAGCGGGCGATCGCCAAGGGGGCCGGCGGAACCGACGGTGAGGCCTTCGAAGAGGCCATCTACGAGGGCTACGGGCCGGGCGGGGCCGCGATCCTGATCGAGACCCTCTCGGATAACAAAAACCGGACGGTGGGCGACGTCCGCCACGTGCTGACCAAGAACGGCGGCAACCTCGGTGCGTCCGGATGTGTCGCCTACCTTTTCGAAAAGCGGGGCATGCTCGTCTTCGAGGGTGAGGATCTGGATAGCGACGCCGTGCTGGAGGCCGCACTCGAGGCCGGGGCCGACGATGTCGTCGAGGCCGAGGCGAGCTGTGAGGTCGTCACGGGGCCCTCTGAATTCCACGCGGTCAAGGAGGCGCTGGCGGCCTCGGGCTTCGAGCCCTCGTCTGCGGAGCTGACGATGGAGCCGTCGACGACGGTCCAGCTGGTGGGGAAGGAGGCCGAGCAGATGCTGCGACTGGCGGACGCGCTCGAAGACCTCGATGATGTGCAAAATTTCTATGCGAATTTCGACATCTCGGAAGAAGAGTTGGAAAATTTCGCGAGCTAGGAGTAGAAGCGCATGCGGGTCCTGGGGGTGGATCCTGGTTCGAGCGCGACGGGCTACGGGCTGATCGAGCGCGAGGGCAGCCGCGTTCGTCACCTGTGCCATGGTGTGCTGCGTCCGCCGGCGGGCGCTGAACTCTCCGTGAGGCTCCATTTTTTACACGAGCGACTCTCGGCGGTTCTGGTCGAGACCGAGCCCGAGGTGGCGGTGGTCGAGCGCGTCTTCCTCGCCGCGAACCCGCGCTCGGCCCTCGTGCTCGGCCAGGCGCGCGGCGCGATCCTCGCGGGCCTGGGCCAGGCGGGCGTGCGGGTCGCGGAGCTTGCGGCCCGGCAGGCGAAGAAGGCGATCACGGGGAGTGGCGCGGCCGACAAGGAGCAGATGCAGATGATGGTGAGCCGGCTCTTATCGCTCGAGAAACCCCCGCCGACCGATGCGGCCGATGCCCTCGCCCTCGCGCTCAGCTACGCGCAGGCGGGTTCGCTCGCCGATCTGCCGATCCGGGGCCGCAGGCGGAACCACCGTCGTGCGATGACCGACGCGCTGACGCGGCGTCTGCCATGATTGCTTGGCTGGAAGGGCAGCTGCGCGAGAAGGCGCCGACGCGCATCGTGCTCGACGTCCAGGGGGTCGGCTACGAGCTCCTCGTGCCACTGGCCACGTTCGAGGCTTTGCCCGATGTGGGTAAGCGGGTCTCGCTTCTCGTGCATACGGCCGTGCGCGAGGACGCGATCCAGCTCTTCGGCTTTGCGACGGCGCTCGAGAAATCCCTCTTCCATCTCTTGCTCAAGGCGAACCGGGTCGGTCCGAAGCTCGCCCAATCGATCTTGTCGGGCATGGAGCCCCACCGGCTGCTCCGGCTCTTGCGCGAGGCCGACGCCAAGGGCCTCAAGAAGGCGCCGGGGGTGGGGCCAAAGCTGGCTGAGCGGATCGCGGTCGAGCTGCGCGACGACGCCGAGATCCTGGCGGGCCGCGTCGGCGCGGATAACCCGACCGGGGAGCCTCTGGTGCCGGGCGGGGAGCCGCCCGACGAGGAACTGCTCTCGGCGCTCGTCAACCTCGGCTATCCCCGCAATCAGGCCGAGCGGGTCGTCGAGACGGCGCTTGCCGAAGCGGCGCCGGGCGCTTCCCTGGAAGAGCTGATCCGCGTCGCTTTGCGACGGCTGGCGAGTTAGGCGAGAGGAAGGAGGGGCAGTTTGGAGCGAGGAGAGCTCACGCTGGGACAGCAGCCCGAAGAGCAGACCGCCGAGGAGTCGCTACGGCCGCAGAACCTGGACGAGATGATCGGGCAGCCGCGGCTGCGCGAGAATCTGAGCATCTTCGTGCAGGCGGCGCGCTCCCGTGGCGAGCCGCTGGACCACGTGCTGTTTCACGGACCGCCGGGACTGGGTAAGACCTCGCTCGCGCGGATCGTGGCGGCGGAGCTCGAGGCGCAGTTTCGAGCGACGAGCGGGCCTGCGATCGAGCGTCCGGGGGATCTCGCGGCGCTCTTGTCCAACCTCGAGGCGGGCGATGTCCTGTTCATTGACGAAATCCACCGTCTCTCGGCCTCCATCGAGGAGATCCTATATCCCGCGATGGAGGATTTTCAGCTCGACCTGCTGATCGGGGAGGGGCCGACCGCTCGTTCGCTGCGGCTGGACCTGCCCCGCTTCACGCTCGTCGGCGCCACGACCCGGGCCGGCCTGCTGACCTCTCCGCTGCGCGACCGGTTCGGCTGGTCGGCGCGGCTCGAGTACTACCCGGTCGAGGACCTGGAGCAGATCGTCGCCCGTTCGGGCGGCCTGCTCGGCGTCGAGGTCGAGCCCAAGGCAGCCAACGAGATGGCTCGGCGCTCGCGGGGCACGCCGCGGATCGCCAACCGACTGCTGCGCCGGGTGCGGGATTTCGCGGCCGTACGAGACGGAGACGCTGACCGGGTTCGGCTGGACACGGCGCGCTTTGCGCTGGAGCGGCTCGACGTGGACGAAGCCGGCTTCGACGGTCTGGACCGACTCTTCCTAACGACCCTGGTGGAGAAATTTGGCGGCGGGCCGGTCGGCCTCGAGACGCTGGCGGCCGCGGTGGGCGAGGACAAGGGGACCCTCGAGGACGTCGTCGAGCCCTACCTGATTCATTGCGGCTTCCTGACCCGCACGCCCCGTGGGCGCGTCGCGACCGAGCGCGCCTTCGCGCATCTCGACGTTCCGTCGCCGCTCGCCTAATCCACCGCCGTTTCCAAGGCGGGGGGGGCGGGGGAAGAGGACGCGGGGGCATCGAGTGGGGGGGCATCGGTGTCGCGTCGCGTCCCGGGCAGGCGTCCCAGATTTTCGAAGACCACGAGCGGCGCTTCGGGGCGTCTCGGGTCGAAGGAGACGATCTCGTCGAGCCCGTCGCCGTCGAGGTCGGCGACCCGGCTCTGTCCGCCGGAGAGCGGAACCGGCTGGCGACCGACCGAGCGTCCGAAGCGCGGCTTGCCCGGCTCGTTTGCGCCCATCCGGAATGTGATCTCGTCGTCGCCGCGGTTCACATAGAAATCGAGCAGCCCGTCTCCGTTCCAGTCGCCCAGGCTTGGGACGAGCCCGCTCACGCTGCCCTCGGCGAAATCGAGGCGGAAGGAGAAATCATCCTCGAAGAGCGTTCGGGTGCCGTTGGGGGCGCTGGGGTCGAGGCCGAGAACGCGGACCGTGGTCTCGGCCCGGCGCGTGAGCAGGAATCGGACGATCTGGACGACGCCGAACTCGAGGCTCGTCTCGAGGATCTCCTCGCGGCCGTCGCCTTCGATGTCGACGAAGGAGAACGCCGAAAAGCCGCCCTCGAGCACGCGCTCCGCGGAAGGCGGGACGCTGGTCGAGATCCCGGTACCCGGGTTCAGAAAGACCCGAGTCGTCGAGCGTCCATCGGAGAGGCCCCCTCCGACCGTGCTGAGCAGCAGGTCGGCCTGTCCGTCGGCATCGATATCGCGGGCAAAGTAGTTGTTTACGGTGGACTCGTGGCGGCGTTCGGTCTCGGCGTCGAAGGGCGTCAGGCGAAGCCGGCGGGACGGCTCGGGAGGCAAGCCCTGCTCACCGGCGTGATAGATCACGACCTCCCAGCGAGACAGCGCAAACAGATCCAGGCGTCCGTCCCCGTCGTCATCCGCCCGGGCGAGGGTGGGCCAGGTGACGTCCTGAACCATCCACTTCCAGACCGTCTCGGGCAGTCTCGGCATCCAGGTTCGGTAGGAGGCGTAGACAGGCATCTCGAGCGATTGGATCGAGAAATCGACGAGGTCGACCAACCACGCGCCGTGGCGCGCGGGCAGCAGCGCACTCAACGTGCCGTTTCCATGCCAGTCGTCGACGACCTGAACTCGCGAGATCTCCCAGGGGCGGTCGGGGAGCGGCAAGCCACCCGAGACGGGCACGTTGCGCGGCGGCTCCGAGCCGCTGAGCGCCTCGATTCTCAGGCCTTGCCCGGAGAGCAAGAGGAGTTGGGGCCCGTCGCGTCCCGGGACAGCCGCGACGTCGATGACCGCCGTCTCGGGGGGCAGCGCACGTTCGAGCACGCGGGGGTCGCCCGGGACGAGGGCCGATCCGCAGGGCATCCAAGTCAGGCGCTTCTCGAGTTCTGGAGGGGCGCCGCGGCTGCTCAAGACGAGCAGATCCACGGCATCCCCGGCGCAATCGCTGACCTTGAGAGGCCAGACCTGATGGATCAACCCCACGATTTCATGGGCGTGTTCGCCGAAGGGCCTCGGATCTCGGGCGAGTCCGGGGGCCGTCACGGAGAGGGCCGCGCTACAGACGAGCGCCCAGGTGGCCCAGAGGGCGACGCGAGGCCTCCCGGCGGTCTCGGGCGTGGCGGTCGTCGGAACAGAGGGTGTCACGGAGGGGAGCATAATCGAGCCCGGCTGGGATGACTCAGGATGAGTCGATCGGCGCTCAAATCGGACCACGGAACAGCCGATACACAAAGACGGCTTGGCCGCCGGACGAACCGCGTGGGTGGTCCGGCAGTTTCGTGTCTCCACACTCCCCCAATCGGGGCTGAATAGGTCTCCGCTTGCGAATCTTCGCCAGACTGATTTCGCCGCCGTTCGCCCTGAGTGGCTTCTGTCTGGGCGTGCTCGTCCTCATGGCCAATCTCGGCACCGGCAGTCCCTATGCAGAGGCGCTGCTTCGCCGGCTCGAAGTCTTCAATCAATGGTCCATCGACCAGGGGCTCGCGCTCCGTCCGCAGGCGTACTCGGGATTCGTGGAGAGCGCCTCGGGGACGCTGCTCGGTTTGGTGCTGGTCCTGCCCGCGGGTTTTGGGCTGCTCGCCTACGTGGTTGGCCGGGTGCGACGCGCAGGGGTCTCGAAGCGCGCACCGGGCTCCACCGATGCCGAGCCGCCCGAAGAGAACGGCTCGGCCCGCGCCAGCCGTCGAGCCGTGAAGCGAGTCGTGAAGCAGGCGGAAGCGCTGGAGCGTCAAGGCGACCCGCTCGGCGCCGGCGAGTTGCTCTGGAACCACGAACTGTTGGACGAGGCCGCCGCTTGCTTCATCGGGGCAGGGGAGTTCGTGCGGGCCGCGGAGATCCGACACGATCAGAACCGCTTTCTCGAATCGGCTCAGCTCCACTTCGAGGGCGAGAACTATGAGTCGGCGGGGTCGATTTTTGCTCAGCAGGAAGATTGGGCGCAGGCTGCCGAGTCCTATCTCAAATGCGACCACAAGAGCGTCGCGGCGGAGATGTTCGAGAAGGCCGGTCAGTATCGTGAAGCCGCTCATTGCTACCGCGAGACGGAATTTTTGCGGCATGCGGCCGCGATGTACGTGAAGTGTAAGGACTGGCTCCCGGCGGCCGAATGCCTCGAAGCGGTTTTCGTGGAGGACGGCGGCCAGATCCGGCACGCACCCCACAAGGCGCAGGAGATGGAGAAGCTGGTCCGGCAGGCCGGCAAGCTCTATCTCAAAGCCGAAGCGCTCGAGAAGGCACTCGCGATCTTCGTTCGGGGCGGTTGCCCGCTGGAGGCCGGGGAGACCGCCGCTCTGATGGGCGACCTCGACGGGGCGGCGCAGTACTACCGGCAAGCAGGCAAGATCGACCGAGCAGCGGAGGCCCTGCGAAGTGCGGGTCAGCCCCAGGAGGCGGCTCGCCTGTTGGGCCAGCACCTCCGTGACGCAGGCGAGAACGAGCAGGCCGCCCTGATGCTCGAGGAGGCGGAAGAGCTGGAAGAGGCCGGAGAGCTCTATCGGGTGCTCGGGAAATACGAAGAGGCGGCTCGCTGTTTCGAGTCCCATCGGAGTTTTTCGGCCGCCGCGGAGATGCATCGGCTAGCGGGGGATCGTGCGCGCGCTGGAGACGCCTTCGAGAAGGCGGGGCGCTATACCGAGGCCGCGGAATGCTTTGCGCTGGAGGGAGACGGGCCGCGCGAGGCCGATCTGCTCGAGCGGGCGGGGGACTTCCTTCGCTCGGGTGAGACCTATCACCGAGAGGGGCTCGACGAAGAGGCGATCGCGGTTCTGCAACGAGTGCCGGCCGAGGACGAGGATTTTGTCCGCGCGGCCTCGATGCTGGGGGATATCTTTGCGAGTCGAGGTCAGCACGCTCTTGCGGTCACCAAGTTGCAGCAAGCGGTGGGCGAGGCCGAACTCACTCGGGAGAACGTCGGCGGCTGCTACCGCCTCGGCGTGCTCTACCAGCAAAATGGCAAGGCGAGCGAAGCCGTTCCGCTCTTCGAAAAGGTCATGGCCTTCGACTACAACTATCGAGACGTGCAGGAACGGTTGGCCGAGACCCGTTCGGTCGTCGCCCAGCGTGCTCCCGTCGCGGCGAAGGGATCCGGGGCGACAGGCATGGAGCCTCCGCGTGGCACAGCATCGCCCGATGATCGGTACCGGGTTGCGGGGGAACTCGGGCGAGGCGGAATGGGCATCGTCTACAAAGCGCAGGATACGGTGCTCGACCGCCTGGTCGCCTTCAAGGTCTTGCCCCAGGCTCTGACCGAGAACGAGCAGGCCATTACGAATTTCATGCGGGAAGCCCAGGCCGCCGCAAAGCTCAACCATCCCAACATCGTCACGGTCTACGATACCGGAGAACAGCAAGGCCATTACTACATCGCGATGGAGCACGTAGAGGGGACGACGCTCAAGGAGATCTTGCGACGTCGTGGCCCGGTTTCTCCCGCTGGCATCCTCCACGTATTGATTCAGATCAGCGAGGCACTGGCCTATGCCCATGAAAAGAAGGTCGTACACCGGGACGTCAAGCCCGCCAACGCCATGTGGACCCGGGACAAGACGGTCAAGCTGATGGATTTCGGTCTCGCGAAGATCGTCGAGGAAGCGCGCAACAACACCACCGTCGTGGCGGGGACGCCCTATTACATGAGCCCCGAGCAGACTCTGGGCAAGAACGTCGATCACCGAACCGACATCTACTCGCTCGGGGTGACCGCCTTCGAGATGGCGACCGGGACAGTGCCCTTCAAGGATGGGAATATCCCCTATCACCACGTGCATACCCCGCCGCCTCGGATCGACGAACTTCAGCCCGACCTGCCTCCGGTCCTCTCGCAAATCGTCGCCCGGTGTCTGGAGAAGGATCCCGCCGCCCGGTACCAGTCGGCGAGGGAGATTCAGGCCGAGGTGCGCAGCTCTCTGAGCCAGGTGTCGCCCGAGCCCGAGCCCGAATAGCGACGTTCGCGCTACCCTCGCCGGGCCATTCATTCCGATGGGGGAGCGAGGGGCCGCGACCGATCCGGAGCGGCTTGCTCGTCAAAGAGGAAGTCCCGGTGCAGCAGGCGACGATCGCACGCTCCGTTGAATGTGGCGGGACCGGCCTCCATTCCGGTCAGCCCGTGCGCGTGGAACTTTCTCCGGCGGCGGCCGACGAGGGTGTGGTCTTCGTCGGTTCCGATGGCGTGCCGGTGCGCGCGACCATCGAGGCAGTCCGTTCGAGCGAACGAGCGACGGTGCTGGGTTCGTCGTGCGGCCAGGCCTCGTTCGAGACCGTGGAACATTTACTCGCGGTTTTGTCGATGCTGCGGGTCGACAACGTTCGGGTCCGAGTGGACGGGTCCGAGTTGCCGGCAAAGGATGGCAGCGCTTTGCCCTTCTTGGCATTGGTGCGGGGAGCGGGTCGAGTGGAGTTGCCGGCGCCGTGCCGGGCGATCGAGCTCGTCGCAGCAGTCGAGGTCGCGGAGGGGGATCGCTTCGTTCGCGCAGAGCCCAGTGCCGGGTTCAGACTCGAGTACGGGATCGAGTTCGCGCACGTCTCGATCGGTCGGCAAGAAGTCGCGTTCGATCGACTGGATGCGGAGGTTTTTGAACGCGAAATCGCTCCTGCACGGACCTTTGGGTTCTTCGAAGACGTCGAGTCGCTGCGGGCCGCGGGGCTCGCCCGGGGCGCGACATTGGAGAACACGGTCGTGCTCGACGATCGGGGCCTCATGAACGAGGAAGCGCTCCGCTTCTCCGACGAGTTCGTGCGCCATAAAGCGCTGGACCTCCTGGGCGATCTGGCTCTGCTGGGCGCTCCCCTGCGCGCGTCGGTTCGGGCCGAGAAGGCAGGCCACCGCCTGCATCATCAGCTCGTGCGCGCCATTCTGGACCAGGCTGGAGCGAGGCGCGCCGCCGCTGGAGCGTGAGGGAGCTCTCTCGCTATTCCACGAAGTCTTCGAGCTCGCGGGCGAGCCTGACGGTCTGCTTGGGGTCCGTGAATTGGAGGCCGACGCCGGGGATGCGCATGCTGCCATCGGAGGCCCGGCGCGGTGCGTGATACCAGGTGACGCGCGCCTCGAGGTCGTGGAGTGTCTCGCTCCCAGGGAGTCGGAAGCGAACCTTGACGAGTTCGCCCCGAGCCATCATCAGCTCGGTTTGTAGGAACATGCCGCCCGCGCCGAGGGTCGTCGCGTAGTCGCAGTGGATGCCGCCTCGTGCCTGGTAGTCGACCAGCAGGCGAACGGTGACGCGACGATATTGACGGGTGTTCTTCGGCGTCTTTCGATCCATCTCGTCGGCCTCGCGCTGGGTTCTAACGGGATTTCGAGAGTCGATCACAGAGTTGGGATTGGATCTCGACTAATAGGCGCCGTGTCGATTCGCAGGAGGCCGCCGGGATGGCGATCTCCGCGTCCTCGGGGAAGAGGCCCTCGTCGACCCGGGGGTCGAGCAGCAGGAGCGCTCGGAGCACGGGGCCGAGGGGGCTGCCTCGCTCGACGGCACGGGTGGCCGCCATCACGCGGAGTTCCTCGCCCCAAGCAGACTGATCGAGTCCCTCGATTTGGGTGGAGTCGGTCTCCTCGAGCAGTCGACGTACTTTTCGTCGGTTCTTGCGCCCGAGCGCACGCTCCAGCTCTGCCGCGAAGCGGCGATTCGTCGGTGCCGATTCGGGCTTCAGGATCCGCCTGCTCAGGGAGGCGAAGAACATTGCTCGATCTTCGGGCGCGATGCGGGCCAGGCCCGGTACGGAGAGTTCATCTTCGATCTTGGCGATCTGCGCGAGGGCGGCATCGAGTTCTTCGTCCGACGAGGTTGCCCGGGCGGTGGCGGCGGAATGCACGACGCCATGGAGTTCGTCGCCGAGCTGTTGTGCGACTCGCCGTAGGCGCTCCGATCCGGGGTCGGGGAGGGCCGTCGAGGAGCGGAACTTGAAGCTCACCGCTTTCGGTGCGGAGGCTCTCTCCTGAGGCGAGGCGAGGCCCAGCGCGACCAGGACGCTCAGGGCGCTGTCGGCGAGGGTTGGGTCTCGGTGTTGCTCGCCGAGTTGGACGAGCGCGCGCAGCGAACGGACGTGCGTCGGGGCGTCCGCGAGGATGGCACGATGCATGTCGAGCGCTTCGCGGGAGCGCGCAGGGGTGTGGAGCAGGAGCCCGGCGAGCGCCATCCGGGCCATCTCGAGTCGGGGCTGGAGCGCCAGCGCCTTTTCATAAGCTCGAATCGCCGAAGCGAAGTCTTCGAGGGGCCCGGAGAGCAGACGGCCGCGCTCCAGGTGGATGTGGGCGACGCCGGGACTTTCCGGCTCGGGGTGACGCTCCAGAAAGCCCTGCAGCACGGAGTGGGCCTCGTTCCAATCGCCACTCATACGCACGAGGCGGGATTCGCAGAGCACGGCTTCCGTGGAGAGAGGTTCCCAACGCGACGCGTCGGCATAATGCCGACGGGCCTCGGCGACGTCTCCCGCGCGCTCGGCGAGCTGGGCGGCCCGCAGCGCGACGGGTGCAGCCAGCGGGCCCGCCTCCAACGCGGCCAGGGCCTGCTGGCAATGGGCTCGGGCCTCGTCTTCCGGAGCGTGCTCGCTCGCGAGTTCGCAGAGTAGGACCCAGGCGGGGGAGAGGCTCGGGTCGGTCTCGGTGGCCCGGGTGAGGAGGCGGAGTGCGGTGTCCGGTTGCTCCAGGGACAGCGCGTGCTCGGCCCCGCGATAGGCGGTCCTTGCCCGGGTCTCGAGGGCTGCGCTGACCTCGCTCCAGCGCTCTAGGCGGGAGAGTGCATCCGCGGGCCGGCCCTGGCGCTCGAGGACCCGGACGAGACCTTCGTGCGCCATCTCGAGCCGCTCATCGCATTCGATCGCTTCGGCGTAGCGTTCGCCCGCAGCGTCGAGGTCTTCTGCTTCCTCGATGCATCGGCCGACCATGCCGAGCAAGCGGGCCCGATCCGGGTGCTCGCCGGGCTGCTGCAGCCGTCGTTCCAGTGGTCCGCGTGCAGCCTGGAAATGGCCGTCCTCGAAATCCTCGGCGGCGATTGACTCGAGGGCCTCGCTCTGTTCCGGGTCGATCTCGAGCGCCTGCTCGAAAAAGGCTCGGCTCGACTCACGTCGGCAAAGCGCTCGGGCCGCGCGTCCGCCCAGGAGCGCCATTTCCACCCGCTCCTCGGCGGGCAGGGGGTGGACGCGGGCGAGATCCAGCACGCGCTCGGCCTCTCCAGCGGTCTCGAGGGGGCGGTTGAGATCGGCAGAGGTACGGGCCCGTGCGAGGTGAGCGGGGAGGCTCGCGGGATCCAATTCGGTCGCTCTGCCGAGCAAGGCGTGGGCGCGGTCCAGGTCCTCGTCGAGCACACATTCGGCAGCGGCGAGGAAATGCGCGGCCGCGATGGTCGGCGGGGCATGGCCGCCGGCGAGTTCGAAAGCCTCCGCGGCGCCCTCGAGCGCCCCGTCGGCGAGGTCGAGTTCGGCACGCAGGCGCCAGGCATCCGCGTGGTCCGGGGCGATCTGCGTGGCGCGCTCACACCGTTGGCGGGCTGCGATCGGTTCGTTCGTCTCGAGAAGCGCTTCGGCGAGCTCGAGATGGTCCTGCACGCTGGCGTCGGAATCGGCTCGATCACACCAGGCCTCGAAGGTCGCGCAGAATTCGCGCAGATCCTCCGAGCGCTGTAGGAGTCGAGCGAGCCTGAGCTCGTCTTTGGCCTCGAGGCGGCCGATCTGCTCCGCTTCTCGCAGCGCCTCGATCGACGGCGCGGGGTCCTCGTTTTCTTGGAGCAGGAGCGTGGAGAGCCGGAGCCAGATCTCGCGACGGCGAGCGGCCGTGTCCGAATTCTCGGGCAGGATTTCCAGCTCGCTGCGATAGAGCGTGATCGCGCCCTCGGCCTGGTTGCGGGCCTCCTTGACGTCGATCAGAGAGCGC
>Ga0315316_10001060_pt1 | contig 18908 bp, 13 predicted proteins | sample M160m3416metaG_FD_203702 | JGI IMG/M metagenome (GOLD analysis project Ga0315316, IMG submission 203702) | Ammonia-oxidizing marine archaeal communities from Monterey Bay, California, United States - M1 60m 3416 | ecosystem: Environmental > Aquatic > Marine > Intertidal zone | place: USA... | reverse complement strand
CCGTTCTCTTTGCGTCGCTACCGGGGCTTTCAATGTCATTCATCCTCCAGCCGTGGCATATTCAGTTCGTCGCCCTCGGTGGCCGGGCCAACCAGCGATAGCAGCAGATCGCTGCTCGCTTGCTCGAAAATCGCTTTGGACTAACCGTTGATGGCATCCTGTACGATCTAATGAATCGTGAGGAATTTGATCGCGTTGCATGTTTCATTACCGATGACGTTTCGCTCTACCGACATAGGAAAGCGGCACTGGGACTTCGAAAAACTCGCAAATTACGATCTGAGCTAATTAAGCGTCTTACCGACTGGAACGCCGAGCTTCTTTCGTTCAAGGCGAGAAAATCTCGCTGCTGACTCGTCGCTAATACCGCGTAAACCAGGAATCTATCTGTTTCGAGACAGAACCGGTTACTTTTACACCGGCGAGACCAGTTCACTACGCCTCCGTGTCGCCAAGCACTTGGCCCACTCTGATCGGAAAGACCTTGAAGAGTGACGGTAACGGTTCCAAAGGAAAGTTGCGGTACACTCGGGCGGAAGCCACGGTTATCGACGTGACGATGACGTCACGTTGTCCGCTAACTCGTTTGATGGATGGCGTTCGAATCGGTCGAGATAATCGTCGAATTAAGAAGCGTGTAGCGGAATCTCCTCCTCGGATGAGGAGATCCAATGAAAACGCACAAGCATTATTGTCCAGCGGAGTTTACACTTACGTTTTACCTCCGTGAGATAACGTCCCGCGCAGGATCGTCTGGTTGAGGAATCAAAGTTTCACGTGATAGTTCCCGGCAGCATAAGAGTGTGGCGATCTTTCTGCAGATACATTGTCCTGGCGATCGCACTGTGGCCTGTGACGGCTTTGGCTGACGGAGCCGCGGTTGATCTTCAGCAGGTGCTCTCGCAGCATTGCAGCGACTGTCACTCGAACGACGTTCAGGAAGGCAGTATTCGGCTCGACGACTTCGCAAAGCTCGACTCGGCCCGCAAAGAAAGTCTGTTGAATCGAATCGAGGAACAGGTCTTCCTCGGCCAAATGCCGCCGCGAGATGCTGGCGATTTTTCAGTTGAACAGCAACGTGATCTGCTGTCGCTGATCAAGGGAACATTCGCCAGGCTTGGCACGACGTCGCTATTCCGTGAGAAGATCAAGTCGCCCGGCTACGGGAATTACATCGACCATGAGCGACTGTTCAGCGGCGAAGTCAAAGCCAAAGCGTTTTCCCCTGCAAGACTTTGGCGGACGAGTCCATATGTGTTCGACAGTGTCAAATCCGAATTTGGAGCCGATCCAAAGCATCTTCGGCAGCCGTATATCGTCGACGACAAACAGGGCATTCGAGACTACGCGTCGTTGTTGTTCGCCGACTCTGCAGTGGTCGATGTGCTGGTGACCAATGCAGGCAAGTCGGCCAATCGGCTTATGCAGCGAGAAACCATTTATCGAAACATCGCTGAGGCCAAACAGCCGCCCGACAACACGAAGCTAAACGAAGCCATTGCGCGGCACTTCCGTCGAGCCGTCTATCGAGAACCAACGACCGACGAACTCACCCGGTATGTTGCACTGTTTCGAAATTCAGCCGAGGATTCCGGCCGCGTGGAGGCTCTGCGCGTCGTCTTGATGGCCGTCATGTTGCACCATGAAGCCGTTTACCGCATCGAAGTTGGTCTTGGTCCGAAAGACGAACACGGTCGGCGGATTCTCTCACCAACGGAACTGGCCTTCGCTGTCGCCTACTCGCTGACCGACAAACCTCCCGATCGGACATTGCTGCGTGCGACAAAAGAAGGAAAGCTGCGCACGTCTTCTGACGTTAGAAGTCAGGTCGAACGGTTACTCAGCGACGAAACGATTCACAAGCCGAGAATCCTCCGCTTCTTCCAGGAGTTTTTTGGCTACATTCACGCCCACAAGGTGTTCAAGGACGCTAAGCGGTCCGGCGGCTTTGCGTACTATGGCGAAAACTACCCGGAAATGTACGAACGCGACGCCGACTTCTTTGTGATGAAAATCCTCGACAACGACACCGACATTTTCCACCAGCTCCTCACGTCAGACAAGTACTACATCCTCAGGCGACAGACCTTCCGCAATACGCTCTATGACTTCTATCAGAAGAACAAAGACGAACTCGACGCTGGCAAACTTTCTGAAGCCAAAACCCTTGAACTTCTCGACCGACTCGACCTGCGCAGCTGGGATGAACTCAACCGAAAATATAATCTGCACAATTTCAACAAAGGCTTCAACGGCAGCGTACGAGCGATCAAGCAGATTGTGAAGGAATGTCGGCAGTGGAAGAATACGGAAGAAGAAGACAAGCTATTGCACGCGATGCAACCCCTCTACAAGAAATACCCGATGGTCTACGACCTCGCTGACGACGAACAGGACTTCCTGCTGCCTCAGCCGTACAAGCGTCCCAATCGAGCCGGCATGTTGACTCACCCGGCATGGCTGATTGCTCATTCGCTGAATGACACCACCGACCCGATTCGTCGCGGCAAGTGGATTCAGGAACGACTGCTGGCGGGAACCGTGCCCGATCTTCCCATCACAGTCGATGCAACAATTCCCGAAGACCATTCGAAGACGCTACGGGAGCGTCTTGTCGTCACTGAGCAACAGGAATGCTGGCGGTGTCACGTGAAGATGAACCCGCTCGGCTTGACATTCGAAATCTACGACGACTTTGGACGCTATCGCACAGAAGAAAGTCTCGACAGACTGCCGAAGAAGAGCGGCAAGGCGCCGACCGAACCCGTCGACGCCACCGGAGTTCTCACCGGCACCGGCGATGACACGATTGACGGCGAAGTCACTGACGCGCTGGACCTGATCGACCGACTTGCGTCATCCGATCGCGTTCGCCAAAGCATCATTCGACACGCGTTCCGCTACTTCATGGGCCGCAACGAAATGCTGACAGATTCGCAAACACTGATCGCCGCCGACAAGGCCTATCAGAACAGCAATGGCAGCTTCAACGCGGTCATTGTTTCATTACTGACGTCCGATTCGTTTCTGTATCGCAGGTCGGTGGCTCCAGAATAGTTGTTCGTAGTACCGGCTCTAGCCGGAATCAGCGGACGGCACTCCGCCACGAGCCGGGACTACAAACTTTGACGAAGAAAAACGAAATCCCGCCATGCAACACACACGCCGCCACGCGCTGAAAAGCCTCTCCATGGGAACCGGCAGTTTTTTGCTGACACCGTTTCTCACTCAGGTCCAACTGCAGGCCGCAGGAAACGCCAGCGCGCTGCCGAAGCGTTTCGTGTTCGTCGTGAAGTCCAGCGGTATCGTTCCGGAAGGCGTCACACCGGAACCATTTGCGGGGGAAGAAGCTCGCAACGAATCTCTTGCCGATGTCCCTCTGCCAAAATCGATGGCGGCGCTCGAACCGTTCAAAGATCAGCTCTCAATCGTGCAGGGGCTGTCAGGAAAGATGTGCCGCGGTGGTCACAGCAGTTGGTTCGGCGCGATGGGCGTGTACATGACCGGTGGCGAACATGATCGGGGTGCCATTCTGCGAGCCACCGCAGACGCAGAACTTGCGAAGCTCAACCCGGCTCCGTTCAACCATGTTGGACTGGCTGTTCGAGGCCCGGCGCTGTCAAAGTCGTTCGGCGGAGTTCTGTATCCGGGCATTACGGCGACTGCCGCCAATAAAGAACTCCCCTTCCAGGGCAGCCCCGACCTGGCCTTCGAACAGCTGTTCGGTTCCGCCATATCGGCCAGCGGTCAGGGCCAAAAGCGTTTCCGTACGCAAAAGGACCTGCTCGATTTCATGGTGGACGACATTCGCAAGGTCAACGAGGCGATTCCATCGGCGGAAAAGAACAAACTCGACGCGTATCTCAACGCCTTCGAAGAACTTCAGGTCCGTCATAGCCGACTCACCGACATGCGGGATCGCATCAAAACGAATGCTCCCGCCTTCGACGACAAGTTTAAGTCAGACATAGAGGAGGTTCGCCAGGAAGCTCACTTCGATCTCGCGTCAGCCGCTCTCATCGCCGGGCTGACTAACTGCGTGACGTTGCGTCTGGATAATCTCTCGACCGTGTATTCGGATCTCGGCTTGGCCAAACACAATCACGGCATTGGCCACAACGAAAGCAGTCGCAGCCAGGAAGAATGCCGCAATATCATTCGCAAACATCATTGCGGCCTGCTGGCCGACATGGCTGGCAAGCTGAAGGCGGTCCCCGAAGGCGACGGCACGATGCTCGACAACACCATGATCATCTTCTTTAGTGACTCCGCAAACAAACACCACGGCGATTGTTTCGAATGGCCATACGTGGTGCTCGGCGGGTGCGGTGGAAAGTTGAACATCCCCGGGCGCTACATTCGCTATCCGAAATACGGCGATTCCGGCTGCCGTACCATCGGAAACTGGTGGACGACCTTGCTGAACGCCTTCGGCAACCCGATCGAACACTACGGCAACGAAGACCTGGTGCTGAAGCAGAACGACAGCTCGTATCGTGGTCCGTTGAATGATTTGATTACTTAGAGGCAGCGCCAGAAGCGTATCTGCGTTGCCGACCACTGGATCGACTGCGTTGGTTCCGCGGCTTCCATCGCTAGCTCAGTCCAGCCCCGGTCACCAAATCTGTGACGAAGTCAGCAATCGAACGCCAGATTAAACAACACAAGAGGAACACAATCCCGAAGGGTCAAAAAGCTCGACCGGATATTTCGGTCGAGGATTTCTGCCAAACGCGGGGGACAGGGTGCCATTTTTTCGGTCGATGCAGAAATCCACCACGGCAATTCGCCGGACGATTGACTCGTTTAACCCAGATCAGCGCGCATCGCGTCTGCATTTCAGTGGCACATAACCTGGAAATCGTGGCGTCACTAAGTGGCTCGGCGATACGCTCGCAATAGTCCACCAAGACGTTCGGTCGTCTTAAGCTCTGTTAGACATCAGGTGGAAATCGACCGCGGCCATCGCGTCCCAGTGAACTTTCAGAAAGGTGCTCCACGAGGCAGCTATCTTTCAACTTGGTGCCGGCTCGATTCCATGCGACTTAAGAATGTTTCCGGCAGTCGTTTTGCTAATGCGGTAGCACGGCTGGAGATCTGGTGTTTGCGATGACCTGAGTCGCGGTTACGTTTGCCAATGGACAATGATTCCGGATAACGTGCCATCTGCAGCTACCGGCACTCACCGGAGCGACGCTCGATCATGGCCCCCGTCAAACAAGAATTTCACTGGTCCGACATGGAACACAAACGGAACTCAGCAGGCCTTTCCTCTGTACGCTGCACGTCATCTGCTGTGGCCTTGCTCGCGTTGTGTCTCGCAACGTCTGTAGCCGCACAGGACGACAACGAGTTAACGACTCGGTATCGGGCTGCCGCGATGAAGTCAGGAGACGCCGACCGTGGCAAAGTCGTCTTTGAATCGAAGGAATCAGCCTGCAGAAAGTGTCACACGATCACAGGCGGCGAACGACTGGCTGGCCCGAATCTGGCTGTGATCGGTGACAAGTACACCCGGGAACAACTTATTGTCTCTGTTCTCGAACCCAATGCGAACATTCACCCGGATTATGCGGCTCTCACCGTTGTTAAGAAAAATGGCACAACGCAGAGCGGAGTGATGCGACGGCGGAGTGATACAGAAATCGAACTGTTTGACGCAGAAGGTAAGACGATCAGCATTCCGCTGCGGGACGTTGAGGAAGAGCAGCGGAGCACGACATCGTTGATGCCATCAGGCCTCTTCAAAACCGTCACAGTGGGGCAGTTTACAGATCTAATCGAGTACCTTTCAACTCTCAGACAGGAAGCCCAATCTCTCCCCGGTATGCCGGCCGAGATCATGGAAGTTGCAAACCCAATTCGTCTCGTGCCATTTCACTCAGAGCAAATGCGGTTTGACCATCCCGTCTGGATCATCGCAAAACCCGGAACGAGGAACACGTATCTTGTCGTCGAGCAACAGACCCGCAAAATCTGGCAGCTTGAAAAACGTGAGGATGGCGACCGGAAGACTCTATTTGGCGATCTAAGTCACGAAGCAATCACCGGGCAGTTCGAAGGAGTCATGTGTCTGGCGCCCCATCCGGAGTTCACTGAAAATCGGAAATACTACCTGAACTATCACGTCCGCGAAGAAGGTGTCTTTTCTCCGGTGGTTGTCGAACGCAGGGCGACAGAAGACCTGAGCCGTGACGCTGGTGGGGCCTCACGGCGACTGCTGCGAATTCCGCAACCGACCGACATCCATTGGGGTGGCATGCTGGCATTTGGCCCGGACGGATACTTATACATTGGAGCGGGTGATGCCGGTCCGCAGGAAGACCCCGATGGCCACGGACAGGACCTAAAGCTGCTGCTGGGAAAGATCCTGCGGATCGATGTCGACCACGAAAGCGGGGGCCGGCCCTATGCCATTCCGGAAACAAATCCTTTCAGCGGCGCAGGCGAACCCTTCCGGCCGGAAATCTGGGCCTGGGGTTTCCGGATGCCATGGCGGTTCAGCTGGGATCTGGTTACAAAAGACTTATGGGTTGGAGATATCGGGCAAAATCTGTTCGAAGAAGTTTCGATGCCGCGAATCAGCGAAAATCACGGGTGGAATGTCTACGAAGGCTTCACTCCGTTTTCAGATCGATATCGTCGCGCAGACGAAGTGTTTACTCCGCCCGTGTTTTCGTACCGCCGTCGGCACGGTGTTTCGGTCACCGGAGGACATGTCTACCGAGGTAAACGGAGTCCGTCATACGTCGGCGCGTATATTTTCAGTGATTTTGAGTCAAGGAGAATCTGGGCACTCACGCAGCACGATCGACAGCTTGTCAAGGTCCGACAGGTTGGCATGTGTCCCGAGAAGCCAGCCTCATTCGGTATCGACAGCGACGGTGAGCTGCTGATCGTCGGATATGAAGGTACGATCTATTCGCTTGTGCTTGACGATTCTGTTTTTGAATAGACCACGATGAAACGCAAAGGAGATATGGCCCGTGAACGGCGTCGTCAGAAATATTCTGTTCAAGGTGACAATCCTGGCCGTCTCAGTCAGTGTTCCGGTGTTATCAGTCTGCGCTGACCCACAGATGTACAATGTGAAAGTGCATCTGCACAACGACGGGCCGGCCGCCGCACGAGTTCGGATTCTGGCAGCCGACAGTCAGGAATATGCACCCGAAGGATCTGCGGTGCGGAAAACAAAAGCGGGTGAATCTTATTTCTATGCAGACGGTGCGTTTGTAGTCTCACTTCCGTCGGGCAGCGCACGCGTCGTGGTCTCCGGTGGCCTTGAGTTCATTCCGCAAACGATTGATCTGGACGTAACCGGGGACAGGGAAGTGACCGTTCAGCAGCAGCCGTGGATCGACATGGCATCGCGCGGATGGTACTCGGGCGATTCCCACGTTCATCTGCACACCGGAGGCAGAATCAACGTCACGATTGGTGACGCTTTGGTTGCGGCGCGGGCCGAAGGAGTGAATTACGTGAATCTCTGCGCTTCCAACAATATCGGCGACGATATCCGCGATGCGGACCTGATCACGGGAAAGCCGCATCCATCCTCCTCGGGCCGGCATCTCCTTGTCTTTGGCGAGGAAATGAGAAGTTCAATCTATGGACATATGCAGTTTTTGGGCATCAGCAAACTGGTCGAGCCGCAGTACACCGGTTTCGACAGCACGCCTCATTCCCATGACTTTCCGGCGAATTTCTTCATGGCGGAACAGGCAATCCAGCAGGGGGGAGTTGTGACCTACGCTCATCCGATGTTCAAGGGACAGCCATGGCCTTTTACTGATGAGCTGACTGCCGGCACTGGAGCGGCCCGCGAATTGCCAATCGATGCAATCTTGAATATGACTCAGGCTGTCGATGTAATGTCGTACAACAGCGACGAAGAGCAGTCCGCAGAACTGTGGTATCGACTGTTAAATTGCGGATTAAAGCTCTCGGCTTGCGTTGGCACCGATGCTCTGCTGGATCAATCCACTGACCCCCTCGGCGGCAGCCGTGTTTACGTTAAAGTCGACGGCCCGCTGACGATGAAAAACTGGCTGGAAGGACTCACCGCCGGGCAAACCTTTGTAACAAACGGCCCGATGCTGCAACTCGAAGTCGAAGGCGCCCAGCCCGGCGCAACGGTGTCGGCAGATACCGACAAAGTTCATGTTATGGCAGATGTGGAAAGCCACGTGCCATTTGACCATGTCGAAGTTGTTGTAAACGGAGAAGTACTTTTCGCCACGAGTGTGCCGGAAAATTCCGAGGAGACGCTGATGCATAGACACCGGTTTGAAATAGACGTTCCGATTGAGCAAAGCAGTTGGGTCGCGCTTCGTGTCCGAGGGCCCAGCCATCCCCTGGTGTTTGACGGTCCCGTCTGGGCTCACACAAGTCCGGTTAATATTCTCGTCGACAAACAACCCATCAGAAGCGCCGATGATGCGAACTTTTTTGTGGAGTGGATCGATCAACTGCTTCGAGTGGTGGCTGCTCGTAACCGCTTTGTGAGTGAGGTGGATCGTCAACAGGTCGAATCACGGTTCCTTGAGGCTCGGGAGGCGTTCCTTCTCAGGGCTCAGCCCCAATAAATTCGACGACCGTACCATCGGAATACCAAATCGAAACAGGAGTTGTCAAAGCAAACTGATGCAGTCTCAGCAGGATCCTGAACAACTATGAACCGACATCGACCGTCAATAAATCATTGTCACCGCATTTCGCGCCGATGCCTTCTGCCAACTGTAGCGGGGGCATACGGGCTGTCTCCGGCATCGCTTCTGCAGCTGCAAAAAATTGTGGCATCTACGAATCCGGCCGCTCCCGGACATCGCAGGTGCATCCTGATCTATTGCTGGGGCGGAATGAGTCACTTTGAGTCGTGGGATCCAAAACCGGAGGCTCCATCAGGCATTCGGGGCGAATTCTCTCCGATCTCTACCGCCACCCCGGGAATTCAGATCAGCGAACATATGCCGTTACTTGCCAGGCAGACAGAGAAGCTGGCCATCATCCGTTCGATCTGTCACGACGATTCCGCTCATGGTCGGGGCATGTACTGGAACCTCACAGGCCACAAGCCGCCTCGTGCCGGCAACATTCCGCCAATGCAGAACGACTGGCCGTCATTCGTCTCAGTCGTCTCAAAGCTTCGTAGCGCTCCTGTGGGAGTGCCGGGGGCGGTCAGACTTCCTTATCCACTGGTCGATAATGGCACATTGCAGGCTGGCGAATACGGTGGCTGGCTGGGAGCAAAGTACGATCCCATCGTCATGCGAACTCCGAAGGGTAATGCATTCGGCGGCGTCTCTCGATCGCTGGGCTCTCAGGTTTTGCACCTCGACGAAGTTGACACAACACGGTTTTCTGCGCGACGCGAACTTCTCGGTTCGCTGGAAGATCCGGTCAGTAAGGCAACCGACTTCGGCAATTTCAAGCACTTCCGCCAGATGGCAAGCGGAATGCTTCTTGGCTCTGCTGTCAAAAATGCCTATGAACTGGAACGCGAGCCGGTCGAAATCCGCGAATCCTACGGCGATCATATCGGCGGACAGAGCATGCTTTTGGCTCGACGCCTGACCGAAGCCGGTGTCCCGATCGTTCAGGTCTGCTGTGCAGCCGGGGACCTGAACGGCGGCAGTGGTGACATGTGGGATACTCACGGCGATAATTTCAATCGGCTCAGAAAGAATCTGCTCCCCGTTTTCGATCAGGGGCTGTCAACTCTACTGACGGATCTCGATCAACGCGGCACGCTGGAAGACACACTTGTCGTCGTCCTTACCGATTTTGGACGCACACCCAAAATCAATGGTGCAGCCGGACGCGATCACTATCCCTCTGTATACTCAGTTGCACTCGCTGGCGGGGGAATCAGGGGCGGGCAAGTCTACGGCAGCAGCGATGCCCATGGCGCTTTCCCTGAAACAGAGCAATGTGGTCCTGCGGATATCCACGCCACTATCTTCAATGCCCTCGGTATTGCGCCTCGGACGGTAATTCGGGATCAATTGGGAAGGCCATTCCCGGTCAGCGACGGAAATCCGCTGCCGTTGACGTGACGAGCACGGAGATTCAAGAAACTGTGCGCCGTGAAATACGAGACTTATGGCTCATCAAAGTCTCTCATTTCCGCCGCTTGATTTCGCCTATCGGCACCGGAAACTGATCGGTTTTCGGCGCCGAACATGCCCTTCCTGCTCCCCCCTGACACATCCTGCTGGCGGCCCTCTGCGCCATGGTCAATCAACGTCGGCAACAGCTCATCGAGTTCCTGAATGCACAGACCGAGGCTCTGCTGAAGAAGCCGGGAAAGATCTGCACCAACTATGATCATTCTGCGGTGAAGGTGCGCGATCAGTTCAAGCAGACACCGATTGACTCGCCTGTGGTCGAATCGTCTCAACCACGTTCGGCCGAAATCGTGACTCAATTCGCTTGCTAACAACTGATTGCCAAACAGTTGTTCTGGCGTCGGAGTTTTTTGACCCTACGGCCGCATTTTTCGAGGAAATTCAATTTTTCTTGAACCGTCCGTTCTTGTCATGCCGATCTTTGATTTGCTTGGATTCTGCGCAAAATCCTAAGTCCGCATCGGGAAAGGGACCATGGTACGCTGGAATGTAATTTTCTGGGTGTTCGCCCTGCTGCTATCCTGCCAGATCACCGCAAAAGCTCAATCTGTCAATGACTCCGGTCTTTGGGCGGGCGGTTTTGGCCGCGGTGACATCGCCCCAGACGTCAACGACCGCTTGAAATGGTGGTTCGATGGGCACGCACGATTCTTCGACGACACGGATGGATTCGGCCAGAGTATTGTTCGACCCGGCATCGGATACGCGTTCGATGAAAGGTTTACCCTCTGGGCGGGATATGGCTGGATTCGAACCTCTCCGGCAACAGCACCTGACTTTGACGAGCATCGTATCTGGCAACAGGTGACCTGGTCACAACCAATCGGCTGCCATACGATCGGATTCCGGTCACGCCTGGAACAACGGTTTGTTGAAACAGGTGAAGATGCAGGATCCCGTTTCCGCCAACTTTTCAGCTGGCGAGAGCCGATATCCTGCGATGAAAAATACACCTTCGTATTATGGGACGAAATCTTTGTCCATCTCAATGACACCGATTGGGGTGCCAACGCCGGATTCGATCAGAATCGACTTTTCGTCGGTTGCGGATTGAAACGGAGGTCTGACAGCCGCTGGAGAACGGAGATCGGGTACCTGAATCAGCACATCGACCGAGGCGGTCGCGGCAACCTCACCAATCACCTGCTGTCCGTGAACATCTATCGCAGCCCTTGACAAAGGTAGAGCGTGCAAGTTGGGTCATAGCCTGATCCCACCAGAGTAACATCAAGGCGACTTCCCTTTGCCCTGATGGTGCGCGTCCGTCGCGAATCGCGGTCACTTCGAGCGCCCCACGTCTCGCTTTCTGGTCGACTCTCGACAGAAATCGCACCCAACGTTGTTCTGCCGAAGACCTGGTTTTCATAGACCCTTGCGGTCGGTTCAGTTTCTTGACCCTACGCGAACCAATTGTCTCTGCCGGTGAACAGAGACTTTGGGCCCGGGAGCGGTCACTCGGGGCGTCGTGCGTGCCTCAGGTTTGTCTCTGTTGGCGACCAGCGATGTGGGCGAGCGAGTCGGCCGAGGACGCAACCTGTTGCGGAGACTGGCGATATTGCGACGGAATCGTCGATGTCTCTGTAAGAACGCAAGAGAAAACCCGGTCAAAACAGCGATCCCCAACCACGGCGGCGCAGAATGCGGCGCACTCAGTACACAACACCTCGAACTGGACCCGCACCTTCAGACGCTCATCCTGGCCCGACCTGCCCGCGACGCTGAAGGCGGGCATCCTGGCGATGGTCGAGAGCTGCACGGACCCCTGATGGAGAAGAGTGGATGTCCCCTTTGTTCCCTGAGCACTGGCAAAGCCAGTGGCACCCACCCCGCGTTCTCTTGAAAGAGGCATCGACACAACGTGACTTAATCAGGGGGTTGAAGCCTCATCTTCTGGACAAACGACCATTGCAAAGGCGGGCCGACTCTTCGCGCGAGCCAAATCACTACCGGCAACAAGGTGATGGAAACGATGTCACAGTACCGTACCGCTGCATAGAATTCTGCACTTCCGTCAGGTAGCGGTCTTCCTGCGAATGCAAAACCGACGCACGTCCTGGCCAATAAGGCCGCGCCCAGCACAGACCAAAAACAGTGCGGCGGGGATTGCGCCGATTGCCGTCCGATTCCCCGTCGTTTCGACCACTCGACCACAAGAAGGTCTACGACGATCGAGGCGCCGGCAAGCACGACCGCCCAGACAACACGATTAAGGATGTTCCACCAGAACATTCGGTCGCCCGTACCGAAGTCCGGGAACGGCCAGTGGGCCGGTCGAATGAACACCCACAAAACCAACCAGCCGCCCATGATTGGCCGCAGTCGCTGTCGGCAATGGTCGATACCCATGAGTCTGCGTTTACCGTTTGCTTGAGAAAACAGGTTGTGGTGGCCGCACCCGCCACGAATTGTGGAAATGTTCGACCCCCAAGCTTCTGTAACTCTAGCTCACGCCCAGGCCATCGACTCCACTAAACAATCAAACAAAAGGGGACACCGTAAGGTCAAAAACTCCGCCGACCGCGAAACACGGGAACAAGCGGGACTTACGGCTCACCAGAGTCTTGCATTTCCGCCGCTTGATTTCATCCGCCTGCCGCCGAAAGTGACGATTTTCGGCGCCGACTATGTCTTTCCTGCTCCAGCCCTGGCACATGCTGCTCGCCGTGCTCTGTGGCATGGTCAACCAGCGGCAGCAACAGATCATCCAGTTCCAGAACGCCCAGATCGAGGCGCTCCTGAAGAAGTTCGGCAGGAAGCGACTGCTGCTGAATGACGATCAGCGTCGGTTACTGGCTGTTAAGGCTCATGCCATTGGCCGTAAGGCTCTGCTGGAACTCAAAACCGTCGTCACGCCAGACACGATTCTTCGCTGGCACCGTGAACTCGTGGCCAGGAAGTTTGATTCCAGCGACAAACGGAACCCCGGCAGACCGCGAATCCGACAGGTCATTGTGGATGCGATTGTTCGCTTTGCCAAAGAGAATCCCACATGGGGCTATGATCGCATTCAGGGAGCACTTAAGAACGTCGGATATCACATCGCCGATTCCACAGTGGCCAATGTGCTGAAGGCTCACGGCATTGAACCAGCACCTGATCGGCAGCGAACACCGGCGTGGTCAACATTCCTGAAAGCTCACTGGGATTCTATCTTCGCCACGGACTTCACGACTGTCGAAGTCTGGACGCGAAACGGACTTGTGACGTTCTACGTTCTCGCCGTGATGCACTTGAAGACGCGCCGCGTCCACATTGCAGGGATCACGCCGAGTCCGAATGCCACGTGGATGAAACAGGCCTGCCGCAATCTCACCGATTGCGAAGACGGATTCCTGAAAGACGCCAAGCATCTCATTGTGGATCGCGATACGAGCTTCATCGCCATGCGGGAATTCCTGGAGCAGAACACGGACACTGAAGTCGTCCTGCTGCCACCGAAGAGTCTCAACTTGAACGCCTACATGGAGAGATGGTTCCGCAGTCTGAAGTCCGAGTGTCTTTCCCGGATAATTTTCTTCGGACGTCGGTCACTTGAGAACGCATTTGGTGAATACGTCAAGCACTATCACCGCGAGCGGAATCATCAGGGCCTCGGCAACCAGCTCATCGAGCCGACCGCAAATGTCGGTGTCGTTGTGGGCAGAATCGAGTGCCGAGAACGACTCGGTGGCATGCTCAAGTACTACGACCGACGAGCCGCTTGATTCTGAGCTGCACCGAATCGTGGTCATTCTGCGGTGAAGGTCCGCGCTCAGCGTGGGCCGACGCCAATTCCTCGTTCAGCGGCCGCTCTCTCTGGCCAAAGCCTGACGGAAATCGCGAACGATTTCTATTTCTAAAACCTGATTGTTAAACAGCTTTTCTGGCGGCGGAGTTTTGGACCCTACGGTCGCCCCTTCATGACTTTTGCCTTGCGAGTCTTCTTGAGTCTTGGCAAGGTCGGAACTGTAGATATGTGTCCGACTGTTCTTGCCCAATTCAGCGCAGCCTTCTGACCTGCCCCCACGGTGCAATCATCTTATGACTGGCGTCCGTGGTCCGTGATTTTACAGCCGTGCGTTTTGTTCGTCGTCCGCCAATGTTTTGTCGCACGTAATCCTCAGTTCCTCCTGTCGTGCCGGTAGGTTCTGGGAAACTCGGCTGAAAATTCGCGTCACTGACAGATATTGCCAGGCTGATCAGTGATTCTTCTTCGTGTGGCTGCCGGTGATTTCCCCATTTCTGACCGCGTCGAAGTAGTCGTCCAGATCTCTTTTGACGGCAGGTCCAAGGACATATAACCCGATAATATTCGGAACGCAGATCAAATAGATTAGCGCATCCGAAATTTCAATCACTGGCCCAAGTTGTACCATGCAGCCGAGAGCGGCAAAGACGCAGAAAACAAAATTGAACACGTTCGTTTTCGCTGTGCCTTCTCCGACCAGATATGTCCAAGCCTTGGCCCCGTAGTAGGACCACGAGATCATAGTCGACAATGCAAACAGCATAGCTGCTACGGCGATCAGATAAGGAGACCATGAAATATTCCGTTCAAACGCAGCCGACGTGAGCTGGATTCCCATCGCCAGATTTTCTCCGCCGCCTGGAATCGTCGACTGAAAATCGCTGACCGCAACCATCGACGTAATAATGCACATGGACGTCAGGCTGCAGATTACGATGGTATCCAGAAATGGTCCGATAGTGGCAACCAGGCCTTCGGTGACGGGGTGCTGCGTTTTCACGGCAGAGTGTGCCACGGACGCAGATCCGAGACCTGCCTCGTTCGAGAACAAGGCTCGCTGGAACCCAATCATTATGATGCCCACCATTCCGCCACCAACCGCCCTGGGGTGAAATGCATCACGAAAAACCCATAGAATCGCTGTCGGGACGTACTGGATGTTCATCACGATGATGATGACGGCAAAGACACAGTAGAGTACGGCCATCAATGGAACGAGTTTGGACGTAACTTTGGCGATACTTTTAATCCCACCGATGATGACGAGCCCAAGCACTAACGCAGTGATCAGGCCGAAAAGCCAGCCCTTGTCGACAAAAAAACTATTCGGGCCGCCCGTCACGACTACGAACTGGGAATAAGCCTGGTTTGACTGAAACATGTTGCCCACACCCAGACAGCCCACCACCATGCCAGTCGCATAGAAGCCACCCAGGAACTTTCCGATCCGCATCATCCCGCGTTCGGCAAATCCTCTTTCAAGGAAATACATGGGCCCTCCGGACACGGAACCATCTGCATTCTGCCGGCGATATTTGACGCCCAGTGTGCATTCCACGAATTTGGTTGTCATGCCAAAGAACCCCGCCACAATGAGCCAGAACAACACCCCGGGCCCTCCATAGGCAATTGCATAAGCCATGGCGCCAATGTTGCCGATACCGACAGTGCCTGACAGCGCTGTGCAGAGAGCCTGAAAGTGACTGATTTCGCCCGGAGCGTCTGAATTGCTGTAGTCGCCTTGGACAATCCTGAGCCCTTGCGGAAGCCCCCAAATATTCACAAACCGGAAGGAAGCGGTAAAAAACACAGCCGCAACGATGAGCCAGACGATGACCAAAGTGAATCTGACACCGCCAACCTCAACTTCATAGAAAACGACAGCGCTAAGGTTTGCCGCGGCCGCCCCAAACATGTCGTTGACCCACTGGTCAATGTCGACGTTGTCGTTAGGGACCTCATTTTCAGATGCAATGGTGCGAGAGGAATCGTTCTGTACGGCCGCAACTGGCAACATGGTCTGCTCGTCGCCATCGAATTCATCCGCCGAGACCCGTGTCCCATCAGCTATGTGAATCAACAAGCTCGCCGAGGCGATCATTATTCCAGCAACAAGGAGTCTGCGAATGGTCATATTGTGAGTAACTTTGGATAGAGTTGTGTTATTGGTGTCGGTACGAACTTCTTGCGCGAACAACAGGTTACTGATTGTCGAAGACGATACTGGCTCGCAGGAGTAACGACATTGCTGTCGAAGGCCGTTCTTCGCGGCCGCACATCAACGTGAAACGCTGCAATGGTATCGATTCTTGCAGAGAACATACGCGATGTTGAGAACTAACGATGGATCGTTGCCGCTTGGACCTGCATGTCGAGCCAGTTGCGGATTTCCAGCCGTCGCAGCATCTCGTCGCGCAACTCGGCGGAAACGTTCTGTCGTCGAGCGGCATTTTCGTCACCAGGATTCTGGTATAATGCTCGGCAATCACGGACGAACGCCTGTCTCTCCTGAACGCTGCCATACCGGCCCTGCTCTACTAATTGCTCGCCGCGAAGCTCCGCCAGTGATGCAATTTCATGCAGGTCATACTCGGGGTGATACTGTACCGCCCAGAACACGCCGCGGCCTGACCGCACTTCAATGGCCTGGATTTCCGTGAAATCATTCCGCGCAAGATGTGTCGTGCCTGCGGGCAGCGAGACCACCATATCCTCGTGACTACTGAAACTCTGGAAATCTTTTGGTCGTCCTCGCAGCAGCCCGTGGACGGCTCCTTCCGCCGTTGCGGTTACTCCGACAATTCCAAATTCGCGTCCGTTCGGGTTCGCGGCACACGTGCCGCCAGCAGCCACGACCGCAACGTGGATGGCCCAACACGATCCGAATTGCGGCACGCCGGCCGCATATGCTGACTGCGCCAGCTCGATCTGCGGCCTCACCGTTGCAGTCGGTTTGTGAATCGTGAGGTTTGATCCCGTCCAGACAATTCCGTCAAATTCAGCGATCGCGACTCTGTCGGGCAGCTGTGTACGGGCGCCCATCATTTCGACAACTTCAATCGCAGCCCCGGGTTCAATTGCCCTCAGCACGCGTGCATAAAGTTGCCCGGCAGCAGTGGCGCCAGCGGACTTAATCGCCGCACGACCGTCCGCATCATACGCATCAACAACCAGCAAACGCAGAACAGACGACATCGAAGATACTTTTCTCGGACTGCTCACTTATCGTGATATTGCCACAGGACTACGCCGGCGCGTTGCCTCGCACTGTTACGCGATACAGAATTCGCTCGAAACCCTGGCAGTCATTCAAGGCCGTGTGCTGCACGCAGCGATTGTCCCAGAGTGTGACGGCCCCCTCCTGCCAGCGAACGCGACACTGAAAGTCCTCACGCACGCAGTGTCGAAACAGAAAGTCGAGCAGGGGTCGGCTCTCGTCTTCTGTCATGTCTTCAAAACGCACGGTGAACATTGGATTCACGTAGATCGCCTTGCGGCCAGTTTCGGGATGCGTCCGCACGACAGGATGGACGACTTCCGCATGGACGACGTCAGAATGCGTATAGGCAATCGTAGTCTTGCCTTCATACTTGTCCTTCGCTGTCGGTGCCGTGTATGCATACTTCGCGCTGTGGACTGCACGAAGCCCCTCGAGCATGCGCTGCATGCCGCCAGACAGCTGTTCCCAGGCCAGATACTGATTTGCGAATAGAGTATCGCCACCTACCGGCGGAACTTTTTCCGCGTAAACAATGGAACCGAGGCTTGGCTGCGGCGTGAATGAGTTGTCCGAATGCCATCCAACGCCAAACGTCGCCACGTCTCCCGTGGCCTTATGAATCTTGATAACCTCCGGGTGTTCGTCGAGCCCCTTGACGATTGGATGCACCTCGATCGCTCCAATCTTTTTGGCGAATTCGAGCAGTGCCGACGGCGTCAGCGACTGGTTGCGAACCACAATCGCCCCGTACTCATGAAAAGTCCTCTTGATACTGACCAGCGTTTGGCCGTCGAGTTTGGTGAGATCAACACCGAATACGTCGGCTCCCATCGCGCCTGTAAGCGGTCGCACATCGAGGTCGGTTGATTGTTCCGACATGGCAGTCATTGTCATCTTTCTCCATTGTCGCGGACGTTTAAAGTCAGCATTCAGCGCCCACCGAGCTCATCACACAGCATCCTGGCGGATCGAGACCGGCGTAGCAATCAGGTACCCGTAGGGTCCAGATATTCAGCCGACCAGTAATTGCTGGTGTCTTTGCGGATTGTAAGGTCTTCGGTTCTTCATTTTCAGCTGATTGATATTCGTTGACGAGAACCACACACTGGTGATTTTCGACGCCGAACATTTCCTTGCCACCGCGACGGACCGGTTTCTGGCTCATCACCTCGAGTACCTGAAGGAAGAGAACCGGATTCTGCGAGCGCGAATCCCGAAACAGATCCACACGACGCCGGAGGAACGCGGTCGATTGCTGAAGATGGGCAAGCGGCTGGGCAAAGATGTCGATGCACTGATCGGCACCGTCACGCCTGCCACATTTCATCGCTGGGTCCGCGCAGAAGAACGAGGTCGGAAGCGTGTGAAGGGGAGTCGGCCTCGCCGCGATCTGCGCGAATTGGTTCGTCACATTGCTACGGGAACAGACTTCGGTTACACGCGGATTCCTGGTGAGCTCCGTAAGCTGGGAATTCGCCGCATCTGCCGACAGACAGTCAAGAACATCCTGAAAGAGCAGGGCACTGATCCCCGTCCGAAACGCGGCAAGGGAACATGGGATGAGTTCGTCAGGATTCATGCAAAGACACTGTGGGGTCCCTGGTGCATTCCGTCGAAAAAACTGTTCCTCGCCCACGCGTTCACATTCGCGCCGCGACCACCTGCCACCACTTCGACAGGACTTACCGGAAGAACAGAACACGATAAAGATCTCAGAGATCGTCTGTCGTGAACGACTTGGTGGATTGATCAAGTCCTTCGAACGCGCCGCGGCTTGAGAGCGAGTCTCGGAAACCTCAATCGTCAGCGCAACCGTTCCGCGCTCGTCACGATT
>Ga0315316_10001058_pt1 | contig 18922 bp, 15 predicted proteins | sample M160m3416metaG_FD_203702 | JGI IMG/M metagenome (GOLD analysis project Ga0315316, IMG submission 203702) | Ammonia-oxidizing marine archaeal communities from Monterey Bay, California, United States - M1 60m 3416 | ecosystem: Environmental > Aquatic > Marine > Intertidal zone | place: USA... | reverse complement strand
GTTCTGGGACGGTCGTGCGAATCGATTTTTCAACGGTGTTAACCCATTCGGTGACACAGACCCTTTCAACTCAATGGTCTGGAAAAACGGGGACGGATCCAGGCCACACCACAAGCACCCCAAGCATGGTCCTCACTTTGACCATAATCACAAGTCGCACCACCGCGATTCCTCAATGCGTCAGGTCAGTATCCTGATTGACAACGCTGCTCTGGCTTCGCAGGCTGTCGGGCCACCAAGGAGTAATGTGGAGATGAGCTGGAATGGCCGCACGTTCCCTGAACTTGGACAGAAGATGCTCACGCTGCGACCGCTGCGTAAACAGAGAATCCACAAACGGGACAGCGTCCTGGGCAAATACCGGGATCGTTCCGGTCGTGGTTTGAAGGTCAGCTATTCCCAGCTGATCCGCGATGCATTCCGCGACGAATGGTGGAATTCTAAGGAAACGACAGATGAAGGCTTCACTCAGATGGAAGCCAACTTCTCACTGTTCTGGGGACTTGCTATCCAGATGTACGAATCGACACTGGTCAGCGATGACGCACCCTACGACCAGTGGAAACACGGTGATGAGTCTGCCCTGAGCGAAGACGCAAAGAAGGGTCTCGAGATCTTTCTTAATGAAGGCAAATGCATCAACTGTCACGGTGGACCGGAATTTGCCGCCGCAACAATCAGTGAGATTCGCGGTGCTCTGTCTCCCGACGAAGATCCGATCGAGTTTATGCCGATGCAGGTCGGCGAAGCATTCTACGACAATGGCTTCTACAATATCGGTGTTCGCCCGACAGCTGAGGACCTTGGTGTCGGGGCTACGATTGGCCCGTTTGGTCCGATTGCTCTGGCTCGACGTGTTCAGCAGGGACAGAAACCGCATAAGCTCGGCCAGGACATCTCGATCGGCCCGAATGACCGGATTGCAGTGGATGGCGCATTTAAAACGCCGTCTCTGCGAAACGTCGAACTGACCGGTCCGTACTTCCACAACGGCGGCCAGAGGACGCTGACTGAGGTTGTACAGTTCTATGCACGACGAGCGGACTTCTTTGAAGAAAACAAGGACGACCTCGATCCGGACGTCGAGGGCATCGAAGAGATTCGAGGCGACGACGAAAAGATCGCTCAGGTCGTGGCATTCCTGAAGTCACTCACTGACGAACGCGTCCGATACAAACGTGCTCCGTTTGACCACCCCGAACTGGTGATCATGAATGGTCATAAGGACGGCGTGAAACGGGGAGTCGCACTGGACAATCGCGTAAAAATCCGAGCGGTTGGTCGTAAAGGTGGCAAGGAAGTCAAACCGTTTGATGAGATTGTTGACTAATTCATCACGAAAGATGAATCAGAAACGTAATGAGACGAGCGAAGGGCACTGTTGTTAACAGTGCCCTTCGCCACGCGCTGTTCCATTATCAGAGGGAGCGAAAACCTATGTATCACGACATCCCGATATCGCGGCCTGACACCGCTGAGGAAACAAATGCTGAGCAGACTTCACTGCAGAAACTGGACAGCGTGGAAGAACTGGCACGTCGATTCTACCTCGATTATGTTGATCTGGAGGGTTTCGAGGTAAACACGGAACTGGTCAACATGTTTCCGGCAGCCGTGTTGTTCGAACATGGGTACCTGCCGCTTAGTCGAAGTGGCAAACAGGTGACGATTGCTGTCGCAGATCCGTTAACGGTGGAACCGATCGATGAGCTGACTGCGGCCACTGGATTTTTTCTTCGTACGGTCGTATCACCGGCGGGTCAGATTACGCGTCATCTCAGGGAGGTACTGGGAGTGGGGGGCGGCACCGTCTCTGACCTTGTGGCACAGGCCAGCGGCGATGATTCTTTCTCAGATCTTTCCGATTCGGAAGCAGATGTCGAAAACGATGCCGGCGCTTCAGCAGTGATTCGATTTGTGAATGATCTGCTTGGCGACGCCGTTCAACAACGCGCCAGTGACATCCACCTCGAGCCTGTCGAAGACGAGCTGGCTGTTCGATTTCGAGTGGATGGACTGCTGCAGGAGCAGACCGTTCCGCCCGACATTCATCCATTCCGAACAGCGATCATCAGCCGCCTGAAGATCATGGCCCGCCTGAACATCGCGGAAAAACGTCTTCCCCAGGACGGCCGAATCAAGCTCACCGTGAAGGCCCGCGAAATCGATGTCCGTGTTTCCATGATCCCCATGATCGATGGAGAAGGCGTTGTCATGCGACTGCTGGACAAGTCAGGCGCTGTCACAGATTTAAGCGGTGTAGAGTTCCCCACGGCCATGGAACACCGATGGAAAAACATTATCAGTCGCCCGCACGGTTTGATACTGGTCACCGGACCAACCGGAAGTGGCAAGACAACCACGCTATACGGATCTCTGTCCGAGATCAGCAGCCCGAATACAAAAATCATCACCGTTGAGGATCCTGTTGAGTACAACCTGCGTGGAATCAATCAGATTCAGGTTCAGGAAAAGATCGGACTCGACTTTGCTGCCGGACTTCGCAGTATTCTGCGCCACGATCCCGACATTGTCCTGATCGGTGAAATTCGTGACAGCGAGACGGCCAACAGCGCGATACAGGCTTCCATGACCGGCCACCTGGTACTCAGCACGCTGCATACAAATGATGCCCCCAGCGCAATGACCCGATTGATTGACCTCGGCGTTGAGCCGTATCTGGTCGCCAGCACTGTTGAGGCGGTGCTGGCACAGCGGCTGATACGTCGACTCTGTGTGCATTGCAAAGAACAATACCTGCCCGACACAACCGCGACTGAGTATGGCCTGCATTCAGACCAGCCGGTCTATCGTGCTGTCGGATGTCGTGACTGTAACGGAACCGGATATCGCGGCCGCATCGGCGTGTTTGAGCTGATGACAGTGGACCGACAGGTTCGCGATCTCTGCAGCCGGAAGGCCAGTGCGGACGAACTGCGGGCGGCGGCTGTTTCAGCTGGTATGTCGCCACTGCTGGAATCGGGACTCGACCGTGTCCGACAGGGACATTCCAGCCTTGATGAAGTTCTGAGAGTTTGCAGTTCCGACGAAGAGTCGTCGCTGCAATCGCTACAACAGGATTAAAAGTCGTCAGGGCAGTCAAATCACCGGCCGGACGATCCGCTGGACCGCGACTTTCTGAACTAGGATCTAAAGGGCAGTCTGCGCCTTGATAATGACATTCTACAGGTCTGACATCCGCCTTGCTTTCTGCAGATATGCACGTTGCACAGTGGCGGAACGGGCCGAATTCTTCGACTCCGACGATGGCGAGATTTCGCTACACAGCAACTCAATTCAGTGGTGAGCAGTCGACAGGTGTGTTGACTGCTGACACTCGCCTGCATGCGCTGCAGCAACTTGCGACCGACAATCTGCTGCCTCTGCACGTTCATGAAGAGAGCGCAGATGGCCATGCTCGTTCACAGCGAGTCGGCGCAGCCGCACGATCGACGATGTTCTGCCTGCTGGCGGATTTGCTGGAATCAGGCGTCCCGCTGCTGAAATCTCTCGACATTCTTGTGGAACAAACTTCGAACCTCAGTCTGAATAAGGCACTCGAATCGGTACGTGGACGTGTCGCCAGCGGCCAGCCACTGGCCGCGGCCATGAGCGAACACCCAGCCGTGTTTCATGAATTGGAAATCAGTCTCGTCCATGCAGGTGAAGAGGGAGGATTTCTGGAAGAATCTCTCACTCGAGCCGCTCGCCTGACGGAACGACAGGATGAGCTGCGTGGCCGAGTCATTGGTGCTCTGGCTTATCCCGCATTTCTGGTTGTCGTCGGTGGTCTCGTCGTTGCTGGCATGATCACTTTTTTCGTGCCGAAATTCGCCCCCATGTTTGACCGCATGAGATCTCGTAGTGAGTTGCCGATGGCCACCGAAGCGCTGCTGGCAACGAGTGATTTTCTGCGAGCAAACTGGAGCTGGCTGGCGATCTGCCTGCTGTTCCTGTGCGTGATCCTTGGTAAACAGATGCGTACGAAACGGTTTGGCAGCTGGTGGGATTCGGTCCGACTCAGACTTCCCGGCATAGGGGCTATCGAACGGTCGATGGCGATCGCAAGGTTCTGTCGGGTTTTGGGGACATTGCTTTCCAACGGTGTACCTGTCGTGCGTTCGTTGGGTATTGCGAAGGATGCCGCCGGAAACACCGTCATTGGCAATGCTGTCGCTTCTGCTTCCGACAGTATTTCATCCGGAAAGACGCTGGCCATCCCTCTGGCTGCCAGCGGCCAGTTCCCGAAAGACCTGACAGAAATGATCAGTGTCGGGGAACATGCCAATCGGCTGGAGACCGTGTTACTGTCGATTGCCAACAAACTGGAATCACGTACGGAGCGTCAACTGGACGTCATGGTGAAGCTTCTGGAGCCGGTCGTAATGCTGGTCATGGCCATCATCATTGGATTCCTTGTCGTAGCACTGCTGCTGCCGGTCATGTCCGGTAGTGGGGCAATTTGAAACTAACAGAATACCGCAGGGCAAATACGGGAAATCAGCCAAATGTACTTTTCACAGAATTCAAGTCATCGCAGAACGGCCTTCACCCTTATGGAAGTCCTGCTGGTCCTTGCCATCATGGGAGTCATCATGACTCTGGTGATGCCAAAGCTTATGAGCCGACAGGTACACGCCAATACAGATGCGACACGAATCAGCATCGCCGGCGTGCATCAGGCACTCAAACTCTATTCGCTGGACCACCTGGGCAATCTGCCGTCGACGGCTGAGGGCATGTCGTGCCTGGTTCTGGACCCCGGCACGAAGGACCCGCACTGGCGCGGCCCCTACCTTGAAGAACTGCCACGCGACGCATGGGGAACTGAGCTTCAGTATCAGTTTCCCGGCAATGACGATCCGTCCACGGCCGAAATTTCCTCGGCCGGTCCGGACCTGGATTTCGGTACTGACGACGACATCACACGTCAACGCGACTGATTCGGTTGCGATCCAACGCATTTCTGTCCCGGTCCCTCAGCATGAGACATCCCTCTACAATTCGCCGCTGTCAGCACCAGACGCACAGTGTCAGGCTTTCGCCTGAGGCACGCGGCGGAATGACGCTGCTGGAAGTCATGCTGGCAACCGCGATTCTTGCGATGTCTATGGCGGCACTCGGCCAATTGACTTTCAACGGTGTCGACGCCGCACTCCGAACAAAAATGGAAAGTGAAGCGGCCATCCGCTGTCGTTCGGTGATCAACGAAATACTGTCTGGCAGTCTGACTCCCACCCACCAGACAGAGCAGCACTTTCGAGACACGTCAGACTGGACCTGGTCCGTGTCTGTCCGTCCCGATACGATCAGAACGATGACTCTGATGACCGTCACGGTTCGCCATGCCTCAAATCCGGACGGGACGTTTACGATCCACCGCCTTGTCCGACCTGCCCTGCAGCCACCGGGAATTCAATCATGAGATTCCTGCATCACAAACAACGTCAGGCTGTGCAGACACTCTGCCGGATCCTTATTCCGTGCGGTCACGCGCCGGGAACAACTACTTTGATAACTTCAGTTGAATCCAGGCAGAAAATTGAATCCGACAATGGACCGCCGTGTGCTGGCGCCGGCTTCACGCTGCTTGAGATGCTGCTCGCTCTTGCGTTGTGCGGTATCGTCATGAGCGGTGTTTATGGCGCAATTCACCTGCATATACAGTTGCGCCAAAACAGTCGCGACAGGATCAGCGTGGCCCGAACTTCTGCGACAATCGTGGACACCTTTTCCACGGATCTGCAGTCGCTGGCCCGGTCCCTGGAAACTGTCAGCCAACCAGACAGTCAGTCGACACAACACCCTCGGTTCGAGACGACAGAAATCGAGATATCAGACTTTTCTGAACAACATCTGATCGCGGACGGAATCGTCAACATCGAGCCCGTGCACTTTCAGGGAACTTCGAACTATATCGTCATACTGACGGGATCACCCAACCCACATTTTCCTGTACACACGACAGCATTCCCCTCGAACGCCGGCCACGAATTCGGGCTCGCGCGACAAGTCGCGTGGTGGTTCAGTGATGGCGCAACAATCGAACTTCCGGTACGTATGGAAAACGAACGGGTCGAATATCAGGTCATCCACACTGGCAACCGCCAGCGGCGAATTGTTCGTGCGGAGCGGCCAGTTCAGTATCGTTCGATGCAACCGCGTATCACGGATCATGAAGTGCTGTTTCCGCACGTCACTGAGGTCGGCGACGACGTGACAGGCATGTGGTTTCGATATTTCGACGGCCGTGTATGGACGAATACGTGGGACAGCCACAAGCTGAAACGATTTCCTACTGCGGTTGAGTTAACGGCGGAATTCACAGATGACAGTCGGCCACCTTTGACGTGTGTTATCAAAGTTCCCGGTGCTGACATCAACCGAACACAGGGTAATCATCTATGAGAGCCCCTGATCAGCACCGGCAATCTCCATATCAGTCGCCGTCAACGTGCGTCATGATGCCCGCAGATGAGCTCGCCTTCAGGACGACGTGTGGCTTTAGACGCCCGGACACGACTGAACAAAGGCACGGATCAGTCCTGCTGCTCGTCCTGGCAGTAGTCATGGTACTGTCGTTTTCGGCATACACGTTTTCCGAGCTGGCGATCTTCGACTACCAGGCGTCCGTTCAAGCCAACCGACAAATCCTGGCATTTGAACTGGCCACGTCCGGAATCGACGCGGCTGCAGAACTTCTTGAAAACGCCGAACACGATCAGTCACCGACTGACTTCGATGGAGTTGTGGTTGCCACGACCGGGTCACTCGTGTCACGGTTCACAATTCTACCTGAGTTTCCGGACAGCCAGGTGGATGTCCGGTTCGGGCTTCGTAATGAATCATCGTTCTTCAATATTAACAGTTTGCCGCTGGAACTTTCCCAACGGGTGGAATCCCGGCTGCGCCTGACCGAGATCCCCGGGATCACAAACGAAATCGCTGATGCAATTCTCGACTGGATGGACACCGACGACGAGCCGTCCCGGTTTGGCGCCGAATCGTCATGGTATCTGACTCAGGCAGAACCCTGCTTCCCGCGCCAGGGTCGGTTTCTCCACCTGGAAGAACTACTGGCCGTACGCGGTATCACTAAGCAGTTATTCTGGGGTGAGGATCGAAACGGAAACGGTATGCGGGATCCCAATGAAGTCGACCTGAACGCTGATAATCAGCTGCAGCGAGGCCTTCAGGAATTTCTCACGGTGGTCTCCGCAGAGAGCACCGTCGCCAGCAACGGTCGCCCAAAGATTAATGTCAATACCGGGAATCTTGTCGAGTTGTACGACTTTCTTGCCGCTGAATTCGACCACGAAATCGCGAGGTTTGTTACTGCCTGGCGAATGGAGGGACCAGTTGAATCAGATGGTGTCCTTGACCAGGACTTGTTCGATCCAGGTGCCCGTCGTCAGGAGCGACTGGACTCAGCAGCACGCAGGCTGCGTCAGCAACTGGAGGGTTCAGGTCGTGAAATTGCACGCGACATCGGAGAACGCGGCGGATTCAGTCTGTCTTCGGATCCCCCGTATCAGGTCCGCGCGTTAGCAGAACTGATTGGAGTCACAGTGCGAATCACGGTGGACGATGAAGATATATTACTGCAGAGCCCATGGAGCTCCGACGCCAACGGATTTGGCATCGGCCTGAAGCAACTCGCCTCACGGCTGACGACTTCGGAGACCCGATCTGTGATCGGACGAATCAACATTATTCAGGCGCCGGTTGAAGTCCTGAGAACCGTGCCTGGCATGACACCATCACTTGCTCAGGCCATCGTATCTGCACGCAGTCGCTTTGACACCAAGAACACAGGTCGACGTGACCATCCGACAATCGCGTGGCTGCTGGAAGACGGTTTGGTCACAGGCGCACAGCTGCGACAATTTGCCCCGTACATGACAACGGGAGGGGACGTCCATAACGGTGTTTCCATTGGCCATATCGACGGATTGGACTACGCAAGTGCTGTCCGGTTTCAGCTCGATGGTACACGGTCTCCGATACAGCTGACCTCGATGCAACACCTTCCACCAATTCCAGTCCATCATTTTCCAGCTGTGTTCCACAACAACAACCGGACCAGACACTAACCCCGGACATCATAGAACAGCGGGTGGCAACCTGCTGTTTGTCAGGGCGGATCAAGACCTCAGGGTAAACACAATGAAAACCTCAACTTATGTTCGTGCAAAAACGGGTCGCCGCCGCGTCAGGCTGCCGCGGCTGAAAAGTACAATGCTGGCGATCGACTGGATGAGCGAATCGGTCACGGTTGTTGAACTCAATCTTCGAAACGCTCAGACAGAAGTCGTTCGCCGTTTCCACGAACAATGGCCGGAGGACTGCAGCGATGACGCAGCTGCGGCCGGTAAATGGCTGGCGGCACGTCTGCAGGCAAGCGGCATGGAAGCAAAAGACGCCATTGTCTCGGCACCAAGGCAGGATATTGTTGTCAGACTCCTGGAAGCCCCAAAGTCCGTTGAAGACATCATTGCACTTGCTCACGCACAGGCAGAAATCCGCAGCGGCCAGCCACTTGAAAATCTGTCGGTTGACTGCATGCCGCAATCGGTTGGTACGGAATCAGCCCATGCTCATGTGCTGATGGCGACAGCCGGCCGAAACGTCACGGAACGGATCGAAACAGTTCTGAAACATGCGGGAATTCGGGCGACTGCCATTAGTTCCGGCGAACTGTGCATTCCTGCATTGTCCCGGTCACAGAACGACGGTCTGCGACTTGACATTCTGTGCAACACCAACCACACAGAACTCGTCTTCAGCCGTGATCGATGTGCCGTTTCTGCGTACTCACTCAGAACCGGGCCGCATGAGTCGGGCAGTAGTGCTCAGCAGATCGTTGCGACCGCAAATCGCGTGCTGGAAGGTTTGCCCAAAGATGTCGGCGGCGATGGGATTTCCGAAGCGGCAATATTTGGCGCTCGATCCGGCGATGTGTCTGATGAAGTTTCTCAACTGATGCCCTGCATTGTCGCGAGACTGCCCCTGCACGAGGACGAACACAACGATGCGAGGCTGTTGGCACTGGTGAATGCGTTCCGTAGTGACACCGACAGAATCGACTTTACACATCCCTGCCAGCCGATCAATCACAAAGGCATTCGGCGTGCTCGCTATCTCCGCATCGCCGGACTCGCGACCGTCTTCATTGCACTTTGCTCAGCAGCTGTCTACCAGGAACAAAACCAGCTGGATCTTCAGCTCCAGGCATTGGAAGTCAAACACAGGAACCTGGAACAGCTCATTGAACGAGGCCAACCGATACGTGACGCTCAGGTGTTTCTCAACACATGGCATAGCGGGCAGCCGGACTGGCTGGCAGAGGTCCATGACTTTCTGGAATTGATGCCGTCAAAGAAGCTGGCCTTTCTGACAAAACTGGAGCTTGAACACAGAGCTGATAGTGCGGTGGCTTTCATCCGCGCGAACGGACTGGCTCAGTCGGCAGAAGACATCCTGGAGTTGAATTCTCGCATTATGAAACGTGACAAACGTTACGTGCTGCAGCCCCGTGGTATCGAAAACGACCGACAGGATGCGAAGTTCCCCGCGCGTTTCTCGACAGAAGTGCAACTCCAGACGGAACCGGCGCCACAGCGACAACGGGACAGGACGACAGCCGACTCAAGCAACGACCGACAGTCGGAAAGTGTCGACCGCCGAAATGACGTCGGATTACAGCACCACGGCTCAAGCCCCGGACCGACATATGCGAACGCCGCCGCGTCCATCTCTGCAATCTCACACCATCAAACCGCCTCAGAAGAGCGTGGAGGCATACAATGCTGAAGACAAAAACAGAAAAACGAGCCGCCATCGTGCTGACTGCGATTCTGGTGCTGACACTGGGACACGATGTTGTCACAGGGTTTCTGCTGGAACCATTCGACCGTCGTGGGCGTGACGTCAATGTTCTCCAGCAGAAAATCGCTGATGCCGAATTCGAAATCAAGCTGACCGAACGTGCCCAGCATAGACTTCGCGAGTCCGTTGAGAACAGCCTGCCGGCAGATCCGATCATCGCGACTCTTCAGTTTCAGGACTGGCTGGTCAAGACAACAGAAGAAGTCGGGCTGGCGGGTGTCAACGTTGGACCGGGCAGAGCCCTTGAAGAAGAAGGAGTCGGGTACCGCATTCCCTTCACTCTGACCTGTTCAGGGAACCCCGAACAGCTGGCAGATCTGTTAGCATGCCTGAAGAATTCGACAGTGCTGCACCGGGTGAACCACCTGACAATGACACCGGGACGCGACGAAGATGACTTGAATATCTCAATGAGCGTAGAGGTCGCAGCCCTTCGCAACGGAAAGTCACGCACAATCCCATCGATGACGGACGTTGCCCGGAAGACGCAGCGTGCCAGTGAGCTGAAAGAGCTGCTTGCGGACCGCCGACCCTTTCAACGATACAGCCAACCCAAAAAAACTAAAAAGCCTGAAAATAACAGGAAGAAGCCACCGAAAACAGCGGCGCCCGCTAAGAAACCGGTGCCTCCTAAGGTATACCTGCTGGTGGCGTGCGTCGTTCACGAAGCAGGCCGCGAGGCATGGTTGTGTGAACGTGCCACAGAAGACAGGATTGTCCTGCGAGAGTCCGACCACATTTCATGCCAGAAAGGTGATCTGCAGATCGACAATATCGGGCCGGACTTCGTGTTGTTCCGCTGCAACGGAATCTCAGACCGGCTGTCGTTGGGGGAGTGCCTGACCCAAATTCAAGAATGAGACTTCATAAGCATGGCGGGCGCTGTCGACAGGTGTTGGGGACGGCGATTCTGTCTGACAGGAATTGTGCTGCAGCGACTTTCACTGACTCTCACCGCGACGTCAACACGCCGGAACTGTCGCAGGAACACATGGATCGGTTTCAGCTCGTCCCCTCTCCGGATGTAGCTCATTAGTACGACTGCACCGGTATTTCGAAAAGCCGGATAAACTCAGGCGGTCGCTGGGCATCCAGAACGATGCCCCGATCATCGACGCGGAGAAGACAGAGAGTGGACCGCACACGCAGTCATCATCACTGCGGGCAATGAACGTCTCAGTCGCCCGGCAACATTGCCGGGCGGTCTGAAAACCGGTGATCTCGCGGAGATTGTTTCGCGAATTTCCTGAAATTCATTACGTCAGAGATACGCAACCGTTCTCACGCAGCTGACTGATGCTGCCGCGTTGACACACGACACAACAGCAACAGCTATGGCAGGCACGACAATCGGTGCGGAAGCAGCGACCTGTAAGAACGGTGAAATGCCGGGCCCGAGTGAAGCCCGAAGTCCTGTCAATGGCGTCACATCCGAAAAGTCGATAGAGCCCTGCCGGGCACATTCAGTATTCGTCAGCCCGGGACCTGACCCGACAGGCCAGCGTCGCCAGCGTCGGAATCTGTTGCTCCCCCTCTGTGCAACAGTCGGTGAAAAGAGCCTGTCGCGGGACTCGTGGCAAAGTGTTTCTTTTAAGTGGTAAGATGATCTGCCACGTCGACATGTCCGCGTAATTCACTGTGTATCGCTACCAGCATCGGCGGCAACTGGATACTCTTCTGCCGAATGACGCTGAAACACGTGGCGCTTGTTTGCCAGACATGAAGAGAAGACGATTATGGAAGTCGATTGCAAGACGGTCAAAACGAAGCTCGACGCAGGCGAAGGCTTCGTCTTTATCGACTGTCGCGAACAGAATGAGCATGACCTTGTCAAAATCGAGGGGACGATCCTGATCCCCATGGGTCAGATTCCGGAACGAATCGCTGAGTTGCAGCAGCATAAGGACAGCGAAATCATCATTCACTGTCACCACGGAGGTCGAAGCCTGAGCGTCGCCAACTGGTTGAAAGCACAGGGTTTTCAGAATGCACTCAGCATGGCAGGCGGAATCGACAGATGGGCTCAGGAAATTGAACCATCGCTGCCACGGTATTGAGTGCCCCATGGGCAACGCGACTGAGACCAGATCGCACCGGTTGGGCGAGACAATGTATCAATCGACATTTTTGCCGGGTGCGGCCGGTTCACAGCAAGGCGATAAATCGAATCGCACCTACAATCCGCGTACACACAAATAACGACTCATTTCCAAAACAAAAGGAAGCACTGATGAAGGGCAACGATAAAGTCATCGAGGCAATGAACGCCGGGCTGACGATCGAACTGACCGCGATTAACCAGTATTTCATTCAATCAAAAATGTGCAAAGACTGGGGATTTAACAAGCTGGCCGGTCACCACTACGCAGAGTCCATTGAGGAGATGAAGCACGCGGAGCTGTTAATAGATCGTATCCTGTTCCTGGAGGGGGTGCCCGAAATCGCTCGATACGACGTTATTCGAGTCGGCAGCGACGTCAAAGAGCAGCTTGAAAATGCACTGAAGCTGGAAAACAACGCTGTTGCGACCTACAACGAAGGCGTGAAGCTGGCCGCAGAACTCGGCGACGCCGGCAGCAAGGAAATCATGGAACGAATCACTGTAGAATCAGAAGAAAGCGTCGATTGGCTGGAGGCTCAACTGCACCTCATCGAAACGATTGGCCTTCAGCTGTACCTGGCCAGCCAGATGGGAGAAGGTGCCGCTGCGGAATAACAACCTGCGTGAGCCCCCAACGGCAGACAGCAGACAAGATCCTTCGAGCCCCGCGTCTTAAGTGTAGTGCGGGGTTCGTTTTTGACCTTAAACAGTTCGTTCCCATATTTATGGGCAAAGTTGCAGACCGGACAGACGTTTCGCATTCGCTGTCTGCGGCCAGAGCTGCATAAAGCCGCAAGGCTGCTGTTTGCACAGGGCACTAACAACCGACCGTTACATTATGCTTGTAGGCGCGGTGGCAGAATCTTCCTGTCCGGCAGCCGTATCACGAAGAAGAGTCTTAATTCTGGCGTGACAGGACATGCAGCCCTTGCCGGCCGCTGTCGTCTTCTTAATGTCACACAAAGTGCGGCAACCGGCGAAATCAGTTGCTGCACGCACCTCTGACTCGAAAATTCCGAGGCATTGACAAACGATCTTGTCTTCATGAGAAGTATTCATGGGCAAACCGCAAACGACGCTACTGAGACTCAGTCTCATCATAGATATCGATTGAGGATAGCGAAGTCAAGAGTCCGCAGCAGTTTTTTCAGGCTGGAAACGGCCTTTGTGATTTGCGAATATCCGTTGCTAATGGATATTCGGCTGCGTTTCAGCTCGTAGCGTCGCATACCATCTATCATTCGTTTGGCCGCAAGTCCGGGCCGTTGCACTAATTAGCACGACCTAATTGCGGCGGCACCAGTCAAACAGCCTCAACAGCCCCTGAGGAGCCTGTACGTGGCTTTGACGCAATACATATACCGAAACATCCTTGCTGTCGCCGGAGCGATGGCCGTTTCCAGATTCGGCGTGATCGTATAGCCCGTTTCAGGGGGACCATGCATGCTTGCTGAACAAGGGCAAACACTGGCGGTACTGAAGAAGTCTGTAACCATCTTCGAAGCCACCTCATTCTGCGGGAGGCGCAGGCAGTCACTGCATGCACGAAAACAGCGGCAAGTCCCACGGCCGATCTGTCTTATCAGTTTGCAACGCAATCAGCAAATCCGACAATGTGGCACCGTGAGGACAATTCCTTGAATAAACCCAAACCACTGCTGTTGTCGCAGAAACAGCGTATCCGCAGCGGTGGCGACTTTCGTCGCTGTTACAACGGCGTTCGCGCAGGGGATGACCATCTTCTGGTATTCGCCATTCTCAACGAAAAAGGTAGCAGCAGAGTCGGGGTAAGCGTCTCGAAAAAACACGGCAACGCTGTCAAACGGAATCGAAAAAAGCGGTTGCTGCGTGAAGCCTATCGTCGGCAACAGCACGATCTGCCACCGGGGCTCGATCTGGTTCTGGTGCCGCGACAAAGGACAGGTTCGGAACTCATGGATTTTGCGTCTTCGCTGACACGGCTGACACGCAGGCTGGTGCGTCGCCATAGAATGTCAGGGACGCCGGCGGAACCGTCACCGTGAGTCTGCTGCAACGCCTGGTCACGTGGCCTGGCAACGTGGCGGTTTTCCTGGTTCGCGGCTATCAGAAGCTGCTCAGCCCGTTGCTGGGAAGAACGTGCCGGTTTCATCCCTCCTGCAGTGAGTATTTTGTGCAGGCGGTGCAGAAGTACGGACTATTGGTCGGTGGCTGCAAGGGAATGCGCCGCATCACGCGCTGCCACCCCTGGAACCCCGGTGGCTACGATCCTCCGTAAATGATGATCAAACTGGTTCTGATTGATCACGATCCCCGTTTGTTCTTATCGTCATCGACAACGCGGCCGGACACATTGACGGACTCCAGCCAGTCCCTGGAGAAACGCAAACCATCCAATGATCATGTTTCAGCAAATTCGAAACGCTGCTGCTCTGCAGGAAGCCTCTCGATGACCGCCTGAAGCCGCTGGACAAGAAATTCCGTCTGCCCCGGTATGCCGAGCTCTCGACATTGGCAGACAAACCGATTTTTCGCACTTTCATCCTGAACGAATTCTGCCAGCGACGTACTTCCGCATTCTGCGTACGCAGACAGAACGCCCCGATCAATCAATACGGAAATCTGTTCTGACAGTGATTCAGAAGCAGTTTCGTGGCTTTTGACGCGTTTCGATTTTGTGGGCCTGGTTGATCTCTTCTGCCACGTGCTGGGGGCTGACATTGTCGGTTCGGGGGCGCCAGTAAGTTCGTCACCGGACGAAACCTCGGCCAGACGAACAGCCCCTGCTTTGGCGTACTCTCCGGACAGTTCAAAACCGACAACCTGCCGGTTGAGTTTCTTTGCCACAACGAGCGTCGACGCGCTGCCCGAAAACGGATCCAGAACGATCTCGGTCTCTTCCGAACACGTTTTGATAATTCGTCCCAATAATTGTTCGGGCATTTGGCAGCCGTGAAATCCAGCACGTTCCTTGAATGTGCCAGCGACGCGGGGAAAGTACCAGTCGCTTTCGCTGGGCTGATAACACTCTTCCAGGTCCTGTGGGCGCAACGTAAACGTGTGGACCATTTCCGGCGGAATGATCCAGGTGTCGTCGGGCAGGCGACCTTTAGGATTCCCTCTCTTGTCGTTGTAAACCAGCATTCGTGCAGAAGGCACTCTGTTCTGCAGATCATCAGACCGAAACGTGAAGTTCTCGATGTCCTTAACGAAATGGAACAAATGAGTATGCGACCGAGTGAACTTGTTCTTACAGTTGACGCCAAAGGTGTAGTACCAAATCACCCAGCTGCGACAGTGAAAACCGATTTTCTGAGCTTCGACCTTAAGTTCTGCGGCAAAGTCGTCACCGATGGCCAGCCAGAATGTGCCGTCCGGCTTCAGCACTCGATGAACAGAATGCATCCAGTCGCGAGACCACTTCAGGTAGTCTTCCGCCGCCATTCGGTCTTCGTAGACATCGTATTTGTAACCGATATTGAAGGGCGGGTCGGCGAACGCCAGGTCGACGCACCCTTCAGGCAACGTGTTCATGCCGGCGATACAGTCACCGTTATGGATCAATCCAAGCTTCGATTTCATGCAGCCCTCCTGCTGGGCCGGCAGTATAGCTACGGCCGGGCTGATGCGCCACCATACAAGTGACGGCTCAGCCACAAATTCAAATTCGGCGGTAATTTGCAGCCATTAACTGACTTTTAGTGTTTGCCGATTAGAATCACACGCGTGCGGGCCCGGCCAGCACGCGTTCTATGATTCAGCAGGAATTTGATGCCATGCCATCGCTGGTTGTTACTCTCGTCGGCTCAGACCGACCTGGACTTGTCGGCTCAGTTTCAGACGTCATTCAGAAGCACAACGGAAACTGGCGAGAAAGCCGGATGGCTCACCTGGCAGGACAGTTTGCAGGCATCATGCTGGTTGACGTTCCGGAGGCTGACACAGAATCGCTCATCGGCGGACTGAATCTGCTCAGCAGTCAGGGCCTGAAGGTCGTCACGGAACTCGATGCCGCCAGAACGACCGAGGAATCTGCTGGCGCGGTGTGGTCGGTAAATGTCCTGGGAAACGACCGGCCGGGAATCATTCGTGAACTGACGCAGACTCTTGCTGCTCATGACGTAAACGTTGAAGAGCTGCTGACTGAGTGCAACGATGCGCCACACGGAGGCGGACAGATTTTCACTGCAAAGGCGCAGCTCAGACTGCCGGAAGGCCTGACAATCGAATTCTTACAGGACGAGCTGGAGCGACTGGCAACTGACCTCATGATCGACTTTGCTGCCACTTAAGACAATTTCAGGATCGTCTTAACTGGCAGCAATTCGGTTTGAGTTCCAGATAAATCAGGCACTACGGGTCTTTTCGACCGTGGACCGTGTCCACGCAGCAACAGGGTGTCTGTCTCCCGGAAAGGAGTCAATAATCGACCGCGTGATCATGCGATCGTCATCGTGCAACGGTGTTGCCAGGCCGTCAATGTCCGGGAAACTATGACGCAGGCCCGCCAGAATCAACGACCAGGCATCGTTGTGCTCGGGGTCCAGGCGTTCCTGATGAAAGCGATCGTGAAAAAATTCTCGGGCACGGGTTTCGTCAAAGGAGAAGCTCCAAAGGTCGTACGCGGCCATGAGACTGCAATTGAGCATATCTGCCCAACGCTCGGACGAGGCTCTCAGCTTGTTAATATGTATGACCTGTTCAGGTTGTAACGTCGCGTCATCCAGGCAGACACGCAGTACCTTGCGACGAATGGTCACATGGCTGTGGAACACATTTCTTGCAAGTGGCTCAATCCGAGACTCCCCCCGCTGACGATCGCACGCGATCAGAACGACCGTCCAGACCCGATTCATCAGATCGTTAATTATGATCTGTTCCGCAATGGACTGCACTGGCGGACGTTTGAGGCTGAGCCCGAAAAGGTGCAATGGATCCCGAATTTCGACGCCCTTTTGAATGTCGTTCAGGTCGCGCATCCAACGGTTGAAACGGTTGCGGGAATGGATGTAATAATCACCCAGCACCGTGTTGGAAACCTGATCGGATTGCTCGATCAGCAGTTGGCTGTGTGCAGAAACAAGTGCTGTAACTTCGACCAGGTAAGCGAGTTTCACAACGTTTTGTCCGGCTGGGTGGCTTATCACGAATTGTGATCCGCGAATCTTGAGTCAGATGACTACTGCCGGGAAAATGCAAACCTGATGCCGGAAAGTTCATTCGGCTGCCGCAAGCGGTGGTTTTGCACCGGAAACGGCCATACGCACGCCACACACTGACCGAAACGAGGCCGACAAGTTCAGATTCGGCCGAAAGCCGTGAGAAGCGGAGGGGCCCCACGTTGCCGAAACGCAACATTCGTCTACTCGTTCGTTGTTTCTTGTGGACTCTTTGCCTTAGGAAGCTGACGAATCCGTGCCTTCCGAATCCACGCCGTCGACTGATACGTCGCAAAGCCCAGCGGCTTGGAAATCTCAACTTCAAATCGAACGTCAATCTTCCGATCTTCCGTTTCCACTTCCACCAGCTGCTGCTTATCCAGCCATGCCTCGATCGTATCGTCGGTAACCTTCAGCCGAATTTTGTACCACTGACCGTTTGTAAATGCCATGTAGCTGGTTGTTTCATTCTCGGACGCATCCATCCCGTCCAGACTTGAGAGACCGCAGACACCACCTCCCCATCCGCCCAGAATCAGACTGCAACTGCTCTTCCTGACAGGGAATGTCAGGCCAACAAAAAAGTCGCTCCCTGCAGCTCGCTGCGCCTCAAACTCGATCTCGTAGTTACATAACGGCAGATCTTTTCGGGACGAATTGATGCCCGATAAGTCAACACCCTGAGTAATCACGACGTTGCCCTTTTCCAGATAGACCTCGCCTTCGCCACCGAAATTGGTCGACTTCCAGCCGTCCAGATTCTTTTCGTTGAACAATGGAGTCCAGCCGTCCTTATCCGGTTTGGGGGACGCTGTCCGTTTAGCGTCCGCAGTCGACGTCTGCTCGACTTTATCCTTGTCTGCCATACTCACAGATTCATGCAAACAACACGTCCCCACGGTCACCAGTGCCCACAGGATCGGTAGGGACACTGTGGTGGGTTGAATCAGGTTCTTGCGTGAATGTCTCAGAGAAAGCATGCGCATTGGTAAGGTCCTTCGAAGTGATCGTCGCCTTCAGTATACAGGAATCGAAGGCAACCGAAACCCACGCCATGGAGACAAAACCTCCCTCGGTGCATCCGATCCCCGGAGAAGCCACACTGCCCTGAGTTTACTGCTCTCCCCCGCGTTGTTCGTTGTCGTGCGAATCGGTCTGCAAGCGGGGAAGAGACTGGGAGAGGGGGCCATACCTTGCACTTTCCCCTCGCCCCGACCTCCGCCGTATTGCGTTGAATTCACGTTCAAATGGCGCGCGTGCAGACATCGCTGCATGACGAACGTGGTATCAGTCGGAACGAAATGTTCAGCCCTGTCCGGAATGCATACAGAATTTCCGGCACGACGAGCGAAATCGTGCCCTGCACCGTCATCTGCGACAACCACCGTTGCGACGAAACCACAGATGATCTTTTTTTTCGCAACACCACTGAAAGCGCGTGGAAAAACAGTGTTCAGAAAGAATTACAAACCTCTGCGCACATGTGATGACGGCATGTCGCAACACGCCGCACAACCGTAACGTATTTCAAAAAAACGAGTTACGGCGAAACCGGACTGCTATTCCAAGTTTGGCACGATAAGTGAGATGGACACATACAGGAACTGCCCCCCATAAGCGGAACATAGCAACGTATAGATGGCCCAGACACATTTCACTGACCTCTGTCTACAGAATGAATATGCAGTGATTTCGAACGAATTCTGCAGCTCAGCATACTCGCGGGCGACCGTCTGCCCCAAGGCCTGAACAGGACGTTATCGAGTCCGGTCACCGCACTACAGTCAGAGACGCC
>Ga0315316_10001057_pt1 | contig 18928 bp, 5 predicted proteins | sample M160m3416metaG_FD_203702 | JGI IMG/M metagenome (GOLD analysis project Ga0315316, IMG submission 203702) | Ammonia-oxidizing marine archaeal communities from Monterey Bay, California, United States - M1 60m 3416 | ecosystem: Environmental > Aquatic > Marine > Intertidal zone | place: USA... | reverse complement strand
TACATAATGATACATGTCAAAGTTTCTGTAACTTTTATGGAGATGATTATCCTTTTGAAGTAGAGTATTCATTGCATACATCAGGACAAGTAAACACATTACGTAACGTTATGTATCTAATGGAAGTATATACTTATGCTGAAAATTGTTATGATAGATATCATGTTTTAGATTTTAATTTTGATGAAGCTATTGTATATAACTCTGAACAAGTTTCAGGATTATTAAAATTAAATCTTACTCCTAAAAATAATGCACCAGAAATTGTAGATTACCCAATTGTTAATATTAATAATATTGAAATTCTTTATGCAAAAGAAGAACAGAAATATAGGTTTAATCAGTTTTGGGATATCACAGATGATAGAGGAGAATTTACTACTTTAGAAAGAACTATATTTAATACAGAAGCTAATGGCTATATCAGACCTTTAAATGCTAATAATTTAAATTATGATAAATTTCAATTAGAAAGAAAGAAATTTAGACATTATAAAAATAATGTAATCTTAAGAAGACTGGTGTCAGGAAACAAAAATATGATTGTTGCAATGGCTGTACAAATGAACTTAAATTCTCCAAGGTAATGAGCTTTAATAAAAAACAACTTAAAAAAGATAGCCCTAAAAAAAATGCTATAGATCTTAAATTAAAACCAATTAAGAAGAACCCTAATTATAAATATGGGTTTTCACAATTTCAACCTAGCGAAGGAAATATTATGTTAGGTGCTGGTTTTGGAAATAGTAAAATAGGAATGGGTGCTATGGGAATGACACCTTTAGATGCAGAGAATAGGAAATACTTTAAAGGTTTAGTAGATGCTAATATTAATTATAATGTAAATCCTAATTTAAATTTTAGACTAGGTGTAAATGATGTTATAGGGGGAGGTTTTAACCCAGGCTTTAATGCTGGAATTAAACTTAAATTTGAAGAAGGTGGAGAATATGTAGATGCAGAGCTTGATGACGATGAAATTGAATACTATAAAAATCAAGGTTACCTTGTTGAATATTTAGAGGGTGGTTCAACAGAACCTGAATACATGTATTTAGAACTAGATGATAATGCTATACAAGACTATAAAAATGGAGGATGGGTAGTTGAAGAAATGCCTGAATATGAAGAAGGTGGTATTATAAGTCCTGGTGATGGTTGGGAATATAAACAAGAAGGTGATACTTATTTTACTAAAAAAGAAGGTGCCTCTGATTGGATAGATACCAGTGGACAACCGTCTGCTTCTAAAGCAATACAAACTAAATATTTTCCTAATGCTCCAATAGAAAGATCTGCAGATGCATCTGCTATTGAAGCAAATGTAGCACAACCTGTAACTAATACATCAGCACCATTGCCAGGAAATCCTAGTACAAGAGCTATACAAAATGATCTTGCTCAAGAAATTGATGGTCAAGAAGGTTATTACTTAGGTCCAAAAGGTGTTGATGGTTTAATGGGTGACTTTACAAGAGATGCTATGGCTGCAAAAAAAGCAGGTATAACTCCTGCTGAATATAATAAACAGTTTAGTTCAACACCTTTACAAAGTTTACCTGGAGCATCAGTACCAGCATCTGTTGTACAAAGAGCTAATGGAATTACACCACCTGTATCATCTAGATTAAGTGCCTCTGCAGAATATTCTTTGAGTCAAAGTAATGAAAGAGATGACGATATGGAACAAGGTTATAGAACACCTGTTGAAGAATATGATCCAGCAAAACTTTGGGAAGGTGATACAGAACATATTATTGGAGTAGATTTGGGGGATGAGGTTTATCAACACGTTGATGATTTTATTTATGATACTTCTGTTAAGGATAAAAGTTTAGATGAATTAACAGAATCAGGTGGAAAATTTGGTGTAGACGCATATCAGATGAAATTAATTCAAGGCAAGGCTACTTCATGTTTAAAAGGAGCTAAAGAATGTAATAAGAAATTTGTTGCAACTAAAGTTGGTGCAAATTCAATAGCAGGTTTAATCAATCAACTAGATAGAGCTGATTTAACAAAATATAGTGTGCCTAGTAGAGGTGGTAATCAAAATACTAGTGCAACTGGTGCGTTTGAACATACTATGGGATATGATGCTTGGGAAGCAGGTAATGCAATGGTAGGTGAAGGATTAGCTCAATATTTATATAAAGTTTCTCCTGATTCACATAAAAATCTTGATGACAGAGGTCATCCTAAGGAAACAATGCAAGATGATTTAAAAAAATTAGTTAGTGATGGAAAAGTACCTTTAGGTTCTTTAGTTATGATGGGTGATTCTAGTGATGAGTTTGGTTCTAAATACACATCTTCAAAGACAGGCCCTAGAGATACGCATGCTGCCACAGTAGTAGGTTTCAATGAAAAAGGTGTACCTATGATATATGATTACGGAGATTTAGTTCCTATAACAGAAAATGTGTACCATTATGGTATCAATAGCATTGTTGTCCCAAAAGGTTATGAAAACTATACTTACGATAATTTGCTGAAAGGAAAACAAAAACGTAATGAGAATTTAGGTTATACAAATGAATACGTAAATGAAAAGTTTGAACCAAACAAAAATCTTAAACCTTATGTTAATCAAATTAGGAAAGGTGCTCATGAAGTTAAATATAAAATAGGTTCTGATTATAATGTAAAAGCTGATGTCATGGATAAGCTTTCTGATAGGATTGTTGGAATTGCAGGACAAGAAAGTAATTTTGGTAATCAAGGTTCAGAAGATGTAAGCTGGCTACGGCAAGCTGCTATTGAATTAGAAAGTGATTGGACAAACAAAAAATTACCAGGTCTGTCAATAGGTGCAAAAACTTTTGCTAAATTGCTTAAAGATATAGGAACTGAAGAAAAAAAGGGATGGGCTGATTGGGAAATTGAAGTAATGGCTAGTAAACAACTTGGTTATGGTGATATGCGTAAGGCAGAGTTTAAAGCTAAGTATAATGAACTTAGAAATAAATATCCAGAAAGTACAGGTAAAGATAAAGATCCGTATAATTCTTCAGTAGGACCTTTTGCTGTTAAAAATTTACCAGAATATGCAAAAGATGAACTTGGTCTATCTAAAGATTTGTTGTACGGTATGGACATTGATGACAAAGATGAGATGGAAAGAGGTGCTAAAGCTTCTTTGATTCATTTAGTAGAAAGCTTTGTAAATTTAAGAAGTGAATATGACAGAGAAACGTATACAGATGATCAGATTATTGACTTGGCTACTGTTGCTTATAATAATAAAAGTAAAGCTTTTAATCCTGATTTTGCTGAATACTATATAAAAAATGCTCAAACGGGTAGAAAGGATGATTACTTAAGTAAAGTTAAAGCATTAGAATATAAATATGCTTATGATAACAAACGTAAACAAGAAATAGGTGCAGCTGAAAGAGCTGCCCGTTCTGAAGCTTGGTATGGTGACCGTCCTTATACTAATACGGCTGCTACTGGACAACAATTAACAGAACAACAAAGAGCTGAAGACACAGTCCCTCTAATACAATCTGAATCAACTAGTATCAATAGACCTGCTTTTGATGAATATTCTCAAGTTGATTTAACACGTCCACGTATCAGAGGTCAAAGAGATACAAGATCAGGTGAAGAACAAAGTACAACAATGGGATTAGGATCAAACGCAAGAAGTGTTTATACACCTACTTCAGAACCAACAATAGGAAGACCTGTTTCTAACTTACACTTGAGAAATTATAGAAAGTACGGTGGGGAAATAAAGCCAAAAGATATATTTATAGAATATTTAAAAAGAAAGAAAGGCATATAAACCTTTAAGATTTAAAGGATATGTCATAGAAATTTCTTATATTTAATATAAGAACTATTACCATATGAAAAAAAAAGTAAGATTATCACGACCAGGTTATAAAAAAGGAGGAGCTCCTCATATAGCAGAACAAAATGAAACAATAAATAGTATCAGTTCTGGAAAAAGAAATGTTTTTTTAGACAGAATATCTAATGCAGCACAAGAACAAATGATGAATCAAGCAATGATGGAAGCAGAAGAACAATTTGTACCACCTCAATTATATAACTATGGAGGTGTTCCTTATTATAATGTTGGAGGAAATTTTGGTTTTGCTATGAATCCACAAGCTATGGCAAATCAATCAATGTATGCTAATGCATTAACTGATGCTAATGCTGATCTTAATAACACTAGTTGGTTAGGTGATTTTGGTAATATTGATTTTGGTAAATCAGAACAAATGTATATTGATCCAACAACTAAAGAGGCTAAGAGTTGGTATAAAAATTATTCAAAAGATTATAACAAAGCCATGAGAAAAATGAATAGAGGACAAAATCCTTATGGTAATAAAAAAGGAGGTACTCCTAATTATTATAATCATGGTGGACCACATGGTACTCAAGGTTTTGATGATTATGAAAGATGGGGAAATAATTCAGATGTAAATGATGCATTTTCACCTTTTGGTTTATCTGCTGTTTATGACATGTTTGGATATGATAACAGCATGAGTAGAAGAAATTTAGATATGCGCAATACTCCAGGAAGTAACGTTGCTGCTAATATTGGAGGTAATGGTTCTACTGAAGGAATGACAATGTGGGAAGCAGATAAATTAGAAAGAGAAAAAAACCAGCAAGCTAATCTAGACTTAGAAAGAAAAAGAGATTTATTTAATGCTAGACGACAACAAGCTAATCAAAATAATACTGTATCTACACAAGATATACTTAACAATACAGGAAGCATGATTGGATCAGTTGCTCCATATGCTGCTGCACAATTTAATGCACAAAATATAGCCAATAATGCAGAAGGTATAATAGATAGAAGTAACGAAAGAGAAGCAGCATTAAATGTTGAAACTACAACAACTAATGTAGATGATGCTTTAAAAGGAAAGACTAAAAAAACTAAAACTGCATCTACTGATGATGATGGATCTACTACTACTGCTGCTGCTGATGAAACTGCTGATGAAAGAGATTTAACAGGAAGCATGGGAGCTGATGATGTTAATGGTACTAGTAATACTGGAACTAATGCTCAAGGTATACAAGGCAACTGGTTAAAAGCTAAAGGATTTAGAGGAGCTCCTGCATTCATGCCAATTCCAAGTATGAATGGTCAAGCAGGATTAACACCTGGTTGGGATTATACAGAAACAAGAGGAGGTTTATTCACTCCTTTTAAAAAGCAACGAAGATGGTCATACAATCCTCAAACTGGACAAAATGAACCTGCAAGTGAAGCAGGAGATGGTATGAATCAATCCGGTCCTAACTTTAATCCAGAATTGAATGTTTCTAATAATCAAAATCAAAATGTTGATTATTTTGGTGAAAAACGTACTTTAGGAGAACGTGCTAGAAACATGAGAAATAGATTTAGAAGAAACGAAAAATTAGAAGGATTTGCAGGAGATTCAGAAACAGATGTTATGTTACCTGGAGGTATAGGTGCAGCAAGTGAACAAGGAAACATGCAGTTTACAAACCGTGAACCAAGTGCTCAATATGAAAATCCTGTTCCTGATTATAACACAGGTTACAACCAAGAACAAGATGATCCAAACTATATTCCAGAAGGAGGAGTTTCAGGTCCAAATAATGATTATGGTGAAGGTTGGACTCAAGCTGAAATAGATGAACAGAAAAAAGCTTTTGAAAATAATCAAAGATACGGTGGTGTTCCTAACTACTTTCATGGTGGAGTTGCTCATGATCCACCACCTGGTATGAATCAGAATAGAGGATTTGAAGATTTTAATATGATATATGATAATCCTACTGGTATAGCTGCTAAAGCATTCACTAATAATACATGGACAGCTAATCAAACATTATCTCCAGACGCTAAAGCAATAGCTGCAGCTCAACAAGCTAAAAAATTATTTGATAGACAACAGGTATTAAACAAATTAAAGACAGAGGAAGCTTTGAATAATGCTTATTCACTGAATAATGCTCATTCACTTAGAGGTAGTAATTTGCATAAACAATATGGTGGAGTTGTGCAAGAATTAACTCAACCTGAGATAGATCAAATTTTAGCAATGGGTGGAAAAGTTGAATATTTAGATTAATATTTATTATGAAGAAAAGAAAAGTTAAAATAACTCAGTTACCTAAAGCTAAAAAAGGAGGTGATAGAACTTTTGGTTTACAAACACCTCCAGGTGATGCAACAGTTTCTTCAGTGTCAACTTCATATCATGGTGGAAATGATCCTGAAATTAAAGTTAACCATACTCTTAAACCTACATCAAAAGAAAATGCTACTTTAGAAGCTGAGTTAGGAGAAACTGTTATAACTAATTTACAAGGAGAAGGTATTCCTGAGTTTTATAAAATTGCTGGTAAACCTCATTCTAAAGGAGGTACTCCATTAAACTTACCAGCTAATTCATTTATATTTTCTAAAGATAGATCTCTTAAAATAAAAGATGAAGATTTGCAAAAACAATTTGGAAAAGCTTTTAATAAATCAGGATATACTCCTGCAGAAATGTCTATGTCTTATGACTTAAATAAGTATAGAGAAATCTTAGTAAATCCAACTTCAGATAAAAAAGAAATAGCAACTGCTGAGTTAATGATTAAAAATTATAATCTTAAGTTAGGAGCTTTAGCTTTAACACAAGAATCTATGAAAGGTTTTGAAGATGGTATTCCTGCTGTTGCTTTACCTTACATGGAACACATGGGTATTCAATCTTCTGATTTATTAGGTACAGGTGGTGAATCACAACAGCCTATGCCTCAAATGAAAATGGGTGGGCAATCTGGAAAGAAAAGAAAATGTAAAGTTACAATGCCTCAAATGAATTATGGTGGTGTACCTAAGTATTTTCCAGGTGGTCCTACAATAGGTCCTCCTACAGAAGATCAATGGCAAAAACAAATGCAAGCACAAAATGCAGAAAATAATAACTTTTGGAGTGCTAACCCTGCAATGACCCAAGATCAAGCTGCAGAGAATATGGCTGCTGCATTTGATGTTACAGCAGAATCAAGATTTAATTTAAATCCTTTTAAACAGAAAACAACGTGGGATGGTGCTTTTGGAGCTGCTACACAACTAGGTAATTTAATGAATACAGATAAAGCAAGTATGCAAAGAGATCTTCTTGGAAGTACAGCTCTAGAAAATATTGCTCAATCTTATGAAGGGACTAGAGGTATTATTCCTTTTAATCCATTAGGAGCTGGACATGATACTGCTAGAGATATGAATATGACTGCAGTAAATTTTGGTGGTACGGAATCTGGTATGGCTAAGATGGGTGGTACTCAAGGTAAACGTAAGGTAAAAGTTACATTACCTAAAGCTAGAAGAGGTATTCCTAGATTTGGTGGAAATCCTTCTGTATATAATCAACCATCAGCACCAATACAATCTATGAGATATGATCTTCCTGCAGATGCTGTAATATGGCCTGCTGATAAAATTGATAAAGCTCAAGCAGGTGACTACGTAATGATAGACGGAGTTCCTAAAAAGCTTACAGGAAAAGCTTTAGCAAAATATGATGATAAGTATAAAGATGAAAGTTTAGGTTTATCTGGTAAATTTCAAGATGCTTATGGTCTTATGAGAGATAAGATTGAAAATAATCCAAAGTTACAAGAAGCTATTGTTGCTCAGTATAAAGAAGACTTGAAAGGTTTAGTTCCAGGAAAAAACTTAAAAAGAGAAGATATTGTTGCTATGCAGAATATGGATTCTGATCAAATTTTAAATAACTTTTATGACTTTCAATTAAGAAATTATAAAGTTGCTGATAAAGTTAAAGATTTAACAGGAGATGATAAAAAAGCATGGGACAGAGCTGCTGGTAAAGGACAAGTATCTAAAGTATTAAAAGAACTTGGGTATAGTGATGAAGAAATTGCTAATACTGGAAGCACTGCTGCTTTTCAAAATACTTATGCTGCATTACAAAAAGTTGCTAATTCAGGAGAATTTAATGAAGAACTTAAAGGTTTAAATGTAGGACAAGTTGGTATGGCTGATGAAGCTGGTGCCGGTACAGGATTAGGAACTATTTCTGATGTTGATGGTTGGTATGGTAATACTACAGCAGGTGAAATAGTTCTTCCTTTAGAAACTGAAAATGTTTATGAAGATGTAAAAGAATTTAAAGAAGATCTTGGAGTGGAAGCACCTGAAAGCTATCAACCTAAAATAGAAGTACCTGATGCTCAAGCTTGGTTGCAAGATCAAAGAAATTTAGCAGCTGCTACAAGTGATTACTTAGGAGCTAAGAAATATGATCCTTGGCAAGCTCCTCTTTTATATAATGAAGAGAACCCTACTTTTCAAGACTTTAGAGGAACTGCTGCAAGAGTTACTTCATTAGGTACTGGTATGGGAGATTCTATGGCTACATTTGCTGGACCACAATCTTATAATTCTAGAATGTCTGACATCTCACGTAAAGGTACTCAAGGTATTCTTCAAGCACAAGAAGCAGAACAAAGAGCTAATGTAAATACTGATAATCAATTTAAGCTACGTAATGCAGCAATGAGAAATCAATGGAACTTACAAAAAGCTAATTTAGCTACAGGATTATATGATAAGCAAATTGCTGCTAACCAAGCATTTGATAATGAGAAAAGAGCTCTTAAATGGAACATGGTAAATATGGCAAATAACTTAACTACTAATAAATGGAAAACAGATACTATGAATAGATTATATCCACAGTATTCTATTAATCCAGGCATTGGTGGAGGTATGTATTTTGATCCTAGTCAAACTACAGAACTTGCTGCTACTAATGCTGGTGCAACACCGATTGAAACTTTTCAATCTCTTAAAGGTCAAATGCCTGATGTTCCTGATAATATACTTTGGGAAATGTCTTCAGGTAAAAAAACTAAAGCTATTCCAGGTAACACTCAAGATGAAAAAGCTTATCAACCACAATATCCTAACTTTGCTGTAGGACCAAACAGTAATCAAACCACATAATAAACTTATGAGGTTTGATAAACTTATATTATTTTTGAAGAGTAAATAAATAGATATGTCAACATACTTACAAGGCTTTCAAGCATACATACCACAAATACAACCTTTCACTCCTGATTATAATTTTTATCAGGGAGCACTAGAAATGAAACAAGGTTCATATGATGCTGCAAAAAAGCAGTTATCTTCTATGTATGGTTCATTACTAAACGCACCTATATCAAGACAAGAGAATATAGATGCTAGAGATAAATTTTTTAAAGCTGTTGATCAAGATATTAAAAAGATGGCTGGAATGGATTTGTCATTAGCTCAAAATAGTGAAGCCGCTATGAATGTTTTTAATCATCTTACTGAGAATAAAAGTATAGCTCATGACATGGTGTTTACTAAACAATTTCAACAGCAACAAAGAAAAGGACAGTATTTAAAAAATTGTCCTGATCCTGAAAAATGTGGTGGCTCTTGGTGGGAAGGTGGTGACCGTTTGATGCAATATGGTATGGAAGCATATAAAAGAGCTGGTAAACAAGAAGCTTTAAATATGAGTGCTCCTTCTTATGTAGGTCATCAAAATGTAATGACTAAAGCTATGAAAATAGCTAAAGATTTAAACCTTAATATAACTCAAGATGTAGTAGAAGGTGGTTATATTGTAACTACTAAAAATGGTGCTTTAGCTGAACCCCATATGCAAAACATATTATTTGGCACATTAGGTAATGATCCTAAAATAGCTGAGTATTATAAGGCTTCTGCTAAATTATCAAGGCAAGATTTTATGTACAGCAATGAAGCACAGTATGGTTCTTTAGAAGCAGCTGAACAAGGATATATACAATCTATTCTTTCTCAACAAGATGATGTACAAAAACAACAAGAGTTAGAAAAAACTTTAGATGAAAAGGTTAGCAATACTAATAGAAAAACTAAACAGCTTGAAGAAAAAGCTAAAAACTCATTACCTGAAGATAGAAGTGCTATTGAAAAAATGCTAGATGATTTACAAAGTTCTGTTGTTGGTTATGAAACATCATTAGAAAAAGTAAAAGAAGTTAATCACCAAACTAAGATGGCTACTACACAAGCTTCTATGACTGGTGCTCAGATAGATAATTTAATAGCTGCAAATTCATTACAAACTGATCTTAGTCAAGCTGCACAAACTTTAGCTTATAAAAATTATGAGCAAACTCTTAAAGAAGATCCATACTCAATGGAGGCTGTCAAGCATGGTAATAGGATGACAGAAATGAAAGCTCAACATCTTTTAGCTAAAGATTTAGCACTTTATAAAAATGAGTTAAAAGAAAAGTTAGAAGGAACTACACTTAAAGGAGCTGCTGAACATAATGTTCCTGTAACATTACAAGAAGGTGTGCTTGGTGGATCTGCACCAACAGATGAAGCTTCAGCAGATATGCTTACACGTGGTTATGATCAATATGAAGAACTTTTTGAACAAATAGAAAATGATGTAAGTGGAAATGAAAAAATAATTCTTCAACAAGTATTAGATAGATCAAAGGCAGAAGCTGAAAGAGGTGATGCTGTAGCTCAAGAAGATTTCGTTAATCTTATTGCAAATTTAGCAATGGCTAAGTTTGAAAGTGAAGGTGATATAGGTAAAGATAAAAATGCTGCAATTCAGTTTGCAAGAGATGTGGCGACAAATCCAGCAATGGTAGCAGAAATAGCTACAAAAAAAGCACTTGCTGCAAAATTAAATAGTAATATACCAATGTCTGAAAAATATGCATTAGCTAGAGAATATGCTAATAATAATAAAGTTCAAGACATTGAAGGATACCAAGTGGATTTAGTTTATGATGCTATAATGCCTGGGTTAACTAAACAAAAAGATGGTAATCAATATACACGTGAATACTTAGCTCCTATATGGTTAAATGAAAATGTAATGGCAGCTAGACAAAATATTGAAGCTAAAGATGCACATCTTAAACAACTAAAAACTTGGTATAAAAAAGCAGCTAATGATGCTGCTGCTGGAGTAAGAACTGCACCTGATAGATGGAACATTAAAGGTATTGTTGATCCTGAATTAACTTACGATGAAATAGGATTTATGAATAACTCTGGACTAGGAGGTATGGTAGGAGGAGATCCTGTACCAGCTACTACTATTGCTGATGGTATTGAATCTTATTTAGATCAAAATGGCAATGTAAATACAGAAGAAGCTTTTGTTAAAAAGATGATGGATAAAGGTCATAGTAAAAACTTAGCTAAAAATCTATGGGGAGGAACTGTTGTTGATCCGAAATTAGTTCATTACATTTCTTCATGGGGTAATGCTGTTGGCACTACATTCACAGGAGCTTTTGGTCACGGTCTTGGAGCTCTTAGTATGGGTATTGATTATTTACAAGGAGGTCTACCAGAAGTAATAAGAGAAGAAGTAGCAGGAAATAGATGGGGTAAAGGTATGGGCTATGATTATGAAGGTGCTACTGCTCACGCTAATTACTGGGCTGATGCTCCTGATAAAGAGACACGATATGGAGGTATGGATATTCATACTTTATATAAACAAGCTGTTTCTGAATATGCTAAACCTGAAGGTGATATGGCTTTTACTGGAGTTACTGGTGCAGGTAATGTTGCCGCTAAAGCACAAAAGTATAGAGTAATAGATCCCTCTTCTGCAAATTCTGTAGGTGCTATGGCCATGAAAGGAATATTTGAAGATTATGCAAAAACAAGTTCTATTGCTCAAGTAGGAGGATTTGCTGTAGAAGCTCCAGAAGAAAGTCAAGAAGCAGCTACTGCTGTTATGAATGCTTATGAAACTGATTTTTATACCATGAGTGTTAAAGATAAAAATAGACCTATTACTTCAATGGTTTATTCTGATGTAGCAGGAGGTGATGCTAATAAAATGGGAGTCAATATAAAGTTTAATGCAGACTGGATAAAAAAATTAAAAGGTACAGCTAAAGTTCCAGGAGCACTTGGAGATTCTTATAATGATATTGCTACTAATGGTGTTACTTTATATATGGATAGAGATGGTGCTCAAAATATTATTACATCAGGAGCTAATAAAACTTCATTAGAACATTTAATGAGTATTGTTGGAGAAGTAGATATGGATCCAGCAGGAGGTGGTTATACTGATGGTTTTAAAATTAAAGCAGAAAATGGAATGTATGTAACAAGTGGACAAGTACAAACTGGTGTAGATCCTACTACAGGAGAAAAACAATGGGATTACTTTCAAACTATGCATGATGCATCAAGAGATGTGAATGACCTTACTAGACAAATAAATGGTATGTTAAGCGAAGTAAGAACTATGAATATAGAAAATGCTAATTTATATTTAAAACAACAAATGTCTAAATTATAAAGATATGCCTGAAAATGATTCTGCACCACGTTCTACACCACAATATGATGATTTAGAATTGAACATGGCAGGTGATCCTGCTTCTTATGATCCTATTGATGAGGATATAACTAAACCGGCACCTTCTAAAATTAACATGGGATTACCAAAAGGTATGAGCATGAAAGGACTTGAAGGTTTAAGAGGAGTAGTAGATCCTAGAATTATGCCTGAAGCTAATCCTAAAACGGCACAGTTAAAACATTTATTAAAAGGAGGCCCTGAAGATATAAATCCTATAAGCCATGAGGGAATAAAGAATTTTCTTATTAATACTCAAGCTCAAGGATTAGATGTAAAGTCTGATCCTTTTAAAGGAAGCAAAAGAGTTATGTTGGATATGCATGATGCAAACAACATGAATCAGTTTTATGATAGATATGCTGAACATTCTGATTTTGAAAAATTAGGGTTTACTCCATTCCGTGATAATGAACAATTGTATAATCAGAATACAGGTTTCTGGAAAGAAATGGGAAGAGCTTCAGGAGAATGGGCTAGTCTTATGTGGACTGGTGTAGTGGATGCAGCAGGGTTTGGAGATCTTACTGATTTAGAAGCCGCTAAAGAGATGCAAAGGTCAATGGCTATTGGTCAATCAACTGTAGGTGGCGCAACAGGATTTACAACTAATTTATTTCTTAACTCAGGATATACTGTTGGTATTATGGCTGAATTAGCAGCTGAAGAAATAGCAATGGCTCTTGGTGAAGTAGGATTAGGTGCTGCAACTGTTGGTTCATTTGGTTTATCATCTGGAGCAACTGTTCCTGGTATGGCTCTTTTAGGAGGACGTATGGCTTATAAAGCTGGTTCTGCTTTTAGTAAAATTAGTAAAGCTTGGAAAGCTAGTAGTAAAATGATGAAGGCTTTTGATAATATGAAAGATATTAGTAAAGCCAGACAATATTTTAACAGCTCAATGAAAGGATTTGCTAACGTTATGAATCCTTTAGACAACACTATGGATTTTTTCAGAGGTGTTGAAAAAATGGATGATGTTAATAATTGGGTTAAAACTTATAGAGGTTTTGGTTCTTTCTATGGAGATGTTAGGAATGTACGTTTAGCATATGGTGAAGGTGCTCTTGAAGGAGGTATGGTCTATAATGAGATGACTAGAGATATGCTTTCAGAGTTTAAAGCTGAACATGGAAGAATGCCTGATGAAAAAGAAGCTCTTAAAATAGCAAATACAGCTAAAACAGCTTCTGTTAATACTACTTTTTGGAACATGCCTTTAATAATGTTTTCTAACAAATTAACTTTTGATGGTTTAATTAGAGGAAGATTTTCAAATCTTAGTAAAGATCTTGTTGAAGTGGCAGGAAGAAAAGCAATCTTTAATCCTAAAAAAGGTGTTAAAGAAGCATTTCAATTACAACCTAAAAATTGGTTTAAAGCCAAATGGAATTATTTAAAGACTCCTAGTACATGGTTAAAAGAAGGAGCATTATATACTAAGGCTAATTTAGCTGAAGGTTTACAAGAGCTTGGACAAGAAACTGTTTCTGCTAGTTTTAAAAATTATGAGTTAGCTAAATATAGAGGGGATTCATTAAGAGGTGGTTATTATAGTTTTCTTGGTGATGCTATGAATGACCAGATTAGTTTGCAGGGTCTTGAAACATTTGCTTCAGGTTTTTTAATGGGGGGAATGATTTCTCCTATAAGTAATACTGTTGCAGCAACTACACAAAATAAAGACGCAAGAAATAATATTTACAAGAGAGTATTTAAAAATGAAGAGTGGACTAAGCTTAGAGATGAAAGAGATGCTCAAGCTGCAGAGACAATAAATAAACTTAATAAGTTTTATGAAGATCCAAGACAGTATCTTAGTGGAGATTTAGAAAACATGCAAGCTCAAGTTGAATATCAAAAAGCTGCTAAAGTAGCTTCTGAAAATGGTGACCGTAAATTATATGAAGATACAATGGACGCTTCTATGATTGACCATGTTAAAACTGCTATTGGTGCAGGAAGATTTGATACATTCATTGAAAGAATGGAAGATATGAAAGGTCTTTCTGAAGAAGAAGCTGTTGAATACATGCAAGGAAAATCTTATCAAGATTATCAAAACAACCTTGATGCTAATATTAAAAAAGCAAAAAACATACAAAAAAGACAAAAATATTTTGCTTCTAAAAGACAAAATCCATTTAATCCTTCTAAATATAAAAAGGTAGTTAATGGACAAATGAATCCTCAATATATAGCAGAAGTAACACAACATAATGCTTGGAATAATGCTATAGATGAAGCTGTATTTCATCAATCAACTTTTGATAGAGCTTTAGAAAGACAATCTGAAGTGCTTGCAGCAGCTAAAGAAAATTCAGGATTAAGTGAAGCAGCATATGGTGAGTACAATGTATTGTTTGATTTTAAAAATATTCAAAGTGAAATAGATTTACTTAAAATTGAGCTTGAAGGTTTAAGTGAAAAAAGTAAAGATAAAATTGTAAGGGATAGTGTTAAGGACAGAAGTAAAAAATTAAAGGCTCTTGAAGATTATGCTGATGCTCTTCAAGATATGTTGAGCAATCCAGGAGAAAATGAATCTATTCCAGAAGCTCAATATAAAAAAATGGAAAAAGCTTATAATGGCTTTGTAAAATATCTTGCTGAAAAGAATGGTGATTATCCTAATTATGATCAAAAAGATAAATCCTTAGACTTGTTATTAAATTGGTATACATTAGAAGGTAGAAAAAAACCTGCTATGGATGCTGTAAATATCTTATTGGATCCTAAAGGTTTTAACCAAGGTTATGAAAGACATAAAGAAGTTCAGGATCTTAAAATGGCTGATAAGAAAGCAGAAATTGCTGAGTCATTAAAACAATATAGAGCTAAGCAGGAAACTAATCAGATGCTTAATGCTCTTGCTGATGAAGGAATGTTCTTTGACGTAAATGAATTAGAGAAATTAGAGAAAGAAGGAATTGCTCCAACTAAATTTTATTACACTAATGATCAAGGAAATAATGATCAAGTAGTTAGAAATACTGATGACTACATGAAAGCTATTAATATCATTAGTAAGTACAATGCTATTACACATGGTATAGACATTACTAATGAAGATGGTGTACATCCTTATCAGGGAATGTCAAGAGCAAAAAATAAAAATGACAAAAGAACATATGAAGATTTAGCTAAGCAGTTTGGATTTGATCCTAAAAAGCCTAGTACAAAAGTTCCTTTAAGGCAAGTGCTAGAATCTATTGCTGATCCTGAAAATAAATATACTACTGAAGCTGAAAAAGAATTAGCTAAAGAACTTTTAAAAGATGCTACTGATCAAGAGTTTGTTACTTTTTCAAATAGAGAAACTGTACCAGGGGCTTTTACTGATATGGCTCAAACAGTAATTGATGCTAGATATTCTTCAGAAAATTATAAGTATGGTAAAGAAGGACATCCTTTAGAACATATTATACTTAAAGAAGAAATAGGAAGAAGAATACAAGATAAAATTGAAAAAGATAAAGAGTTTGCTGACCAACTTGATTTATTAAGAAATGAGGCATTAGAAGCATATCAAAAACTTAGTGAAGAAGATAAGAAAAAATTCTTTGTTGGTCCTTTACTAAATCAATTTAATTTAATTGATGCTAAGGAATTTGCCAAAGCTGCAATGACCAATGAAAGATTTCAGACTTTTCTTGGAGGGGTTACTAGTAAAATGGAAACTAAAACTGTGTGGGAAAGATTTGTAAATGCCGTATTGAAAGGTTTAGAAGAAGGTTTTGGAGTTAGAGTGAGTGGCACTGTTCTTAATGCTGCTATGGATTTAATTACATCTAAAATTAGTTCTACTCCTACGAGCCCTTCAGTTGCTCCAACATCTACTGAAACTACTACTACTGAAAAAGCACAAGAAGCTGGAGAGAGAGCAGGAGGTGCTCCGCCTGTTGATCTTGGAGGAGAGATTCCTGAAGCTGTTCTTGCAGCACAAAATCCAAAAAAACTTAGAAAAAGTGTAGGTGGGAAAATGATTGATGCATTGAGAGAACTAGGATATAGTGAAACTCAAATTGCAGAATTTAAAAGAAAAGGTGCTGTAGTTGAAGCACAAAGAATTATTGATAATGTAATAACAGTAACAGATTATAATCAAGAAAAAGCTCCTGCACCTGATACCGCTAGAGAACAAGCAGCTTTAGATACAAAAGAAGAAATTGCAACTCTTATTCAGATGGTTATTGATACTCAAGATTATACCGTATGGAAAAAGTCTTATGAAAGGATTATAGAATTGATAGAAGAAGATGCATTATTAGTTGAAGAATCTTATAAAACAGATGAGCTTAATCAAATAATGTCTGATTTAAAAGCTGAAATTGCTAATAAAGATGTTACCTTTGATGAGTTAATTACAGGAGAACATGTCATATTAAATTATGATAATGAGCCTGTTGCTAAAGTTATTAGTAAAAATAGTGAATTAGGTATTGTTACATTACAATATATAACTGGTGCCGGAAAACCATTTGAAGTATCGGCAGAAGAAGTATCAGAAAAAATTAAGTTTAGAGACAGAGATATGGATTTATCAACAGAAGAAAAAGTACCTGAAGCAACACCAGAACAAAAAGAGAATATAGAATCATCTTCAAAAATTGCAGAAACTCCTGCAGAAAAAACTAAAGAATTAGTAGATAAAGCTAAAGAGATTAGTGCTGATGATGCTTTAAACAATTTAATAAATAATACTTGTAAATAATATGAGTGCTAATTGTACATTAACTCCAGAAGCTAGGGAAGACTTAGTTGTCCTTGTAGCAAAAAATATGATGGATATGGCTGATGCTGCAGCCAATCTGAATATAAAAAATTACATGACAGAAATGTATAATAAACTTGAACCAGCTCTTGGAGAAGTTGATGCTCTTGTTTATGCTAGTTATGTTCCTAAAGTTCTTACAGAAGTTATTCCTTTTGATTCAAGAATTCTTAATCTAGTTTTAGATTCTGAAGTAAATATGAATGAGTTGTATAGTTTATCTAAACGCTTATCAGATCCTACAACAGTATTAGAACTTACTAAAAAAGAATTACAATTAAAGGATGTAAAAAAAAAGAAAGTTAAAAGATTAAATAAAGCTTCTAAATCTAAAAAGAAAGCTTCTACTCAATTTGAATTAGATTTTGAAAATGGAGCTTATGTTTATAAAAGAGGAACTAAAGTAAAAATTTTAAGAGGTAATAATAAAGGAGAAATCTGGACAGTTGTTGCTGATGAAGCTTTAATAAATGGTTCTAACAGAGTTACTCTAAAAAGTCCTGACGGCAAAACTAATAAAAACTTTTCTAAAAAGAGTATTGAATTTAATGAAGGTGTAACACCAGAATTATCAGCAACTGCATTAACTCTTCAAAATTTAAGAAAAGATTTAGAATATGAAGAAAAATCTCCATATAGAAATGAAGAAGTAATTAATGTTCTTAAAGATGGTATTGCAGAACTAGAATACATGCTTGCTAATAACAGCAAAAAACCATTAACTCCACAAGAAAAACAAAAAGGTAAAAAGCCTGTTTCCAAAAAGAGAACATCTAATGATGATCTTTTAGAAATGAGACATCATGAAAGAAGAGAAGGTATAGATAGCTGGACTTCAAGAACTAGAGCTGAAAGAGATGAAGAAGAGTTAAGAGTTTCTAAATCAGGTTCTCCACAAACAGAAGCTGAAGAAACAGAAGCTACTTATACTAAAGAAGAGTTGGATGGAATGGCTCAAGAACTTATGCAACTTCAAGCAGAAATTGAGGAAGCAAGATGGAGATTTTCTGAAGAGGTTAGAGATACAATTCCTCATGCTGTTGTTATTGATAATTGGGAAAAAATAACTCCTGCTTCTGCAAAAAAAGAAACTGGAACTAAAGTTGGTACACGTAGTGATATTCATATCTCATTATTATCTAAAGAAGGAAAGTCTGTAGAAAGAGCTGCAGAAAGCATGTGGGCTGATCATGGTGAAAGATTAGGTTTGGATGATACTGACTTTAGAGCATTGATTATTGATGTTTTAATGGCTGGTACTTTAAAAAACGCTAATGAAACACTTATTGGAGCAGAAGATAAAGATAATAGTTATAAGCTTGAAAGAATTGCAGAGATTGAAGCAATTTTAGATAGGTTTATATCATCTGATCCAAATACAAATCAACCTAAACAAGATAATAAAGGTGCTGTACCAATAGCTCCTATAACTGGTACAAAACAAAAAGCAGTTAAACCTAATGTTATTCCTATTAACAAAGTTGAACCTCAAGTAAGAATAAACGCAGTAGCTGAATCTAAAGGAGTATTCCAAGCTAATGCTCCAAGTGTATTGGTTACTACAGGTAGGGAAGCTGAATATAAAGACCGTGGTTCAGAAGATTATAGAGTACCTTATGACAAGACTCAGCTAATGTATAAGATACAACGTAATATATTAGCTAAGATTGGGAAGAGTAAAAACAATAGAGGATCTGATATTACTTTAGGTAAGTATAGAGATGGAGTATATCTAACTGTAATGCAT
>Ga0315316_10001053_pt1 | contig 18953 bp, 27 predicted proteins | sample M160m3416metaG_FD_203702 | JGI IMG/M metagenome (GOLD analysis project Ga0315316, IMG submission 203702) | Ammonia-oxidizing marine archaeal communities from Monterey Bay, California, United States - M1 60m 3416 | ecosystem: Environmental > Aquatic > Marine > Intertidal zone | place: USA... | reverse complement strand
GCATTTATTTTAACATTACTGTTCATGTAATTCCTAATTATATTAAATATTTAAATAAATAAATAAATTTAAAGTATAATATTATAACATAATAATTATGCCAACACCTATAGATAAATTTAATAGTTTATTTAATGAATTTATTGATAAAATAATAACAAAATTTCCTAACGAATCACTTCTTAATTATAAAAAGGCTTTTGTGCTTGTAAAAATAGCATCTCCTTCATCTCCAGCAAATCTTTTTATGGCGGGGTGTATCGATTATAAAAATGAAATTAAAAATAGAGATGAAGTATTTTTTATCAATAATGAAAGTATAAAATCTAAGATCAGTAGCTTTTCGACTGATATTGGAATAGCCGAACATTGGAAATATTTAACAGATACTACTAAGACTGCTGTATGGGACTACATTCAGTCTCTTTTTGTTTTGGGTGAAATTATAATTAAAAATGATTCTACAGAATTTGATAAGATTAGAAACTCTAAAATAGAAAATTATTCTAAAGATATTTCTGATTTTCATAAACAAAAATTTTCAACAGAGTTTTTATTAAAATTAAATTCTTAATATACATTAAATATGACATCATATTGGTTTACTGATTTATGTGCATTATTTAATTCTATTTCTATAAATCCTTTCTATGGCACAGATAAAAACTATCAATACAATTCACTTACTAGGCTTATAATAGTAGTTACTATAATAGCATCGATGCAATATCCTAAAGATCGTTTAAAGATAATATCTTCAGGTATGTTTTCTATATTATTATCTGTATGTGTTTATTTTATAACTTTAAATTCCGCCAATGCTGTAGAATCTAGGACTATACAAGATTTATCAACTGAATTTAGTAATGTAGAAGATACAGGAGGACTTACAAATCACGGTAAAAAACTCTTAGATGATTATACTACAAATACTAAAAATTCGCTTTTAATAAATCATCAGACAAGAGACACAGATAATATAAAACACAGATTTATGCTTGATGGAGATAAATCACCTAAAACCATTACAAATGAAGTTATAAACACGCCATATACTAATCAATTTGCAAAACAAATTATGACTGGGACTATAAAACAATTAAATACAGTAAATAAAAATTTATCACCTGTATAAATTAAATTATTTTAAATAAAAATAAAATGTATTATTATATTAAACTTAATGGGATACATCAGTGATGTTAACAGGTTGCATAATATTGTAGAACATACTCCTATGAGAGATGTTAATATTAATTATTCGGGTCTTGATTATACGCATATAAATTCTCTATCTAATGGAAATGATCGCCCGGTGGTTAAAAGAGTTGAACCTATTAATTCTCCGATTGTTGCAGATACAAGGGGTGTAAGTTCTGATTTAGAGGTTGCGCAAAAACAGGGTCCCTTAGATTTTTCATTGAGAGATACTAATATGCTTTCTATGTATTCAAATATAACTTCTCCTAAAGTCAATACATACACTTTAATTGAGGATAATCAAGACGATGATCATAATATAGTTTATTCTGCTGCACCCAAAATTGGAAGAGGAAAAAATAGTACCCCTTTTAGTACTCCTTCTAGAAATATAACAATATTAGATGCTCCAACCAGGTCTGGAGATACACACCCATCTGTTTTAGTAAATAGAAACGCTAGGATGAACAATGGAATAGGTAAAAATTAAATTAAATTAAATTAAGTTAAAATATTATATACATATATTATTATATACATATATAATGTTTATGCAATCTAATGTAGGATCTTATGAAGTAAGAAGAAATTCTCAAACAAACGAAGTTTCGATTGTTCCTATTAGTCAAGAGGAATATTATAATAGAACTAGGAACCGTTATTCTATAGGAGATGATGATTACGTTCAAGACGTAATAGCTAATCTAACATATCATCATGATATTAACACCTTTTTCTCAGTACAGCGTATTATTAATGCAATACACCGTAATATACTTCAAGACGCGTCTAATGTCAATGTAAAACCTAAAGTTTCGTTAGAAAATTTTGAAAAGTTAGAAAAATGCAATGAGGTAACAAATTGTGGTATATGTTTTGAAAATATGAAAGATAATATTAAACTAAACTGCGATCACATTTACTGCAATAGATGTATTAAGAAATGGCTTACGGAAAAATCAAATACATGCCCAACTTGTAGAAAAGAGATTATAGTTTAGACATATTTTTTTTTGTTTAATTAAATTAATTTAAATAAAAATGTAGTATTATAATTAAATGGAACTGCAACCAGTAGTAATATTTATTGTATCATTATCCTTTATTGGAATATATATTAATATTTTTAAAACCCCGGTTTTAAAAGATCCTGAGCTTTTTAAACTTCCTAAAATGTTTAGATCTAATTTAAGTGAAAAAGAACCCCTAGATCTTAATGAAATGTCAGCCGATGAGTTAGCTGCGCGAATAATCCAAGAAAAAGATAGTAATAATACCACATATAACGCAATAGGTGATGTAGTAAGTGAACAAAATGGTTATATAAACGATGGACTGAATGAAGGATTTATAACAACTGATATAGATTCTTCTAATTTGTCGTCTGTTGGTACTAAAAGACCCTATGCCTGGTACGGAGCTTCATCTCAGAGAGAATGGCCAGATAATAAAACTGTTAACGCAGGTCTTCCCTATAATGTATATCATCCATTAGATGAAAATTCATTAATAAACATATCATCATCTGATAAACAAAATAATGTAACTAAAATGGCTGGACCCTCTATAAAAAAGTCTGCAGGTGAACAAACTGTCGGCGTTTTTATAGGAAAAGATAAGACTTATGGTGAATTGGAAAATAAACAAAGTAATAAAGAAATTAAACAGGCTATAGCCATAGTTAGAAATGCGGTAGCTAATGAAGGTAAACAACTTGTATCTATAGATCCTGTAGATAGAACAAAGACCTTAGAAAGATACGGAACTAGAAATAATAATTCTATACCAAGATATACTGATATTAAAGTTAAACCCAATGTAAATGTTTCTATGACAGAAAAAGATGTTGCTAACATAGTATCAAAGGATATAAAAATAGACCCTATTGGAGAATTAATAAGAAAAAATTCTGAATTTATTAATATTAATAAAATCGAATAAAAATAAAATAAATTAAATTAAAATATAACATAATAATAAATGGTTTATAGTAATATCCCAACAGAATGGCAATCACAACTGGGTTCTATTGAAAAAAATTCAAAACGACAGCTACAAAACGCAGCAAAGGAGATAGATAATGATCTTATAAGACGAATTGAACCTGAACAGATAATAACATATGATACTATTGTGCAAAAAAATCGTACCTTAAATCCAGGTCCTTTAATAAAAAACCAGGTAAATAAAAACAGGGGGTTTGATATAGATAAAACAGAAACTCCTGTACAAATGATAATAAAAGATGAAGAAAGAATTATAGACATGAGTAACACACTTGGGTTTACAATGGGTAGTCAATACGTGCAATCACAAAATAGAGAATTTAATTATGTTAAACCTAAAAATAATATAATGAACACTCATAGAGATAAAAAAAAACCAGAAATTATAAACCAATTAAACGTTGTATCAAGAGTCAAACCTAAAAAGATATTAATAAAAAATAATATGTATGACGCTGATAGAGAGATAACAAATTACACTCCTATACACCCAATAGCCCAACCAATAATAAGAGTTTATAACACGGAATAATTTAATTAGATACAATTTTACATATTTCATTAAAATTATTTTTAATAGTTTGCTCAAAACTAGATCTTAATTTAATAAAACTTTTTTTATTTTTATCATCTATAGAGTATTTTAAAGTTTCAAGAGATAAAAGTTTTACATCTAAAATTTCCAAATATTTTTTATCTACTGATAAATTTGATAAAAACGTTTTGGTACTATTAAATCTATCTCTATATAAATTAGTAAAGGGAATTCTTACTATGTACATGTAATATTTATGCCCCGAAGGGGTTTTTGAAATTATACAATTACAATTACAATTTCTTATCATTCTTTTAATATCAGTTATATCTCCAACTGAACCAAGAGATTCTTCCCATGTTTCTCTAGCTGCCGTGTTTTCTGGATCAGATTTATCTGATAATTCTACACCACCCCCAAAATTAGACCATCTATTGTCCCTGTCTTTACCTAAGAAAAAATAAGGGGTGTTATCCAGAGACTTACAATAAAAAAGAATTCCTCCCCCGTATCTAATATTATTTTCAAGCATTATTTATTATATTTAAAACTATTTTTAAACTGTTTAACTTAAAAATAATTATTATATATTCTATATGAATGATATTATTACAAATAATAATATAAACGGACCTATAGGTATTTTATTTTCACGTTCCCAAGACCATAAAAAAAATAATAAAGAAATGTATAACATGAGTGCACGAGTTCCTAATATTAAAATAGTAACAGATGATTCTGTTAGACCTGTTGTAAAATTAGATAATAATATAAAGATTGATGATATCGATCTCATAAAAGATAAAAATATGGATAATGATGCGACATCTGTATCTTCTGGTAGCACTGTTGAGGCAACACCGGTTGACCCGAAAAAACATAAACTTGGGAAAATTAAACCAAGTAGTCTTAAATCTAAATCGAGTTCAAAGTTTAATGCAGATGATTATCAGAATTTTATAAATAATTCAAAAACAAAGGATCGTAAAAAACAAGATTCCGATGAAGATTCTGAAAGTGAAAGTGGTAGCGAAAGTGGTAGCGAAAGTGGTAGCGAAAGTGAAAGTTCTGATGATTATTCTGATACATCATCACAAAGTAGCGTAGGTAAGAAGACTAAAAACGTTAAACAGGAAAAGCAAAAAATTCTTATGCAACTTGTAGACCTGGAAAGAAGGGGGATAGAATTAACAAAAAAATATTCAATGTCTTCTAAATTAGAAGACCTGAAATTTGAATTGAAATTACATGTATCAAACGCAGAAAAAGATGCTGGAGTTAAACTACAGCAAAAAATTTTATTAGCAGCGGTTTATGGTTTGGAGATAGCAAATACAAAATATGACCCAATTGGTGCTAAATTAGATGGTTGGTCAGAGTCTGTTATGGATAATATTGACGATTATACTGTTATTTTTGAAAAGTTGTACGATAAATATAAGAGTAGGGCAGATCTTCCACCAGAGTTGCAACTATTGGTTACATTAGTAGGTGGCGCAGTTATGTTTCACACAACTAAAACTATGTTTAGTTCTGCTTTACCAAGGGGATTAAATGATACTCAGTCTGCTGAGATAATGAAAAATATTAGGGCTGCAGCGGTCAATGACCCCCCTCCACACGTATCTAATGTATCTACATCAGAAATATCGGGACCATCTTTAAATTTATCCAATGTTTTTCAAAAGGCAGATGATGTATCGTCTTTAGGGACTGTTGAAACATCAAGGGAGGTTACAATTAATCAAAAGGGTAAACGGGCTATAAATTTATAATTTAGTGTTTTTTTTTTATAAAAAAATATTTATAATAAAATAAAATGAAAGAAGAGAATCTAAAGTTATTATTGGCGATTGCTGCCTTAACAATAATTTATCTATTGACTAGACCCCCCTCCAAATGCGCGGTTCCCGCTACACCTGCTTCAGTCGCGGAGACGAGTATGACATTAAATAAACTCAAGAATGCTATAGGTGTCAGCGGTGGGATGCGAAGAATGCTGAAGAACGAGGACGCTGCCAGACCTCACATCCTCATTGGTATAAATGAAACATGCCCAGGTGGATACAGCAAGGCTCCAGATGACTTTACTCTATCCAACGGTGGTTGCCACGTAACTTGTGGTGCTGGCGGTATATGCGGGGATCCCAAAACTGGTAATGACGCTAATGGAGTACCAGTTCCTCAGAAGTGCTGTTTAAAAAATTAAATTAAATTAAAATAAAATAAAATAAAATAATTTGTATAATTAAACAAATGACATTATTTTATTCCGGTGTCCCAAATAGGAACAACATAATATATTCCCATAATAATACAAATAATTCTATTAAAGATCAATCATCTTATAGTAGAATGTTAACATCTTCTACTAATTTCACAATTCCCGAATATAAAAAATATGGTGTCTCAAACAGAAGAAATCTAAATTCTCAAGAAACTATAGAAACTGATAATTCTACTCCAACCCCTGCACCAGCTGTAAATACAGTTATTCAATCTGATAATATATCAGAATATTTTAAAAAGCTTGTTGAAACAACTACGATTAGACACCGGGTTTTAATAAATAAATTAGAGAAAATAGAAAATTTACTATTATTATTAATAATTATTTTAACTTTTATCGTGATGAAAATATTTAATTAAAATAAATTATTTTAGAATTTAAATTAAACAAAGTATATCTACTATTACTATAGAATGATTTTCTAAATTCTTCTATAGTTAAAGTTCCTCCATAATCTTTTAGAGATAAAATACTTGGAGCCGGGGTTATATTAAAATTATTTCCAAATAATTTCCTATAAAACTGTCCTATTAAAAAAGATTTATGTTGAAAAACTTTATCGTTTAATGAATAAGATTTTACACAATTAGGAGAACAAAAATTTCCAAACAATTTATACCTATTTAATTTATTACAATAATCTATAGGTAGATAAAATGGTTTACAATCAAAAAAATAATGACAATTATAACATTTTAATTTTTTTTTTACAATGGATTTATTATCTTTATGGTATAGTGTCAATTTCTTAGAAGTATCTGTTTTAATGTTACAGTTATCTTCTTCATCGCTTGAAATAACTATTTTACACTCATCGTTTGTATTTTCTATGAAAAATTCAGATATATTAGTTTTCGAAGACTCTTTGTCGTGAACTTCTATAAATATATTTCCGAATTTAAGATTATTTGTTTTGTAATTGTCTTTATTTATTTTTTCATCAGTATCTATAACCTTATTGTCAATCGTTTCTTCTATATAATTACTTCTAAACGGTGTTGATTCGTATTTTTTTTTCCTACCCCTTTTCTTAACAACCTGAATAGATTCTGATTCTGACATTTACATTAATTATTATAAACATATTTAAAGATTCTTTATATGTTTTAAAAAATGTGGTTTTTATATGGTATCTCTACACTCTGGATTTTATCAGTTATTACACAGAAACTAATTAATCAATTTATGTTTAATATAAATAATAAAAAGAGCCTAGATAATCACACGAAGACTAATGAAAATGACGAATATACACTGTTATGTTATGTTATTGAATATAAAGACGGAACGGATGAAGCCTTATCCGAATTAACGATGACAGATGTTGAAGATAAAAATGAAGCCAAAGAGATAAATTACATTACAATTAAATACATGTTTAATGGAAAGTTAATGAAATACATTACAAGAAATAAAAATATTGAATTTCCGATCTATAATTTTAATATACAACCTGAATTTTATCCATATTTTCCGGATATCATGTTTCTTAACGACTTAGATGTTACAGATTACATAAGACCCTATTTAGGACCATTATGTAATTTTTATTCAGATAGAGAGGAACCTATTATATTAGAGGATACTCTCCGAGATCATCCAGATTTTGAAAAATTTAATTTCAAAGAGGGAACTTTTCAAATGATTTCTAATAAAACACCTGTAAAGGGGAGAAAGAGTATTGTAAAAGATTTACCTTGTTCTCTTATATGGAAAAGACATGCGGCTGTAGAACCGAAAGATGAGGTATACATCAACAATAATTTTAAAAATATTATTAATTAAAATTTAAATATTATTAATTAATATAAACAATTATAAAATGTAATGTCAACATCGTTATAATGTCTTCTAACAATACTGACATAGCATTTAAATTTAAAACTGTACAGACTAATGCGGTAAGAGTTTTATTTGAATCTTTAAAAAATATACTATCAGATGTTAATTTTAAAGCAGATAAAAGTGGTGTTAAATTAACTGCTGTAGATGGAACAACAACTGCAATAGTTAATCTTTTTTTACATGGAGATAAGTTTGAAGAATACATTTGTGAAGATTCAATTAATATAGGCTTAAATCTATCATCAGTATTTAAAATATTAAAAGGCATTAAAAACACAGATACTATTTCTTTTACCATTTTAAAGTCCGATTATAATAATATGGTGATAACATCTCAAAACAGTGACAAGCGTGCTGTAATTAGAAGTAAAATTAAATTACTTGATATGGATGAAAAAATATATAATATACCGGATATCAATTTTGATTCTTATATTACTATGCCATCATCGGATTTTCAAACTTATGTATCAGACCTTTCTAATATCTCATCTACAATAGAAATAAAAACAAGTCCTGATAATATGATTATGACTGCGAAAGGAGATTTTGCAGAACAAAGCGTTACCATAAATGAAACTAATGATAAAAATTCAGATACATTAAATGAAAATCGAGGTTTATATAATATTAAATATATTCAATTATTTACTAAGTCTACTAACTTATGTGGAACCGTGGAAATTTATTTAAAAACGAATTACCCACTAACAATCTTATACAATGTGGCAAATTTAGGTATTCTTAAATACTGCCTTGCTCCAATTCCACCGTAGGTTTAGAATAACACCCGCATATATTCCTTTTTATTTTATAGAACAATTTCATAGATAAATTTTTAATTTTTCTATACATTGTTCTATATAATTCAGTGTTTTTAAGTAATTCAAGAGCCATCTCTAACTGTTTTTCATCTATTTCTATATTGAACTTCTTATTTAATAATTCATCCACACTGATAATTATAATGTTTTCGATAGAATCGGGTGTGAAATCCTTGAATAGTGTTTTATTTTTATGTAAAAATGTCATTAAATTTAAAATAAGAGGTAAATAATCTATTTTTCCATCTTTAAGTTCTTCTTCAAATATATCAAGTAATCCATTTAATACTAATAAACGAATAAGCTTAAGATAATATTCATTTTCTCTTAAATTTAAAACAGTTTCCTTAAAAGTTTTCATTTAATAATATATAATATTATTAAATACGTCCAAATGCGCACTGATTATAAATTATTACATGGAATTGTTTTTTCATTCATAATAACAGCCTTTTTTGACATTGCATTAAATTTATTACCACCTAAATTGGGGGGTGCAACAAGAATTAGAGAATATTTTAATAATCATACACCCTTAGCCGCAGCTCTTATAGCAGGTTTTGTAGGTGCTGTAACGTTTATTATTATTTATGGGGTTTATTCTGATGTACCATCGTTTAATGCATATAACATGGCAGTAATATTTTCTATTAGTGCTTTAGTTGGAATCCCTATGAGATATTCTGGGCTTTTCCCAATTCTAGATAAACATTATTACCAGGCGATGCCAAGAATACAATCATATATCGCAGACGGGTTGTCAGGTATCATGGTGTCTATAGTATATTATTTAATATTAGGTGAAATTAAACCCGTTAGCGCTTTTTCATATGCGTTACCAGTAGCTTTAGCCTTTGCTGCACCGATTAAATTAAAATAAATTAAATTAAAATAAATTAAATTAAATTAAATTAAAATAAATTAAATTAAATTAAATTGTATATAATAAATGAGTAAATTATACGATTTTTTTAGTTCAACAAATTGCCGAGCGGTATTATTATTGTGTTTCATTTTACTAATCCACGCTTATATTAAGATAAAGGAATACACTAATGAATTAAATATGAAATCTAACGAAGATGGATGGGATTAAATTTAAATAAAAATAAAATAAAATAATTATATATGTTAAGTATTAAAATGAACACAGCACTATTACCAAAGGCTTCGATGCTTAATAGAGCCGTAGGTGCCGCGGCGGCTAAGAAGGCCGCCGCAAATAAATGGCTGGGGACAGAGATACCGGGGACCGAATATATATCTCCAAAAACCGGCGAAAGATATGTAGACACTAAGGGTTCTAGACTTATGATGTATGTCGTAGGGGTCGTATTGGGTATTTTTTTTATTGTTATTATGGGAATGGTGATTGGCGTTATACCTCGTCCCTGGGAGTGGGGTGAAAGTAGAACATCTCCCAGTCCCATGAATAATATGAGAGTATCGAGAGTTCAATCGAGAAATATGCACAAGGAAGAAATGTTTACAAATAAACCAGGGCATGGTCAAAACAGGTATTCAAGAAGACAATTAAGTACAAATGGGTTTAATGATTATGGAGGGTATTATGGCATGCACCCCAGGGGATTTTCACAGGGTGAGGGTAATTACACTCATCCAATGTCTGATAACACTAAATTGAAAAAGGCGCAGAACTATATTAAAAACCCGGGTAGCGCAGCGGTCAATATTTTATCTGAAATAAATATGGATGATGATCCGGACTACGCAGACGAAGTTTATGAAGAAATGATGGAAAATTTAATGGCTAAAGAAAACAGAAGACAAACTAGACTATCTAAATCAATTAATAATGGTATCAGTAATACCGGTCATGTAGAACATGTTAACGAATTAAATACGGCTGCTCATCTGTCGGCCTCAAACGATTTTCAGTCTCCATTTGGTACCAATAATAATGGTAGAAATGTTAAAAGATACATTCAGCCGGTTGAATCCAGAGGTGTAACAGCAGATAGATTAAATTTCGCTAGTATCACGAAATAAATAATCTTTTAATGAATCATCTTTGGACTTTTCACATGTTTCAGAATTAATAGATTCTATGTTAAATTTTTTAGATTTGTAAAATGATAGTCTTTTTTTATTCCAATTATTGAATATACTAATACTATCATTTATATCTATTACAACTGGGTTATTTTTATTTTTCTTTCTAAGTATTCTCCCAACGGCCTGTTCTATATTACATTTGGGGGACGCAAGAATTAATGTATCTAGTTCTGGATTGTCGTATCCCTCGGACGCCATTTGATAAGTTGCAATTATGATATTACACTTATTAGAAGACTGAAGTTCTTCTTTTTTCATCCCCCCATAATACAATCCCACTGAATAATCTTTGAGTAAGAATCTTAAATCATATGCTAATTTATCACAATGTGCTTTTCTATCCGATAGGACAAGTATTTTTCTATCTTCATAGACTTTTTCTTTTATTAAGTTTTTGATAAAAGAATCTCTTTTAGAATTTTCTGTTACATTTGTAATACTCGCGGCGCTATTAACCTTTCCGTTTGGTAAATATTTAATAGTATTGTCTTCGTATTCATAAAATGTGTGTATTTCTATCACGGGTTCTATGATAAGTAATTCAACGTTTACTGCTATTTCACCTAGAAACCAATTTAATGTATGTTCTAGTCTATCAGATCTTTTAAGAGTTGCTGTAAGTCCTAGATTGTATTTTGAACCTATTTTATAAAATGCGTTTGAGAATACTTTAGAACAGTAATGATGCGTTTCATCATAAATAGCTAAGGAAAAATCATTAAAAAAATCATCAGGATAATCTTTCATAGAAATGCTATGAATCATTGCAATACATATATCGGGTTTATTGTTTGCGGTTTTGGCTTGTATTATTCCAGGTTTTATTCCAAGAAATCTTATTATTTGTTCTTTCCACTGTTCTAATAAAGTTTCTTTATTTACAAGAATTATAGTTTTTACACCCAATAGTGACGCTATATAAAGAGCCGCAAAAGTTTTTCCCCAACCCGTATACAAACATGCTATACAAGATTCTTTTGAAATAAGTTCTTTGTGTATAGTATTTATCACATCTTTTTGATACTTTCGGGGGGTTCCATTTATTTTAATATCGGCAAAATTAATTTTATTTTCTATAAGTTCTCCACCTGATGAGAAATATTTTGGTGTATATATGAAATCATCTTTTAATTTATAAAGCGAATAATTTATTTCTATAGGAGATCCAGGAATAAAAGGAATGACAGTGAGTTTTTTTTTCAGTGAATTGCATTGGGGATATTTCCTCCCTTTCATTATTATATAATTAATTTTTTCAAACTTTAAATATATTCTATATACTAAAAATGTTTAATCCTTCTTCAAGGGATATGAAGATATCTTTATATTCTGCGTTAATAGGCAGTTTAATAAACATAATTTTATCCGCCTCTGTTATGCCATTTGCTACATTAGACCAAATGAGTCCACCTAACGGTGTAGAAAATTTATCTTATTTTTCTCAGATTGTGCATATGTTTTTTCATCATAATCAGGCAGTACTTACAAGTTCTTTAATTATATTTGCATTAGTGTATGTATCTACTATTATATCATTGTCTATGAAAATATAATATTATAAATACTAATTTATAGATGTAATATAATATATAATATATTATTAATGAAATGTTATTGTAATGTTGATACATTTACTTATGAGACTCTAGAAAAAGATAAAGACGAAAATAATACATACAACAGGGTTTTAATTTGTAAATGCGGAACTTTTATTATCGATGGGAAAAAGAAAACCAAATGTGAATTTTACAATAAAAAAGTTCTAAAAACAGAAATAATAATACCGGATAAAAAGCCTGTAAAAATTAATTGCGACAAATATTATATAAATAATTCTGATGTAGATGAAAAATGTAGGAAAGACATCAACTGGAATATTCATTTAATTAGGATAGCATCTAGTTATCCAACTATTAACATTTCTAATTATATAGCATTGATAAATTATAATTTAAGAAAACTTCAATATAAACCATTTTTTCCAAATAAAGAAAGTATAGAAAATCTCACAAATAGATTAAAGTGTAAAGCAGATGACATTAGACTTTCAAAAACAAATACCATTTATAAAGCAAACTCTAAATCTAAAGAAAATAAAAAACAAAGTTATCCACACATAAATCAAAAATATCACTACATCATAAAAGACGATGAAGATGAAGAAGACGAATATAGTGATAATTCAGATGAAGACGGTGAAACATTTGATGTAGAATGCTATGATTCTATGGATGAAATTGACAATGAGTTAGAAGAAGCGTTCAGTGATTGAAATAAATACCACATCTTAATAATAAATGTTATCGTCTATTTTAAATGAAGATACTAAAGAAGAATTTAAAAGAGTTGTTGATATTGCTATATTTCCTATAAAGATATATACTGTATTATTACTATTTTTTATTTTAGTAATTATTTTTGAATTATATTTATTAATAAAAGTAAAAAACAATTAATTTAAAAAAATTATACATCTAAATACAAATGTTAGCAGCTACAGATCAGGAAATTCAATTTTTTAAAAATGATGTTATGGAATTTAGTAATATTGAAAGACAGATATCAGAACTTAAGAGTAAAATAAAGCCTATTCAAGATAAGATAAAAGAACTTACTAAATTGAAACAAAATAAAAAAGAGGAAGTTCTTAATTTCATGGAAGGCAATAGACTAGATATGTGTAATACAGATGATGCATCATATGAGATGAAAGAAACTAAAAGCACTAAGACTGTATCAAAGGGGGATGTCTATGACAGGATTTATAAGTTTTTTTCAGATGAAAATGAAAATGAAAAGGTAAAGGATATGTCTCTAGAAGAAAAGGCTAAATATCTACATAATTACATTTATGTAGAGGGTAGAGAAACAAATACAGTAAAAACACTAAAAGCTAAATAATGGTGTATCTTCAATATCTGATATTTCTTCTGAACTATAATACAAATCATTTTCTTCTACTCCAATCTTTGATATAATTTTGATATAAGAATCAATACTAAAATTAGTTATTTCTTCATTATTATTTAATCTAATCAATAATATATCTCCTTTGAATTTATCTTCTGTGAACGGTATAACATTTATATTAACATTAATTGGATCTATATTATATATTATAATATATTTATCATATATCTTATAATTAGTATAATTTTTAAACATATCTAGACTAAACTTATTCTTATATGTATTAAATTTAATCTCAATTATTTCTCCATTCTCTTTTAAAAGAAGCCCAGTCCTCATTACATAAAGAATGTATTTTATTATACGGGTTTTAACGTGTATAAATACATTCTTTGATAATAAAAAATTTACTTAAAAAAATATAATATATAAACTTATAATACCCAATGTCCATATTTGAAAATAACAGAGACTGGAATAATAATATAAAAGAAAAAATTAAAAATGCAGACAAGGAAGACATAATGGGATTTTTTGAAGAATTGGATAAAAAATGGAGTGTTAATTCTTCAAGTATGAATGACATTATCAAGGGGTGTTTTGATTCTCTTAATATTAATAAACTAGAAGCGATAGATATTGGTATTCTAAAGATAGAATTAGATAAAGCTATGTACGAAACAACAATGATATTCACTAAATTTAAGAAACTTGTTCCAGAATATGAAGAATATTCTAGTAGATGGAATAAGATATATGAGGTAATTTTTTATGGAGAGAGGATAATTAGAGATAGTTACTTACTATATAAGACTTCAGATCCTAACCATGATTCTCTCTGTAATGAAGACCCCGACATACTGTTTAAATATGCTAGATTTAAAGACGATTCTAAAAAGACGGCATATCAGTGTCTTTTGTTGTATATGATTGAACAGTTTGCAGAGGATGGATTTTCAAAATTTAATGGAAATTTATATAAACCTCTTATAAAAAACGGTAATAATACACACGCATGGAAAAAACATTGCACCATTAAAGAATATTTGTATCAGAAAACAGATCATAAGATAAATTTCAATCAATGGAAAAATGCTACATCTAATGCTGGGAATATAAATTCAGCTGAAAGATATTTTAATGAATTTATGGGACCTGAACTTCCTGAACTTAAAAAAGATAGACACCTCTTTGCTTTTAAGAACGGAAATTATATAACTAAATATAATACAGCACCGGAAGGAGAAACACCTTATTACGAAGACATCTTTGTTCCATATGGAACAAAACATCCATACATAACTAATTTTTCTGTTGCAGCAAAATATCATGATCAGGTATTTAATAATTACGATGACATTGAAGATTGGTTTAAGATAATTGAACATTGTCCAACATTTAAGAGTCTATTAGATTATCAAGAATTACCAGAAGAGGTTCAAAGGTGGCTTTGTGTTTTTATGGGGAGAAAATGTTTTAAAATTGGAGATCTAGATAATTGGCAATGCCTATTGTATCTATTGGGTCAGGCTGGTACGGGTAAGAGTACTGTTCTTATGAAAATTTTGCAAAAGTGGTATGATGAAGAAGATGTTGGTATTATTTCTAATAATATTGACACCAAGTTTGGTATTAAACCACATGTGAATAAGTTTATGGTATTGGCTCCAGAGATTTCAGAGAATTTTAAGATGGAACAAACTGATTGGCAGCTTCTTGTTGAAGGAGGTAGAAACACGTATTCTGAAAAATACAAAAATGATGAAACAATAGATTGGACACTACACATGACTATGGGTGGTAATAAAATTATGAGATATAAAAACAATTCAGAAAGTGTTTCCAGAAGAACAGTTGTTGTTAATTTTTGGAAGAAAGTCGTAAAGACAGATACTGCTATAGATAAGAAATTATCTAAAGAGATGCCTTCTATTATGAAATTGTGTGTTTCTGCTTATTATTGGGCTGTTAGAGAATATGGAATTAAAGGAATTTGGGATATACTCCCTAGATATTTCCATGAAAATAAAGAAGATATGGAACAAACGACCAATGCTCTTCATAATTTTCTTAAATCTGGAAAAGTTGTATTTGGAGATAAATTTTATATACCCGCGAAAGTTTTCTCTCAAGAATTTAATGAACACGTCAGAGAAAATAATCTAGCAAAGGAACAATTCACCAAAGACTATTACGGAGGTATTTTCACAAATAATGGAATTAAAGTTATTCAACAAGGGAGTAAAGAATATCCACGAGGATCAGGAATAATTATAAAGAGAACTATGTTTTTTAAGGGAATTGATATAATTAACACTCATAACGATGAGGAAGACCCGGAATAAATTAATTTACGTTAATATTATATAAATATATTATTGTTATATGTTAAAATGGCTAAAAGTTCAACACCTGTTTTAGACAATGATGTAAAAGATTCTTCAATTAACTCCTCTATTATTTATATTTCTATACTTTTATGCATTATTGCAATTGGAGCTTATTTTATGTATAAAGTTTATAAGAAACTACAGAAATTAAATGAAGAAGTCATAACTATCACAACTAAAGGAGATGAATTAGATAGTTCTACCAAGGAAACTAGTCGGCAGATAGACTCTCTTGGAGAAAATTTTAAGAAATATTATAGAGAATTTAAAAACTTAACAGCCAGACAGAATAGTCATGAGGAAATACCATTTAACAATAATAAAAAACCGGAAGTAGAAAACCCAGAAGAAGAAAACCCAGAAGAAGGTGTTGAACCCGTTACCGTAGATTTAAATAATACTGACTAATAACATGATATACTATTAGTTATTTTTTTAACATGTTGAAATTCTTCATAATCGACATATAAATTCCAATTTATTTTATTTAAAACCTGATTTTCAAGTGGCCCAGACCCCAATATTTCAAAATCGCATATAAATTTATTAGAAAGAATTAAACATGTTTCAACTAAATCTTTTAAATTTTTATTATTAATAACACAATTTGAATCTTTATATCTACGAAGATATATTAAAGTTAATATTATACTATCTGTTTCGAATATATTATTATCTTTAAAAAAATCATTTATCATAATGTATATTTTTCTAGTATTTTTATCCTCTCTGAAAGAATAGTTTAGTATTTTATTTATATTTGTAATAGTTATCATATATTATAATTTAATATAACAATTCATTATTATTTAAAATATTTATTAAATATTTGAACGTTCTGTAGTATAATTTTATATCTGACCCCCCTGTTAAAATAATACTACCCGGTCTAAATATAGCAACTGTTAATTTATTTTTAGTTTCTGGATCTTCTATTTTTAAATTTATACCGGGGTATTTGCTTGGATTATATGTATATCTTTTTATAATATCGGCTTCTATTTCATCTAAACATGAACATAATAATTTTTGTTTTATATTTTTTGTTATTTTAAAATCTGAATTTATCATACAAATTCTAACATCTGTAATTCTAGAAGTTTCGGGTGTTAAAAATGCATTAACATCGATTAATCTTCTGTATATCTTTCTTACGGCGTATGTAGCAGACATAACATTCAATACACCCGCAAACTGAATATTACCATTTTTAAATATTTTTGCAGATATTCTCTTCTTACCCTGATATTTAACTGTTATATAAGTATTTACACAGTTATAGAAAACTTTAGATTCTATATTATCTACAAATTTTTCTCTATAAGATTCTAAATTTATAACAGAATTAAGTTTACAGCATATAGTCATAGTTGATATAGACCATTTTTTAAGTATTTCAAAAGAGTTATTATTTTCATATGTATGTAAATTTTCATAATCTTCGAAAAACGTTCTAAAATTTTTATGACATATACACGTCGGGTATTTATTTTTTGGGTCGCATATACTACACATAATATCTCTTTATATTAGATTTCTTTATATTAGATTTCTTTATATATGTATTTTTTAGTAATTTATATGCTATATAATAGATATTTTTTTAGTTAGATAATCTTTTATCAAAATAGAGAGTGAAGTCTTATCACTTATACTTTGAATACACGCCTTTAAAACCATATTAGCATGTTCTTTAGAATGTTTTTGTACCAAAAATTCAACATAATAAATTATTCTAGGTAGTATATTACTATATAAATCAAATGTAAAAAAAGATTCTATTCTATTCAATTCGGTTATTATATCGTACATACAATACGTTATTATATTTAATTCTACATCTAGTTTCATTGTTGGCGATACAATAATTCTAGTTGTATTATTCCCATAATAATATAATATTAATTTATTAATCTCGATTATTTTTTTATCTGTGATATCACTTCTAGTACAAGGATCTTTAAAAATTTCAGTTTTATTTAAATAAGTTACAAAATTATTAAAATCATAATAAAAAAAGAAATCGTTAACTTTTATAGATATAAATGGATATTTTAATTTTTCATAAGATATAGCACACACGTTGTTTTTCATTAAACCCGTTCTAAAATGTCTTTGAATATAACTAATTGTTTTATGGTCGTTTAATATATGTAATATCTTAATTTTATTAAATTTACTTATGTATTTTATTTTATTTATTTTACATAACTCTCTTAATTTTTTATATGTAAATAAAGAATTAAATTTAATTAACATTGATGTAATTAAAATATATTATATTTTTATATTTATTAAAATGTTTAAAAGGATAAATAATAGTATTTATTATAATTAAGGAAACATGTCGTCATTTAGACTTTCTAAAAAAAAAGCACACAGTGATTCTAGGATGTCTATAAGTGCTAAACACGACGAGACTTTGATTAAATTAGAAAATGAAGCTAAAAATATATCGAAATATAAAAAGGAATTAAACTCATTAATTAACATTAGAGATTCTAATAAATCAAGTAAAAAATACGAAAACATAGAAGAATTAACTAAAAAAATTCATGAATTAAATGAAAAAATTAGATCTATTGAAAGTTGTGAAAATTTAACAGAATATTTATATAATTCTATAGAATTTGTTAAAAACATAGACGGTATTGAATATACAGAAAATAACAATAATAGAAATAATGGTGGTATTTTTAAATATGTAACGATGGATCTAGAAAAAAGAAACGAAGATAATTATAAAATGTATATGAAAAAATGTTTCCCAGACGAGAGTAATAATATAGAATATTCTAAAAATCAATACATCTGTAAAAATTGCTGGAGTAATACATGTCAAGATACATCCTCTGGGATTAATATATGTTATAATTG
>Ga0315316_10001052_pt1 | contig 18963 bp, 9 predicted proteins | sample M160m3416metaG_FD_203702 | JGI IMG/M metagenome (GOLD analysis project Ga0315316, IMG submission 203702) | Ammonia-oxidizing marine archaeal communities from Monterey Bay, California, United States - M1 60m 3416 | ecosystem: Environmental > Aquatic > Marine > Intertidal zone | place: USA... | reverse complement strand
TATTCCACAGAAAGCTCCTGAAGGTGCTATACTTAGGACTGAATCACCTTTCCAATTGTTAGAGAGAGTTAAAAAGATAGCTACTGAGTGGGTTAAACCAGGTCACAGAAAAGGATCTAACACTCATAATGTTTCAGCAACAATAAGTTTGAAGGAAGAAGAGTGGGAACCAGCAGGTGAATGGATGTGGGATAACAGAGAACATTACAATGGCTTGTCGGTGCTACCTTATAATGGTGGTACTTACACTCAAGCTCCGTTTGAAGATATTGATAAAGCTCAATATGAAAGAATGATGGAGTCATTAAACCAAGTTGATCTTAGTAAAATAGTAGAAACAGAAGATAACACAGACTTATCAGGTGAACTAGCTTGTGCTGGTGGAGCTTGTGAGATTAAATAAATATAAATTTAGTCAAATTAAAAAGGGGACCTCGTATTGAGATCCCCTTTTTTGGTTACAGGAACTTTGGGTATGGTGCCCATTTTTTTTGTTCCTTATTTCTTTTCTTTATTAGTATTACAAAACTTTCTAGCTGCTTCAACACTTCCAAATCCCCACTTTTTTAAAGCTCTAGCTTTTCTAGTTGGTTCACCATTAGGTTTTTTCATAGGCCCTTTCATTCCGGCGAACCTACAAGCAAAAGATACTCTACGTTTACCAGTTCCACTAGTTTGTCTTTTACCTAAAACTCTTTTGGTTTCTTTAGTATATTTAGCTCGCATTTTGCGATTTGATTTTTCATAACTAGCATCGTCCATTACTTTTTCTTTTTACCTATTTTAACACAGTTGTTGACCTTTCGGCCACCTTTCATTTTCATGCCTTGCTTTTCATATCCTTTCCAACATGCTTTCTTTTTTCTACCTGTTTTTGCCTTTGCCATTATTCATAATATTTTTTTACATATGTTCCATCTTGGTACACTTCTAACACTAACCCTTTATAGTGTTCATTTACCTCTTGTCCCATGAAGTTTATAACTTTATCTACAATCTTTTCTTCTGAACTGATTGAGACGGATACGGGATGAAATGATTTTGATTGTCCATCATAATCAGTTTGTTTCAGACGATAATAAGAAATTCCATAAAGAGGTTTAGTATCAATAACACTGTATGACATTTGGGTGTTACTATTACCAGCTCCTGTCACAGTTTCAACTGTATGCCATTCTTCAACATCAACACTTCTTTGTATTTCGAAATAATCGTTATTCACTTGAGAAGCAATATCCCAATTGATCAACACTACAGGGTTTGTATCACCACCTAAATGCTCAGCGTTAAATGAAATTAATTCTATAGGTAAAGCAAATGAAGGCGTTCGATATATCATAACTGTGGTACAGGTAAAGTTAGTCAAACAATAGTACTCGTTTAAGTGTAAATAAACTGTGCCACTGTAAGGAGCAACCCATCGTAGATAAGATGTATATCCTGCACACCCACCATAATCGTCATTAAAGTCTAACAAATTACCTAGCGCGTCTAACAGTGTTATCTGTGTATCATATCCAGCTTGAGTGAATCCATATTGATCACATGTAGAAAATTCATATGTATCTCCTGCTTTAACGTTTAATTGTATAACTTCTCCAGCCCAATTACAAGATGAAGCATAATCCCAAGTGTCTTCTACTGGAGTGTATATAAATGCTGGATAATAATTTGTACCATTGTCACATTGAGAATAACCCAACGTAACAAGTAAAGTAAATAATAAAGTTAATAAATGTTTCACATTAATACCTTTTATTTGCGTTTTGGCTACACCTGGATTTACCTTCCATTGCCTTCTTTTTTTTAGCGCAAGATTTCCCATCGTTCTTATTATTTCTATTTCCCTTTCTCCTTGCACGTCTTCTGAATCTACCTTCCCACCATTCTTTTATGTCCTCTATAGGTCCATCTTCATTTTGTTGTTCCATGTTATTTCTTTTTTGTTTTTACGTGCAACTCTTTATCTATTATTCTACACCAAGATCTTAGTTCATCTATTTCATCTTCGAGTTTCATTATATGATTAGTTTGCCATTCTTGTTTTAAATCATATTCAATTCTATCTATTACCGCAGGTGGTAATGACTTTGCTTCTTCAATATCTGATTCAAGAGAGTAATACATCCCCACAAATGTAGCTGTTAGTATAACAATTTTAATTATACCTTTTAAATCTAACTTTACTTCTGTTTGCTCATTTATTTTTGTCATTCGTCTTCTAATTCAGGTGCAATATCCCAAGCCGGCCAACCTAAGAATAAAGCTATTTGTTGCCATAATTCAGCATCTTCGTGAGTCATTGCTTTTATGTTGTTATACTTATTATATAATCTATCTAAAGGCACGTTTGTGGTAGCACTTACTACTTTAGCTCCTGATTCCCAAGCTGGATTATCTAAACTAAATCCTTTGTCCATTACTTCTTGCCTTCTTTTTTTAGAATCAAATGGCCAACCAGCGGATCTTAATTTAGACATTTTACTTTTTATAGCAGGAGAAAATTCTAATAACTTTATCCACGCATCACTAAACTCTGGTCTAGATCTTTGAGATCTTCTATAAATATCTATAATAGTATTTTTTAATACCGAAGCTGTCATACCTCCTAATCCCGCTCCTCTCAATATACTATCTGCCATTCCATTAGCGGTATTATAAATTTTCTTTTCCTCTTTATCATCAAGCTCATCATCTCCAAAACCTAATGCAAATAGACCTTGTTGCATTGCATTAAACCACAGGTTTTGTACAACTCCATAGTACATTATTTTTCCTATGTTACTTTTCCAATCACCTCTTTTATTAACTAAATCTTGAAAAGCTCTCTTTTGTAATCTAGTATATTGCATAGGTGTATTAACAAATTGTAAAAATATTCTACCCGTATCACTAGCTTGTTGTTTAGATATTTTACTTGGATCAGAAGATTGTTGAGATTTTTCAGATATATCTATAAATTCTTCCCATGCTTTAGCTTCCGCTTCTTTAGGAGACATTCCTTCTTTCTTAGTCAATTCATTATATCTATTTCTATACCAAGTAGCACCACCAGAAGCTATTGCAAAGCTATCCATGAACTTAGTAGGTGTATATCCCTTTTCTAATATATAATTAATAATAGCTTTAGCTTTGTTTTTACTAGTTCCAGCAGCATCAGCAATTTCACTTTCAGATATATTTAATTTCAATCCATTTCTTCTGTCTACTAAGTAATCCGAATTCATTATTTTAACAAAGTCTTTAGAATACTGAGGCATGTTTGCTAATGCTTTGCCAGCTTTTATAGGATTATTAAAACCCATGTTAATATAGTTGGCAGAAGATATAGATTGTAACAATGCTGATCTCATATTTAAGAACATAATGGTTCCTTGAGCTCCGTTAATATAGTCTAGTAAGCCATCACTAAATTTATTTCCAGTGGAGGTTCTATTAACACCAGTTTTCATTCGTTTAATAGAATTTTCTAAAGCTTCTCTATATTTCTTTCCGTAAACTGCTTCAAGTTTATTTAAGTTCTTTTCAGAAAAAATAACTTTAACATTATCATTCCACTCTTCTAAAAATTTATTTCTTTTAGTAGTATTAAGAAGATTAATTAAATCAGTAGTTATAGTACCACTTAACCATTCTTTTTTAGGTTCAAAATATTTATCCCCTTTAGTAATAGTTTGAAGCTGTTCAGCGAAAGCTTTTAGTTTTGGGTTGTTTTCAATAATATCAGTAAGTTCTTTAAGATCTTTTTTAGACAATCCTGGTATCTCGTTTCCTTGAGATTTCCAAATGAAAGCTCTTACAGCATGTTCGTTTGTAAAACCAGATTTAGTAGTTTCTCTTAAGTCTTTAGGAACTTCTAAATCTTTTTTCAACTGTTTAAAGTCTGCCATTAGAGTAATTTTAGCAGAAGCCATACTTCTCACACCTCTGTTGTATGGTTTAAATAAATTATTTTCATACCACTTCAATTGATTCTCTCCTAACCTACCCTTACCTAACGTAGGGTATACTAATCCTAGAAAATCTTCTGCACCTGGCGGTAAGAAAAACTTTCCTTTTCCTTTCCTCTTACCTAACACTTCTGCTTTAGCTGGAGAAAATTCCTTAAACCATTCTATACCTGTACTAGCTTCTAATATTCTATTAAATTCTCCATCTAAATCTTTAGATTTACTAGCTATAGCTTGTTGTACTTGAGACTTAACATCTATCTGAGACAACACATCTTTAACTGCTTTAACATTTTGAACAGCATCATCTGCAAAGTAAAAGTCATTGTAACCTTCTGCTGCTTTATCTAAGATCCATTCAGCTTTAGCTGCACCAGTGGAATTACCTAAACCTTTGATATGACTTAATGGTATATCAATACCCATTTCCTTTAAGAAAAGTTTTATAGCTGGAGCTGATTCTTGAGCTCGAGCAGTTAAGATAAACATGTCTCTATCACCAGCGGCATCTTTCATCTTCTTCATTAAGTCAAACAACGGTCCTTTCTTACCTTCAACCACTCTGTTGAAATCAGAAAAATCCATTTTCCAACCTTCTCTAACTAATTGTTCTCCTTGTTTAGCAAACTCTTCAGCTGTCAAAGTCTTTTTGTTTCCATCCTTAGTAGCAAATACTTTACTATTAGTTCTAGCTACAGTATCATCAAAATCAAACACTCTAGCTTTTTTAACGGGTTTATTTAACTTTCTTCCCCTTCTCGCAGCTTCATCCGCTTTAACTAATTTTTCTATAGATACACTTACAGGATCTAAATCTTTTGATTGACTTTTTATTGGGTTTAATTCTTTGTTTTCACTAGAGATTTTCTTAAGATCATTTCTTCTTTCTAATGCTTTTTTCAAAATCAACTCACCAGCTTTAGTTTTCCCGCTTTTTAAGTATAAACTTAAACCATCGGTTAACCATGGTTCTCTTAAAACATTTAACTCTGCTTTAGAAAGATTTAAATCTTTAGCAGTTCTATTTACTATAGCATCGTAATAGGTTTCTTTAAATCCGCTATCTACAGTTCTATAGTTCTTTAGTTCTTTTAAATCTAAAGCCATTCGCGCTAGGGTAGAAGTGTTAGTAGTACCTCCGATTTTATCTATTACATCTAATAACCTTTTAGGAGACAATACGCCAACGTAATCTTCCATGGATTTCTTACCTTGTGTATCCCATTTTCCCTCCACAATAGCTTTAGCGCTTTGCATTGATTGATCTACTGATGTTTTTAAATGCTCTAGTTTTAACGTTTCTAAATCTAATCTTTTTCCTTTTGGCCAATATATAGCTTCAATAGGAACAGCTTGTCGATCTAAACCTTGTACTAAATTTGTGTTTTCTTTAGCTTTACGAAGCACGTATTCTACTCTATCTAAGACTTCCGCTTCTGTTTTAGCTTCAGCTATATATTCTTCTTTAGCTTTTTGAATAGCATCATACACTTCTCTTCTTAGTGCATTGTTTCCTTCATTGATTTTTTTAGATACAAACTCTGCTATCTCTGCGTCAGTTAAATCTTTAAACTCTTTACCCATTCGAGTTTTCATCTGGGAATCTGAATAAAAGTCTTTTAATTTTTCTTTTAAACCTTTAAAAGCTTTAGATTCATTTTTGCCCAAAGCATCCATAACTCTAGTTCCTTGACTTTTAACAAATGGATTGTCAAACATTTCTGATAATTTTCCACCAGTCTCTTTGAGTATTTTAGGTGTAGGATCTATTGCCTTGAGTTTTTCTATTCTCTTATTGTTTTCCTCTATCTTCTTTTCCCAATTCTTAGGTTTTTTAAAAAATAATTCTGCATTATTTTCTCTATATTCACTTATCTTCTTGTCTGCTCTTGCTATAGCTTCTTGAACACTTAAAGAGGATTTACCTGTTGGAGTAGTTCCTAATCCTACAGTTTGTAATATAGCTTCTTTATTAGCCATTTCACGTAACCAAGGTGGAAGCTTTTCAGCAAACTTAACAGCATTATCTATGTATTTTGATAAAACAGCTTCATTAAAGAAATAAGCCTTCTGTTTACCTTTACCTGCTGAAGTACCATACATCGAAGCTTCTGAAGATTTTAAATATTCTTTTAATTCAGAGATATTATACTTTTTACCCTTAATAGTTACTTCATTTGGTAGAGCATCAATTCCTTTTGAAAAACTTGCACCACCTTTTTCCTTAGCAGCTTTAGCTATAGCTTCTAGATTTTTAAGTATAGGTACTTCAAAATGTTTTATGTGTTTAGGATTTGCAGATAACCATTCTCCCAAAGTGTTAATACCAACGCCAACATCATAAGACATTTCAGCAAAAGCTTCTGGATCTGCAGCTCTTAATGATTCCATTGAATCAATCATTCTACGAAATGCAGGGTCTTTACTATTATCTTTTAACTCCTTGAATGCGTCTTCAATTCCCTTTAGATCTTTACTTTTAGACAATATCAAATCTGGATGACGCATGATATCATTAGCAATTTGCTCTGCTAATAAATCTCTTTCCACTTCTTTACCTAAACTTTCTTTATTTCTTTTGATGGCTTCAGGCATTGCATCTTTAAAAATAGTTTCTGCCATCATGTCTACCATCTGAGTTCTCAATTCATTAGGTCTAGCACCTCCTTTAAATTCGCCTGTACTAAAGTGAAAGTCTACCCAGTCTTGTTTACTTATTTGACCTGGCTTTTCTCCAAACTCTTTAAAGTCATATGCAACTGTTTCTTTTCCTTTCCTTACTTGCACTCTTTTGGGAGCTCCACTTTTAGTAAAACCTTTTTCACTGTATATAAAATCTTTATAACCTTTTCCTCCAGGTTTAATGAAAACAAAAGGATCTCCTTCTAATCTTCTACCTCCTTCTGCAAGTTTAAAGTTAGCTAAGTTTTTAAATTCTTCGTACGTTTCTTCTAAGACTTTCTTATATTCTTCAACCTTACGAGCTTGTGGAACTTTTTCTAATAATATATTTTTTATTTCTTTTCTAACCTCTTGTCTTAACTTAGTAGTCAAAGCTTTTTTGGAATACTTTTTAGATAAAGTAGGAATTGTTTCTTTTACAAACTTATCCGCTACTTCTTCTACTCTTTGTTTTTCTTTAGGACTAAGCTTAATGGGTTCACTTTTCCTCATAGTAGATTTAGGAGCAGGACCTTTAACTTCAGTTGATCCTACTTCAGGTGTTGTATCTGCTATTTTATCTCCTTTAGTTACAACCCTTCCTTCATCTTTACTCACTGGCTTATCTAAAGAAGTCGTTTTCTTTCTAACCGCCTGCTTACCTACATCACCTGTTCTTTGTTTTAACTTTGTATTAACAAAACTTAATAACGTAGATTTTCCTTTTCCAGCCACCTCAGTTGGATCAAACCTAGCAAACTCATCTATTAATTTATCAAAAGCTTTTCCTTGAGCTATTTCTCTATCTCCTCCCTCTAAACTGCTACTTAATTTTTTATCTATGTTAATTTTTACTTTAGGAGAGTTATACAAGAATTCTAAAGCAGCGGCATATTCTGGACTATTTTGCCATTCTTCTTTTGTTTTATATTTCCTATAATCTACCTTAGCCAAGTCGTCAAAAGAATTCACTTTAACATCTAATGATTTTATTTTATCAGCGTTCTCTTTCATTTTGGCCTGCCATCCCTCAGGTTTGTTAGCAAACAATTCTTTATTCTCAGATACAAGTTGCTTTTTTAATTCTCTAGATTTCGATGCTACTGATTCAACGTTAGTTTTTACTGGTATATTTTTTAGCGTTTTCCCACCAATGATCATAGTAGCTACTTGATTACCTTTACCATCTATAGTAACATCTACTAATTCATTTTGAGATCCTATCGCATTTTCCTCTGCCTCTTTTATTTCCTCTAAAGATTCTTTATCTACTACTTTCAAATCTTTAATTAGTTCGCTAGGACTTTTGTATTTTCTTTTTTCTTTAACTGTAGTTGATTCAGGAGCTTTTTCTTCTACCACTTCTTCAACGTCCAATTTTTCTTCTACTTCAGCTGTTTTCTTTTTAGTTTCTGCTTTAGGTTTCTTTTTAAGAGTAGCTTCTGCTTTAGGAGCTTCAGCTGCTGGCTTACCTGGCACGTTATTTTTAGTAGTAAAGTCTATTATTCTTTGTTTAGCTTTAGCATCAGTATTAGCTTTATTAAAATCTCTTAAAAATTTATAAAGTTCTTTACCAGAACTTATACCAACTTGTTTTCTAAAATTAGACCCCATTTGGTCAGCTAACTTGTTAAAAACTTTGTCACTGTATTGAATCTCCCCTCTTTTAATACCATCCACAAAAGCATTTAAGTATTCTTCATAATACCTTTCTTTAGGCACAACACCATCTTTAGAGTAATTGTCTTTTATCCTATCATTTATTAATCGTTGTTGATCAGGAGGTAACATTTCTTTAAACGAATCTATAATTCCTATACCTTCAGCAGTTATAGTACCATTAGGATTTTTAAAAGAATTTTTTAATACAGCATGCAGTAATTCGTGGGACGCTACACTATTAGCTTTTCTACTTTTAGCTAAATCAGTGTTGATGTATAAAGTGTTATCTCTAAATTGTCCTTCTGCACCTTTGTCTAATTTTAAACTTTTCCATTCTTCCGGTGTTAATTCTTCCAATTTAATCTTTTCTCCAAAAAACCCACCTTTCTGGTTAATAGCATCGATCATGGATTGAGTATTTTTTATATCTTCAGTTAACATTATATCGGAAACTTCTTTAGCTTTCGCTTGAGTATCCCTCATATTGTTTTCGCTTGCGATGATTTGCTCTTTTACTCTAGCGATTTGAGGATTTAACACTGATTCTAGAGCAGGGTTTTCTTTAAGTTTTTTCTCTAAATTTCTTTGTTGTGCATCTAAGTTTTGGCGATTGGTTATATGGTCTACCATTTGTAAACCTTCTTCGCTCTGAGGATTTATTCCAGCTTCTTGTAAAGCTTGATAGATGCGACTATTGCTGCTATACTGACTTTCTACAATAGCTCTCATTTGTTCTCCAGCTTGTCTATTGCCCGAGGCTTTATAAGAAATATATTCTGGACCTAGCTTATTTAATATAAACATGTCAGTAGAATTTAACTTTTCTCCCTTTAATATTTTTCTAGAAACTGTGTAAGCTTGGGCGTCTAATCCCTGCATGTAGTTCGCTGTCTGTTTAGCTTTTACTACATCGTTAAAATAATTTAACGATTCACCTGCGTCTTGCAGTTCTTTTATTTTTCTATTTTGTTCTGGAGTAATAGGTCCTACTTCTGGGAGATCTAAATCTTTAAATATTTTTTCCTCAACTTTAGCTTGGATTTCTTCAGGTCTTCCATAATATCCATCCTTACCCTTTTGTAGTCCTAGTAACTTTGCAGCTTTCATTGCTTCTGGGGTATTGCCACTAAGTCTTAAAATATCTCTTCCAACATCTTGAATACCTGGTTTCATTTGACCTGGTAAATTAAATGCTAGAAACCCCATGTAATCTCCTATTACTTGTTTAGCAGAGTATTGTTCTGTAATTCCTTCTAATCCAAAATTTTCTTTACTTGAATCAAAGTTTGATGCAAAATATTCCACACCTTTAGCTCCTTCAAATACACTAGTTGAAACTCCTGTTCTACCTAACACTTGACCAGCTCTTTCTACATTACTAAAATAACCTAATTTATTTAAAACCGGAGCTGCATATTTGCCATATCTTCCAGTAAGTTTATTAGCAATTTGAGAGTACATAGAATTACCCGCACCTAACGATGCTATGAACACTTGATCTGCTTTATGAGCTCCATACACCTCGTGACCAACTTGATCTACTACCGAGAACATCATAACTTCGTTTAAAGCACTAGCATTGTATTTAGTAGAACCTATAAAAGTATTAACTATTCCGTTCCACATTCTAGATTTACCTCGACCTTTCAACGCGTCTCCTACTCGGTTTATAGCATTCGCTTTACCGGTAGGAAAGAATTTTCCCATTGCTGTCATACTTCCTATCAAAGGAGCTAGACCGGTTACTACGTCTGCACCAACCTCTTGCCAACTGTCATAATGCATAGAAAGAAGTTCTTCTGGTACGGCATATCCTAGTTCTTCTTTAATACCTTTCATTATATCAAATCTCTCCTCTTGATCAGTATTACCAGTACTTAATCCAATATTATATGCTTGTTGAAAAGGATCAACCCCTGTCACCATGTCAAATAAGTTGCCGAATTGTCTCCTTGCTTCTCCAATTTCCCCCAAAGTAGTAGGATCTGAATCTAGTTGTAAAGCTCTATTAAGCACTAGCATTTTATCTTGTGCTTGTTCAAATTGTGCAGCTAAAGGATGACTACCGGGTAAGTTTAAAGCTTTACCTAACTTACCTGATGAAATCATTTTTTGAATATTCTTAGTATCATCATACCAAGTGTCTTTATCCTTATTTAAAAGTGGGTGTTGAAATAAATTGTATTTATCATATCTTAACAATCCAGCTCCTTTCTCAATTAAACTTCTTTCTTTACCTATATCAACTACATTATCTCCTACTTGTTTTAGTAACTCCATATAGTCATAGTAAGCTACATTAAGACTTCTTTTAATTTGATCTCTTCCCTGGTTCTTAACTATTTCTTCTGCTTCCGCATTTAATTCCTGTTCTTGATGTTGAGCTATAGAATTAAGTAAATTCCCGTTTTCATCAAACAGTCTTTCACCTAGATTTAACTCTTCTCTTTTTTGGTTTATAGTATTTTCTAACTGGAGTATTGCTTCTTTATCTCCTCCTTCAGATTTTAACCTAGCTAATTCTTTTTCTTGATCAATGTACTGTAATTCATTTTCTGTTAAGAAAGTAGAAACTTCATTTATCGAATTATCAATTTGCTTTTCTTCACTACCCATTTCTGCTAATGCCGATATTCTACTGTTTTTGGCATTACGCTTATTATAGTAATTTTGTAATTCAGGATTATGGAAATATTCATATGGTACTTTTCTCCCATCAGGTAACTCATAATGATACTTTTTATTAGCCATACCTAATGTTAATGCTTGACCTAAGGTAGTGCTTGAACCACCTCCTGGGCCACTAAGCCCATCAAAGCTAGCAATGTTATGTACCATAAAATCCCATGCAGCACTTGTAGAACTTCTACCTGGAGTTCCTAAAGGAACGTTACCTTCAATTAATTTAATCCCGTTATCATAAGTTCTAATAACAGGGTTATCATACCCAGTGACTAAGTCAAATCTAGTAGATCCTTCTTCTCCAAGAACGTTACCAACTCCATATCGTTCACCACCAATCTTTTCGTTTTGCATAGATGTGTTCCTCTCCACTAACTCCGCATTTTCCAACCATGGATTTATTCCAACTTCCTCCATCATATCCAGCTTATAGTTTATTTCGCCAGTGGGATCTGAAGCGTTATCTATACTGTAAGCCATAGATGGATTATTAATGAGCATATTTTCAGTTAAGCCATTAATCTCTCTATTTTTTTTAATTTCCTCAGCGTGTAATCTAGCTTCTGCATTCTCAGGAGAATCATCGTTTAGTACATTTTGAAATTTAAGTTGCTGATAATAATCCATTAAAGGATCACTTCCAGTAAGGTTATTAAAGCCCATAGAGTTAACACTACTTCTTGAAGAAAAATCCATATTCTCTTGAGCAATTTCCATTAATTGATCATCTGAATATTGAATATTTTTATCAAGAATTTCTGATGGAACAGGTGTTTGATAATTAGAGTCTTCCTGTTGCGAAGTTAAACTTACTAACTCTTCTTTTGTAGGAGTAATTTGAGTTTTTAATTCGTTAAGCTTTTTCCATTTTTGATAATTGCTAGCGTCTACCGTAGGTCCTTGATTAGCATAGTACTCATCAAGCTTAGCTTCTTCTACATTTTGGTCAGGGAACCATTCTCCTAAGTCTGTTTTAAGAACTTCAATTTCCTTATTTACTTTTTCTATTCTTGGAGTAGTAGGTCTAGAGTCTTGTTCGGTTACAACTTCTTCCTCTTCTTCCACTATAGTTTCATCAGGAGTTTCTATTACTTCTTCTTCTTCTATAGCTACTTCTTGAGTAGGTTTATAGTCTGGGTTACTTGTGTAATACTCTATAACTTTACGTATATTAGTTTTACTTTGCCCCGCGTCTAACATACGTTGCACTATAGCTTCTAAGTCTTCCATATAGTTATTAAATTTACTTACTGAACATTTTTATTAAGTCAGTTGCAGATAACTCTTCAAAATCTACATCTTTAATTGTTTCAAAATAATCTCCCCCTACTTCATTCTTTGCTCCAATAGCTCCTACATTAGCCGTGCTTGACCAAGGTCTATATTTTCCAGGATCCTCATTACTCGTCTTTGGTACTTTGTTTTTCTTAATTCCAGTTTTTGATCCATCAATTAAAACTTCTCCATCTTCGTCTATTGTGATTGTCTTAGCTACTTCAGTGACATTACCATCTTTATCTTCTACTTTGTTTGGAGGTAATTGTCTTCTAAGCAAGTCCATCATCATTTCATCTCCCTCTGGAGAGTTAGGAATACCTGACAATTCTTCATTAAGCTTAAGAGCGTATTGTTTTTGCAATTCTTTCTTCTCATCTCCTTTGGCATTTTTAAGTCTTTGCAATGCTAGATCAGCTCTATTGTTTCTATTACTTTGAGCGTCTTTCATTTGTTGCAACTTGTATGCATCGGTTTGTTCAAACGCAGGGTTTTTAGTTATATCAGTAACTTGATCTTCTAAGAAGAAACCTTCAGGAGCGTTTAATTGAAAACCAAGAATAGCTAACTCATCCATCTTGCCTCTCGTTGGCCAAGAAGGATCGCTAACCCATGGACCTAATTCTGCGTTAGCATCTGCGGCTTTCATTTGTTCCATTAAGCCTTGATTTGCTTTTCCATCTCCTCCTTCTACCATGTCTTCACCATATAATATCTTTAAAGCTCTATCTTTAATTGGACCATCTTCACCTTGAGAAGCCATTGTAACTTGGTCAACTAGTCCAGGAAAAACACTTCTCATATAGTTTTGATCTTTTAAAGTATTTTGCCACGTTCTAGGATCGTCTAACGCTGTTTGAATCTCTTGTTTTCTAGCTTGTTTTAATTTTAAAAGTTCTTCAGGATTGGTATTATCGTTTACGTTTATATCTGGATAAGCTTTCTCTAAACCATTATATACCTCTTCGGCAACGGGAACAGGATCTCCATTAGTGTTAAAGAAACTTGTTCCTTTCAATCTTTTTTGAGTGTAAAATCCTGCATTTAAATCATATGTCTTTCCATCTACATCACTTTGAACATGGAAATTTAACTCTCCAGTATCATAGTTATAATCCCATGTTGTATTTTCGTTATTGTTACTAACAGCGTCTCGCATGAATGCTGAAGCAGTGGGATCTGTATTCCTCATGTCTATAGATCCAGGTTGACCTTTCTCAATTTCCAAACCTGCCGTCCATGCTTTTTGATCTACATCAAAAGCTCCTTGTGCACCGGAGAATTTTTCAGGCAACCTCATAATGTTTCTTCTTTTTTTATTGCACTCTGGCGTATCACAGTTTCCTAACTTATACAAGTCTTCTCCAATTTTCTCAAAATTTTGATAAGATTTATCACTAAAGCCATGACCAGTCTCTTTCTTTAAAGCATCTTCTTGAGTGTCTACAGTACCCCAGTAATCATCCATGAAGTTGTCCAACCCTTCTGCTTGTTGTTTTCTATTAGCTTCTAAGAACGCTTCGTTTTGTGCTGTTCGAGCATTTTGCGCGTCACGCATAGTTGCAAATACATCGTCAAACTTAGCTTGATTAGCAGATAGCGCTGTGTTAATAGCACCTAAACTTTGGTTTATATTTTTTGCCGGATCTCTATATCCCATATCTTAACTTTTATAATGTTGAACCAATGTTACTCATACCACTAGTAACAGCACTAGCTGTATTCCCTACAGCAGCCCACTTCTGAGCTTCATTGTAGTTAGCTTGAGCTTCAAATTTATCAGCCATATTTTGAGCTCTATCTAATTCCATGAGATCTCTATTTTCTTGTTGTTGCCATTGCCACATACTACCTTCTGCTTGTGCTTGTTGAATAGCCATAGCAGCTTGAGCTTCTGCTTTTCGATTAGAAAGTTCTTGTTTTTGTAGATCAGCAGAAATACCTTGTTTACTTCTTAAAGCCATTTGAGCTAACGTTGTAGCTCCACCCTGTGCATATCCAGAAGCTCTCATAGTGTCTAATGTGTTAGCTAGCGCAATATCTGCTTCCTCAGCTTGGAACTCAGAAGCTTGTGTAGCAACACCTACTTTAGCAGCTTCGTTAGTTAATCCTTTCATAGGATTATAAATAGCTTGTCTACTACTTTCTAAATCTGCTATTATATTCTCTTGTTGTTTTTGCTTTGCTCTAAATTCTTTTTCATCATCATTTGCTTTAACTGCGGTCATAACTGGACCAGCAACCCCTGCTGCAGCTCCTATCACTGCCATTGTCGTAACTGCCATAATATTAATTTAAAATTTTAACTAATTCATGAGACGGTTTGTTGTCCACATTCCATCCAAGTTTTTTATGTGTATTCATTAAGTTTTTATTTCTTCCTATACTAAACATATACTTATATCCTCCAAGTTTAACAACTTGTTCACATTCATTAATGAGTAGCTCTAAGGCTTGTTTTCTGTCAGTTTCCCTATAATCGGGATCTGATACTATCCATTCTAATAAAACTGCCTTAGAATTAGTTAAATAAATAAACCCCGCCACGATAGGGATGTTATCTTTTTCTACTATAAAACCACCAGTTCCGTTTTCTGGAAAAAAATCTTTAGTTGGAGTTGGCCACTCAGGCCATGATTCCCACCATTTTACAAGTGTACTCCAATCATTGTCTGTTAATTTACGAAAATTCAATTTAATTTAATTATCTTGATGATACTACAAATGTAGTTCCTACTGCGTATAGTTCTTTCATTCCACCTACATCAGTAGCGCTATCTGTAGACATTGTAACTGTGGTAAAAAATCCTTTTATACCACTCATGCTATTTCCATAAACAATTTCTCCTGGTTGAGGTTGAGAATTATTTATTAGATTAGCAACGTATCTATTTTCTTTTCTATAAAAACCTGAGTGTTCAGGCATCTGAGTATTAGGGTTTATGTAAGCTCCCATATCATAACTAACCACAGGGTTTGTTACATCTACACTAGGTATCCACGAAGGTGAACCAGAACTAATAGGTATTAAAGGATATGGTGTTTGGTTGGGTTCCGTTGCATCAGAGTAAAAATGATCTACTTGCCATCCAGAACTTCCTTCATAGTTAACAGTTTGAAAATTCTTTTGAATAGAAGGTTGTTCATTAAATATAAATTGAATACTAGATGGATAACTTTTGTCATAAAAATTACCTCTATTATTTGAAACAGTATCTACATAATGTTGATATATTTTATATCCATTTGTAGAATAATATTTATTTTTTAAACTACCAATCCAAACTGGAGGGTAAGAATAAAAACTAACCCATCCATTAATGCTTTCATCAAAAGATATAGTTGCGTATTCTCCGGGAATAGGAGGGATAGCTGAATCATTTTGGCCAACCCATTCATCTCTCAGTTTAGGACAAATGCCTTCTGTTGTAACTTCTTGTAACGAAACTACATATGCTTTATTGTTGATATCAAAACCACCTACTATTTTGTCTTTTAAGTACCAAACAAAATCAACGTCAGTAGGATAGCTGAAAGGAGGAGGAGTTATACCAAAAGTTGCTCCATTAAACAATGTGTTTGTAGTAATCCTACATTTACCTGAATAAATACCACTTGTCATTAATTGATTATCTACAACGTAAATACCTACTACATCAATTCCATTTAAAGCAACTGTTGCACCTAGCGGTATTTGTTCACAGTCACAACCTGCAGCATTTTGTGCGTCAACATATATAGTGTTAATAAATTCATTTAAAGGGTTTGCAGTAACTGTTGGGTATAAAGCATTAGTGGCAGACCAAGAATGTAAAATCCAGTCATCATTAATTGTAGACAATTCATCTCTAAAATAATCCGTCATTCCATAAGTAGATATCTCGGTGATACCATCTCTAGACAACCTTAAAACAGCGGATCTAAATCTATCCACTAAGTACCTTCTCATCCCATAAAAAGCAAAAGATTCAGGGTTTGTACTAATTCCATACTTACCTAAATAAGGAATTACTTGGCCTATTACAGTATTAGATGAAGTTACTGTCCCGCCTCCTTCAGCAGAATATATTGCGTCTTTATCTATTAAAGCATGACTGCATTTATTTTCTTGAAATATATCTAAGTTAGAATCAAAGGCAAATAGTTTCTGAATGCTTCCATTTGCTGGATCTACTGACCTTGTTATGTTTTCAGCAGAGTTAAACACGTTGGTATCATTGATCCCCGTTCTAGAGTTAAACACTCCAGAATAAATCAATGAATTAAATCTATGCTGTTGCGAATCATTGTCGTCATCAACTATATAAGCTCTAACTCCAAAGTTAACACTTAGATTGTTATAACCACCTCTTATTCTAGCTTCTTCAACAAACCAATTCCTCGATTGTCCTTCTTCCCAATTCTCAACTCTATTAGTTAAACTACCTCCTCTTTTGTATATCGTTCCACCTTGGTTAGTTGGATACTCTTGACAACAAATAAATGTCCCAGCACTTAAACATTCAGTATATGGTTTACCTCCAGTGTATTGTGTCCAATCAGATACACCACCCCAAGGAAAACAAGGATATGCTTTCCATATTGTAGGATCACTTGGATCTTCAGCAGCTAATCTACTTCCCCAAGGTAGACCTGGCCAAGTAGATAAAAACCACTTAGAAGAACCTGACACTGGAATAGGACCTCCACTAACGAAAGTAGTCACCGTAGACTCGCCAGACCAACAATCAGCATATTCATGATAAGGATCTAACTCATCATCTCCAACAGCTTTTTTCAACCAAAAAGAATTAAAGTATTTTACAGGTAATATATATGCCATAATTTTATAATTACTTATTTTTTAACGTAGTTACATTAACATTCAAACCAATTGTCTTTAAAAGGTTCTCTACCTCCATCTTCACTTCGTGTTGGACGACAGCAGAAGTTTTGTCTACCTTTCTCTCCACTGTTGTTAAAATTATTACAACAACATGCGCTATTAATAGGTTGGTCTAGATCAGGTCTTGATTCCGGGAAACGTGGATTGTCACAATCAATACAACAATAATTATACACTTCCCAACCTTGTATTTGAACAGGCATGTCAAACTCTATGTACTCTCCTAATGGATTTGAAGGAGAAACAGTGCTTCTATCTGTAGCTCTTAATGTTACAACATAACGTCCTCCAGGAACTCCATTCCCGGGATTACTAAATTCATTAACTCCCCATCTTAATACTTCTTGACTAAAATCTCCAGCGTGAATAGTACCTACTTTGCTTTGATTAATATTAGTAGCTGGTAGTGCTACGTTTCCATTCCAAAAAACATCTCCACTTTGTAAAGGAAAGAACTTCTGTCTACTATTAACTGGTCCATCACCATTTCCATCTATACCACCAAGCCAATTTCCAAAGCCTTGAGAATTAGGAGTAGTAGCATAATTAACTGTAACTGTTCCACCGTAATCTGCACCAGCTTTAGCTGGAAATATTTGGTAAAAAGTATTAGATCCATTTATTATTTTCATAAATTCAGGCCAAGTAGTAGGGTCGTTTGGATCGTAACTAGGGTCGTTATTTGCAATGTAATCTTTTGCCATATCTAAATCAGCCCAATAATGGAAAGCTCCATTAGTACTTTGATTGTATTTATAACCTACGTAAGCTTCACCACCTAAACTAGGATTTGTTTGGTCTGAATCATTCGCCCAATATATAGGGTTTGTAGGTAAACTATCTAAGAAACCTGGATAGTAATAATCTTCTACATCAGGATATGTTGCTTTAATTCCTGCGGGTGTATTTAAACCAAAAACGTACTCTACTGGTCCTCTATTTTCTCCCCAATTAGGATCTCCACAACCAGCTTTAGCTAAGGTCCATGAAGCGTCATCCCATTTGCTCCCACCACCATAACCAGAATAATCAGATTCTAGAAACATACTAACTTGATACATTCGTGCAATTTCAAAAACAATATCTTGTCCTATGAATTGAGATCTAGGCCAAGTACCATTATCAAACGAACCATTTACTACTTTAAAGCAATGTCTTGGAGTAGTGCCTGGTTCTCTATAACCATAATTAGCAAAAGGAACAGGGTTTTCTAGCTCCCAACGATTACCATCCGCGTTATCTGTTTTAGGTCCTGTGTTATTAAGGTAAGTAGCAGAACATCCTGCGGCTCCATAAGATGGAACTTTAGGGTTAACATTGCCAAATCCAGCAGGGTCTGTGTAAGTAAAACCTATATCTACATTAGTATATGGACTATAAGTGTATTCATAGTCAGGATTAATAGGTCCGTTTGTGTTTTGACAATAACCTACATTAGGATACACCGGATTTCTAGTAGCTTGAAAAGTATCTAACCATCTAGGTTGATTACCGAAAGCGTCATCTGGATTTAAAAATGTTGTAAACTGATAACTAGGAGAATTGTTTCTTGCAATTTCCTGTACACCACCTTTGCCACTACGTTTCCAAGGTGTAGTAACAGATCCATCTACAGGAGCACCAACACCTGATGTTTGATCTATAGCTCTGTACCACCACCATAATGGTCCAAAACCAGGCTGCATTCTACTTCTGTCAATAAAGAATTCCCATTCTTCACAAGTACCATTGTTATTGCAATTTGGTTTCGAACATCTAGCGTTTAAAAACGGTCCTTGAGGATAAGCATTATCATTATCTCTAGAGCCTGCACTAAGTAATCCATATGTATGAGGAAGAACGTCAGCA
>Ga0315316_10001051_pt1 | contig 18968 bp, 21 predicted proteins | sample M160m3416metaG_FD_203702 | JGI IMG/M metagenome (GOLD analysis project Ga0315316, IMG submission 203702) | Ammonia-oxidizing marine archaeal communities from Monterey Bay, California, United States - M1 60m 3416 | ecosystem: Environmental > Aquatic > Marine > Intertidal zone | place: USA... | reverse complement strand
CTAAATTTTCTCAAGCTTTCCGAATTTACCTTTACCGAGTTGTACTTCTCCTTTGAACTCGTTTGTATATCCGTTCTCAATTTTTATTTTGTCGCCATTTTGAATATTATTTGCATCTTCTGCCCACAATGTAATTTTAATTTCCATTCCATTGTCCACAAGCATTGCATTTGCAACATCTACTGTTGAACCAGCTTTTGTATTGACAGTTCTAATCTCTTCTTTACGTTCTACTGTTCCTTCAACATTAATGCCTGATCTCATATTCTTGGCTTCATCAATTGTTGTCATGAATTAAATTCTGTTAAAATGATTATAAACTTTATTTTTTCTCAATGAAAAAGAAATTTTTATTGAAGAAGTTATATGCTAAATTCTCAAATATCCTTTATTGGAGGGGTATCGAAGCCCGGTCAACCGAGAAGGACTCAAGATCAATCTATAAGATATCCTTTCTCTTAGGAGTTCGTGGGTTCGAATCCCACCCCCTCCATTTATCTCAAAATTATACAATCAGTGATTTTGTAATTGTAATATGGTGACTAGTAATTTCCTTGTGAATTTTTGCATGCTCTTCACTCTTAAAATAAAGATTACATCTGAAACATTTCCATGTCTTACCAGGCATATGGATATGGTGTTACTTTTTTCGTTATAAACATCATGTATAATTTATTCATATCCAGAAGAAATCATATCACAACAAATGGTTTAGATATTTTGAAATGTAGATGAGTTCATGGTAGATCTTTTTGAATCTGTATTAGAATTTTCTTATCTCGGAATCTTTTTTTTACTAATTATAGTTAACGCTGCTCCTCTTTTAATGCCTCCAACTTGGATAATTCTTGCATCATTTTATGTCATAGATACATCATATGATCCATTAGTATTGGCCTTAATTGGCGCAACAGGTGCAACTATTGGTAGATTTATTCTTAAACAAGTCTCTACATTATTTCGAAAATTTGTTCAAAAAGAACAAAAATCTAACCTTGATGCAATTGGTAATTTCCTAAATAAAAAAAAATTTGGTTACATTCTTACATCATTCCTTTTTGCAGCAACTCCTCTTCCAAGTAACATGTTATTTGTAACATATGGTCTTCTTAAGGCAAAAAGTATTGGACTGTATATTGGATTTTGGATTGGTCGTGTAGCATCATACTATCTCATGATCTCGATAAGTAACATAGTTTTAACCCCATTTGTAGAATTATTTGAAGAAAGATATATTGGAATTTTAATTGCAGATGGATTAGGAATATCAGTAATAATTCTCTTCACTTGTATTAATTGGACTCTATTATTGACTCAAAGAAAATTTAAATTAACAAGACCAAAACTATGGAAATTATGAATCAAATTAAAAATTTAAAAAAAATAGCTAAAAATAAACTTGCAAATAATGATCCTGCACATGATTTTGAACATGTAATGAGAGTATATCGTAATGCCGAAAAAATATGCAACACAGAAAATGGAAATAAAAAATTAATTTTATCTGCTGTATTGTTACATGATATAATAAAAATTAAAAATCGAAAAGACTCTGCTCTTAAAAGTGCTAAACTATCGAAAAAAATTTTAAAAGAAAATCAATTTTTAGATAATGAAATTAGCATAATTTCTGATGCAATTAAGGAACATAGTTTTTCAAAAAATAAAATCCCTACTACGATTGAAGGAAAAATCATTCAGGATGCTGATAGATTGGATGCTATTGGTGCTATTGGATTGGCTCGTGTTTTTTCGTTTAGTGGTTCGAATAATCGACCTTTTTATGATCCAAATGACCCATTTTCAGAAAATAGGGTTGTCAATGATGATAAATGGGCTCTAGATCATTTCTATGAAAAATTGCTTACATTAGAAAAAAAAATGAATACAAAAACAGGAAAATCATTAGCAAAAAAACGTACAAAAATACTAAGAGATTTCCTTAAAGAACTTAAAAATGAAATTTAACCATAATCTAAATACCTCTGATATCTTTTTTCAACTTCCATGTTGTCTCCACTTTTAATTAATCTCTTCTCATCTTCAAATCTATTTTCCATATATTGATTAATCTCTTCAAATTCTTTTTTATTATTAAATGACTCCAGCAATGGTTGAATTTTACTAAAATATTCTATTACCTTTTCTCTAAATTCCTCTTTTGTAGGATTTTTTATTTCCTTAATTCTAAACCATAACATTGCCCAACTTGCACCTACAATGTGTGGTAAAAGATCTAATGCTCTTATGATCTCAAATTTTTCATCGTCTCTCATTATAATCTTACAATTTTTCAGCTATATGTTTTGCAAAATAAGTAACAATCATATCTGCACCAGCACGTTTTATTGAATACAATATTTCTTTAGTCATCTCTTCTTCATCTATCCAACCTTGCATGGCTGCACCTTTGACGAGAGCATATTCTCCTGAAACACTGTATGCTGCAACTGGAACATTGAATCGTCTCCTAGTTTCTGATATTAAATCTAAATATGTCAATGCAGGCTTTATCATGACAATGTCTACTCCTTCATCAATGTCAGTTTCAACTTCTCTCATTGCTTCTCTTGGATTTGTAAATGGAACTTGATATGTACGTCTATCACTAAACTTTGGTGCACACTCTGCTGCATCTCTAAATGGTGAATAGAAATTTGATCTATGTTTTGCAGAATGTGACATGATTATCACATCTGTAAATCCTTCATCATCTAGTGCTTTTCTAATTACCTTAACTTGTCCATCCATCATTGCTGAAGGGGACACTACATCTACTCCTGCTTTTGCCTGACTCACTGCAATTTTTGCTAGTGTCTTTAAACTAGAATCATTATCAATTTTATCATCATGAATTATCCCACAATGTCCTGAAGTGGTATATTGACAAAGACATACATCTGCCATTATCACAATCTTATCTCCAAAATTCTTACGAATTTCTACTATTGCTTTTTGAACTATTCCGTGTTCTACAAATGCTGATGTTCCTTCATCATCTTTCTCACCTGGAATTCCAAATAACATAATTGCAGGAATTCCTAATTCTGAAATTGTATTCACTTCATTTACTACTTCTGATAATGGAAGTCTCTCTATTGCTGGCATAGAATTAATTTGCTTTTTAGCTTCTATTCCTTCTTCAACAAAAACTGGACAAATTAGATCTTTTGGTGAAATTGAAACTTCTTGAACTAAATCTCTCATATTTTGACTAGTTCTTAACCTTCTTAGTCTTCTTTCAGGAAAATTTGCCATGATATAGTTATGTTCTGATTAAATATAATTCCTAAGCAGGAATTGATTTTTCAATATCAAATTCATGCTCAACAAAATACTCTACTCGTGTTTTTTTGAATTCTCTGGAGCTAAAAAGAATCTTGTATTCTTCAACATTAATTTGATTTTGTATTTCACCTGCCATATTCTTGGCTTCATCAATTGATTTACAATGTATCATTGAAAATACATTATATGGCCAATCTGGATATACTGGTCTTTCATAACAATGACTGACTTGTGGGAATGCACCTAATTTTTCTCCAACTTGGCTAATTCTATCTTTTGGAACTTTCCATACAATCATTCCATTAGCTGTGAATCCAGCTTCTCTATGTCTAAGTATAGCTGCAAATCTCCGCATCACTCCAATACTCTCATAGTGTTTTAATTTTTCAAAAATTTGTTCTTCAGTAATTCCCAATGCATTGGATGCTTTTAGGAATGGTCTATCTACAATCTCAAAATCCTTTTGTAATTGTCTGATGAATTCTTTATCTTTTTCTGTTGCAACAAAATCTGCTCTTTTGATTTGTTTTTTAGTTTCAGAAGGCTTTACATCATATTTTTTTGTATTACTCATGTCTAATTTAACACCTATTTTGAATAATTGTAATGTTGGTAACATTCTTACTTTTTTAATTCCATTCAATTTTGAGAATTTATCTAACTCTGTTTTCAAATCTGAGCCTGGAGGAACTGCTAATGTAAACCAGAGATTGAATTGATGTTCTCTTTCATAATTATGACTTACACCTGGATGTTTGTTTATGTGTTGGGCAACTTTTTCTAATCTGTCTTCCTCAATCTCCATTGCAACTAATGAACTAGTATATCCTAATTTTCTAGTATCAAATATTGCGCTTAATTGTCTTAATACTCCTTTTCTCTTCATTTTTATTAATCTACTTTTTACCTCATCCGATGAAATATTGAATTTATTTGCAATCTCATCAAATGGCTTTGCAACTAATGGGAAAGTCCATTGAATTTCATTTAAAATTTCATTATCAATTTCTTCCATATCTGACATATAAGCAAAATCTATGAAATCAATTAAAAAATGTAACGTGTATTCTTGAATGTATAAATTACAATTTGTTAATGGCAGATCGTTGATAATTGATCTTCATCTAAATGGAAAAATCGTTGTTATTGTTGGGGCTGGAAATGAAGCCTTGAAGCGTATAAAATTACTTGAAAATGAAGGATGCCAAATTATTGTAATTGGTGAAAAACCACATTCTGAAATAATAAAACTATCTAGAACGAAGAAACTCACACTAAAAAAAATTAAATTAACCTCTTCACTTTTCTTAAAAAAATACAAACCATTTCTAGTAATTGTATCAACCACTGACCAACTTCTAAATCAAAAAATAGTTCTAACTGCTAGAAAAATGAAAATTCTTGCATACGCATCTGATTCACCAGAATTAAGTGATATGTCATATCTTTCATTAATTGACATAAAAAAAACAATCAAAGTTGCAATTTCTACTAGTGGAAGTAGTCCTATTATGGCAAAAAAAATTAAATCAAAAACAGAACAATATCTACAAAAAAACATCTCTGAGCAAGATATACAATTAATTAAGATCCAAAAATTTGCACGTAGTGAATCAAAGAAATTTATTTCTACTCAAGTTGAAAGAAAAAAATTCCTTTATACATTAATGAGTGATAAACGTGTTAAAGAGTTATTAAAAGATGGAAAATACAAGGCAATACAGACTATAATAAAAAAAATGGTGAAAGATTGGGAATGACAAAAAATATCATTAATGCACGAGTAACTTTTAAGAAATCTCCAATTCATGTACTTGAAAGATTCTCATTGGGGAATTCTGAAAATGCATATAGATCTTTCAAAGAACATACTGGTCTATCTGAGTGTGTAATATTACAAACATGTAATCGTGTGGAAATTTTTGGTTCTGGTAATACGTTTGATAGGGAAGAAATTAAAAAAACTTGGGCATCACTTTCTGGGTTAGAAGAAAATAGTTTTCAAGAAAATTTAGAGTGGTCTCAAAACTCTGAAGTGTATGAGCATTTACTAAAATTAACTTCTGGTCTTGACTCTATGGTTATAGGTGAAGAACAAATAATGACACAAATTAAGGATTCAATTCAATCTGCCAAAAAACTAAAGGTTTCTGGTGAATCTTTAAACACATTATTTGATAAAGCGATTAGAGTAGGTACACGCGTTCGTAATTCAACTGGCATCAGCAAAGGTAGTATTTCTGTAGGCTCGATGGCAGTTAAACTTGCTGAAGAAAACGTTGATGAGATGAAACTAAAAAAAATTCTTTTAATTGGAACTGGAGAAGCTGCAACACTTGTTGCAAAATCATTATCAAAACGTGGTTATTCTTTCTTCATTTCAAGTAGAACTGTTGAACGTTCAACTTCATTTTCTAAAACTGTAGGCGGTGACCCAGTTGACTTTAACTCTATTCTTACAGGATTTGAAAATTATGATATTGTATTTGTTGCAACAACGGCTCCATACTTTTTAGTAACTTATGAAAGGATTCAGAAAGCTCTTGAAACTAAAAACTCTGGAATGATGATTTTAGATCTATCTAATCCTCGAACTGTAGATGAAAAAGTTGCTGAATTAAGAGGAATTAAACTAATGAATATTGATCAAATTGCTGAAATGGTTGATAAAAATATGAGAAGCAGAATTGGTCAGAAAAATTCCGCAGAAGAAATAATTAAAGAAGAATTACCAGTATTAGAAGCAAGTATGAAAAGACTAGAAGCAGAACCAATTGTAAAAGATGTTTTCAAAAGTGCTGAGGCAATCAGAATAAAAGAACTTGAAAAAGCATTGAGTATGTTGGGTGAATTAAGCGATTCCCAGAAAAAAATAATTGAAGAATTATCAAAATCTGTTGCTGAAAATATAATGTCAGCTCCTATGAATAATCTCCGAAAAGAAACAGAACATGGAAATTCTGATGTAATTAATGCAGCATCAAAATTATTTAATTTTAAAAAAGAAGATAATTAATGATTATAGCGCATTTGGTTTGATTCCTGTTTGAATCCAATTCTCTCATAAAATGGAACTAGTTCATCCTTGCAATCTAAAATTGTCTTGTAACAATCCATTGTTTGTGCTTTTGTTAGTAATGACATAACAAGTAACATTCCAATACCTTTACCTTCGAATTCTTTTGAAACAACCACATCCTCGATATGACCCACTTTACCACCTTCATGAATGAATTTCTGTTCAATTAGTAATGTGGTTGATCCAACAATTTTCCTATTGTGTTCTGCTACATGGATGATATGATCTGGATTAGAAATAATTTTTTTCAGAATATCTGTTGCAATTTTTCTATTCAGATTACTTGCAATTCTTAAATTATCTAAGCTTTCTAGAAACCCCTTCTCGATATCTGATTCAATTATTTCTCGAATTATAACATCTGCCATTATCTAATCATACCTATTTTTTACTATACTCTTCATTTGCTTTTTCATAGGTTTTTTTATCTCCAATATCGATAAATCCTTTTTTAGAAATCACACTACTAACTTTCTTTTTATTTGCAAGCATTTTTCGTATTACGCTATCCATTCCATATGGTTTATTTTTTGGAATTAATTGAAGTACTTCTGGTTCCATAACATAGCAACCTATGTTAATTTTTGTGGAAAATTCTGGTTTTTCGTTCCATGATTTCACCTGACCACTATTTTTTGTATCAATTACGCCATATTTCAAATTAAATTTGTAATCATATAGACTCATGGTAATACTCGATTTAGATTTTTTATGTTGTTTAATCATATTTCTCAAACTGAAATTATAGATTGAATCTCCATATATACAAACAAATGTATCATCAATAAATTTTTCAGCAGTTTTTAACTGGCCTGCAGTTGCAAGTGGTTTGTTTGAAATAGCATATTCAATTTTTACACCAAATTTTTTACCATTGCCAAAATAATCTTCAATTTTCTTTCGTAAATAACTCACACATAGAATGATTTCTTTTATTCCATTTTTTCTAATCCATTCTATCTCGTACTCTAAAATTGGTTTCTCACCTAATGGAAGCATTGGTTTAGGAAGAGATTTTGTATATGGTTGTAGTCTAGTTCCAAGTCCTCCTGCCAAAATTACTGCCTTCATGAGTTTGTATGCACTTTTCAGTTCTATTTATGTCCAATTATGCAATCTTTAGTGATTTATCTTATCATCAAAATTTTTTTTATCACTTGTTTTGGATTAGTTCCAAATATTATGATCATAGGCTCTTTTCCAATGTCACCTTTATGGAATATGATATCTGGTTTTCTAGATTTCAGACAATTTGAAATTCCCCATGATATTGATGAATTCTCTTTTTGTTTTGAATTCTTAGATTCTTTTTTTCTATCATAACTTATGACTCTCATTCTTTTTTTCTTTGCTTTAACAATCATATCTGGTTCATATTTTATGTTGATTGCAGAACGAATTTCAGGAAATTTCTTGGAAACTTCTATAACTGCAGTTGCAACATGTTGTGAACCGCCATATCTGAGTTCTCCTGCCTGAATAATTTTATCTCCTGCTTTAACTAATCTTCCTGAAATCCCTAAAACATTATGAATTTTCTTTGGTTTAATTTTTGAAAAAACAAAATTTGTTTGGCATTCGGGAATTAGTTTTGGACTATTTTTAATATTCTGAAAATCAACAATTGAATTTGAAAGTTCTTCTTGGATCTCAGATATTTCTTTATTAGTTATATTGATTCCTTTACCTAATTTTTTAGAATCTTTTATGGATTGAAATACATACTCTTTTGCATGCTGAGCTGCATCGTGAATTGATCTCTTCAATGCAAGTGATGAAGCTATTGACGCAGAATAATTACATCCACTTCCATGATTGATAATTTCAATTTTTTTACCTTTCAAAATATAATCTTTTTTTGCTTCTAAAATAAAATCTTCTATAATCTTTTCTGATTCATTAAAGCCTGTGACTATAACATTCTTTGCTCCTAATCGTTGTATCTCTTTTGCTGCTTTTTGAATAGATAATGTTCCTGCTAAGATTTTAGCCTCTTGCTTATTTGGAGTAATGATTGTCGCTAATGGCACTATCATTTTTTTATAATCTTTGACAGCTGATTTTTTTAGAAGAATTGTCTTAGTTGTAGATTCAATTATCGGGTCAACAACAATTGGACATTTTTGTTTTTTAATCATTGAATATACCGCTTTAATTATTGATGAATCATATAACATTCCAATTTTAATGGCATCAATTTTGAAATCATTTAGTACTGATTCTAATTGTGATTTGATTATTTTTGAAGGAATTGGTAAAATTTTAGAAATTTTCTTTGTATTTTGACTAGTGATAGCTGTAATTACTGTAAAACCATAGACTCCGTGATTCTCAAATGTTTTGATATCACTTTGAATTCCTGCACCAGATGATGGGTCTGAACCTCCAATTGAAAGAACATTCATGTTGATCGTAAGTTAAACGATTGTTTAAATCCACCATTTGACAATTTAAAATATGGCAACTCAAATGACTTCTGCACGAAGAGGTATAGCTACTGATGAAATGAAACAAGTAGCAAAAGATGAAGACGTAACTATTGATTGGTTAATTTCAAAAATTGCCAGTGGGTCAATAATAATTCCTAGCAATAATGTTCGTAAAGAAAAAATTCATAATGTTGGAATTGGCAAAGGTATGAAAACCAAGGTAAATGTAAACATTGGTACCTCAACTTTGAATGTAAATCTTGATGAAGAAATTGAAAAAGCAAAAGTTGCTGTGAAATATCATGCAGATACTATTATGGATTTGAGTGATGGGGGTGATGTTGGAATTGTACGAAGAAAATTGTTAGAGGTTGCACCAATTACCTTTGGAACTGTACCAATTTATGAAGCATACAATTTTGGAGTTGAAAAACACAAAAACCCATTAGATATAACTGAAGATGATTTTCTTAAAGCATTTGAAAATAATGTAAAAGATGGGGTTGATTATACAACAATTCATTCAGGAATTACAAAGGAAATAGCACAAAGAATTTTAAAAGTTGAAAGATATGCAGGTGTTGTAAGTAAAGGAGGAACTATTACTGCTGCTTGGATGTTAAAATATGATAAAGAAAATCCATACATTACTCATTATGATTACATGATGGAATTAGCACAAAAATATGATGTTACATTTAGTTTAGGTGATGCTCTTAGACCTGGTTCAATCTTGGATTCTCATGATGAGCTACAAGTTCAGGAAATGATTAACATTTCAAGATTATCTAAACGTGCAAATGAAAAAGAAGTTCAGGTGATGATTGAAGGTCCTGGTCATGTCCCATTAAATGAAGTTGCAGCAAATGTGAGATTGGCAAAGTCATTGATTGGTGATGTTCCATACTACGTTTTAGGACCTCTAGTGACTGATATTGCGTCTGGTCATGATCATATTGCAAGTGCTATTGGTGCTGCAGTATCTGCCAGTGAAGGTGTTGATCTTTTATGTTATCTTACTCCATCTGAACATCTTGCTTTACCAAATGCTGAAGACGTAAAATCTGGTCTGATTGCATATAGGATTGCAGCTCATGCTGGTGATCTTGTAAAATTAAGAGAAAAAGCTATCAAATGGGATATGAAAATGACTGAAGCACGAAGAACTCTTGATTGGGAAAAACAATTGGCATTATCAATCGATCCTGAATTGGCAGCTAAAATACATGGAAGAACTGGTCAACATCCTGGAAACAATGTTCCATGTACAATGTGTGGTGGTGCATGTGTCTATCTAATGTTACCTCAACAAAGAAAATACGAAAAAGATCCTGAGAAATTAGAGCAATCTAGCTAATACTTTATCTAAACTTGGAACCACTGTGAAATTATTTAATTCATTAATATCTATCCATTTTGAATTTGAATTTTCCCAATTCAGTTTAATCTCTCTATTAGCACAAGAAAACAAAAATGGGTAGACTTCCCATTTGTGATTTATGTATTGTGGTGATTCAATCAGGATCTTATTTCCTTCTTTAACCAATGTAATATTTGATTTTTCCATCCCAACTTCTTCAAATATCTCAATCTCTGCTCGTTTAATTGGTTCCTCATCTCCTTCTATAATTCCACTAATTCCTGCCCAAAGATTTTTCATACTCTTCACTTTTTCACTCCTTTTTAGAAGTAGAATCTTATCTGAACTTTTTAAAAATGACGTAACGATTTTTGTTTTGTGCATTATTTATTTATAGTACTTACCATTTTTGATAGTTTTTTGTACGATTTTTCAAGATCCACATTCTGAGAAAGTTTTTCTCTGTTTGTATTTATATAATCTATGATTTCTTCTCCTTTTCCTTCTTGTGCAGATGAAATTAATCTTCCTACATCTTTCCAAAATTCTTCTGCAACTCTTCTAATTTCTGGATTTGAAATTATAGTCTCAATTAATTCTGGTGATTCTGTCATTATGCTTTCTGCTAGAATCTTTTGAGCTTTGAAAGTTGTTCCTGCCATTTTTTCTGTAAGTAAAATTTTGTCATCTTTTGCTAAAATGTTTGCAAATGCGATATTGATTAAATGAGTTAGACCAAGAATCGTTGCAATTTTTTTATCATGTTCAGTAGAATCAATTGTTACAAAATTACCGTCTGGAAAAAGATTCTTTGCAATATTTAGCTCTTTTTTACCATCTTTAATTGGTATTAGAATAATATTCTGATTTTTCAAACTTTTTACACCTGGTCCAAACATAGGATGCATACAAATTGGTGAAACCTTTGCAGGAATTTTTCCTAATGCTGTTGCTGTTTTTGATTTCTGTGATGTTATATCAATTAAATATGATTCTCTCTTCATTTCTTTTGCAATTAATCTAATAATCTCTGGAGTTTTCTTTGTTGGTGTGGATAGAAGTACATAATCGACATTTAAAATTGCACTAATGAGTGATTTTGCGTTGTTTATGTTTTTTGCAACCGGATTTGTGTTATCAAATCCAGTAACTTCAAATCCTTTCTTTGAAAAATATTCTGAGAACCATTTACCCATTGCACCTCCTGCACCAATTATTGCAATTGTTTTTGCCATTCTAATTCTATAATTGGGTTTTTAATATGTCCATGCCTTCAATTAGTGTTTTTATATCCAAACCTGCTGCTGATATTCTAAAGAATTCATTGTAATCTCCAAATCCTATTCCTGGTGCAATTGCAACTCCATGATTTAACAATTTCTCGGATAATTCTGAAGTATTAATTGGATTTTTTGTACGCGCAAAAATATACATTGCGCCATCTGGTCTCACAAATTCTAATCCCATCTCTTTACAGATCTCTTCTAATTTTATTAATCTCTCATTCATTATTTTTACATTATTGGTTACATCATCTTCTAATGACATCATAGATACGTATTGAATTGGTTCTGAAACATTTGTTAAACAAAGTGCTTGTAATTTTGCTAATTTTTCAATAATTGGTTGATTAGAAATTAAATATCCAATTCTATAGCCTGTCATTGAGTGGGATTTTGAAAATGACTGTGTAACAATTGATTTCTCATATTTATATGATAAAATACTCATCCATTCTTCATTTGAATAATTACTGTAAATTTCATCACTTAAAATATACAAATCATGTTTTTTTACAGTTTCCATAATTTTATCTTGTAATGTTTTCGGTAAAATTTTTCCAGTAGGATTATTTGGATAATTGAGGACAATCATCTTTGTGTTGTCATTAACACATGATAAAATATCATTCATGTTTGGTTCCCATCTATTCTCTAATGTTGTTTTCACAGTTCTCACTTTGATTCCTGCATTTATTGCACATTGTCTATATGCAGGCCATGCTGGTTCTATCACAATCATCTCATCTCCTGGATCTAGGAGTGTAGTTATAGATAGGAAAACACCAAATCTTGCACCAGGAGTCACCATGACATTTTCTGAATTAATGTTTACATCAAAACTATTATTAACAAATCTTGCTAATTTTGTTCTAAATGCTGGTAATCCTTTAGCTGGACCGTATTTCCCAAATCCTTTATCATACACTTCTGATAGGGCTTTTTTTACATTAATTGGAGGTTGAAAATCTGGCTCACCTACTTCTAAATGAATTATCTTTTCACCTTTTTGTTCCAATTCCTTTGCTTTAAGAAAAATTGCTAAATGTGTATTTGATTCTGCTGATTGAACTTTTACTGATTCGTTTAACAAAAAATTTAAGAATTTAAGTGCGGTAGTTGAATCAAAATTAACTTCTTTAGACTGTTTTTTCACTAATTCTCTAAGTTCATCTTCTCTAGATTCGTTAGATACGCTCATTCCTTCCTTATTCTTTATTTTTCCTATCTCTTGTGCAATTTCTGTTCTAGTTTTTAATAGAGATAACATTTCAATTGTAATCTCTTCAATTCTTTTTCTTAATTCTTCTAGTTCGGTCATTTTCATAATATTGGTTTTATGAAACCACTAAGTAATGCATGATCTGCTATAGTCAATGCAATCAATGAATCTACTACTGGAGGTGCACGTGGTACCACACATGGGTCATGTCTTCCTCCTACTTGGAGTTTAATTGACTTTTTTTTCTTTATGTCAACGCTGTTTTGTATTTTAGAAATAGATGATGCTGGTTTGAATGCAATTCTTAATGTAATTGGCATTCCATTTGAAATTCCACCTAAAATCCCACCTGAGTTATTGGTTTTTGTTGAAACTTTTCCACCTTTCATTACATATGCATCATTATTTTCTGATCCAAATTTTTCAGAACCTGCAAAACCTGACCCAAATTCTATTCCTTTAACTGCTGGAATTGAAAAAATTGCTTTACTTATGTCGGATTCCAATGACCCAAAAATTGGTTCTCCTAACCCTACTGGTAAATTTGTAGTAATTGATTCTATTATTCCTCCAAGTGAATCTCCTTTTTTTCTAGCATCTAAAATAGTATTTTTCATTTTTTGAGCTATATTCTTTTTAGGACATCTAACATCATTTGTATAAATTGATTTTAATTCTTTTTTGGTTACTTCATTTTTCATCTTTATTTTTCCAATCTGTACAGTGTAAGAATTAGTTTCAACTCCAATTGTGTCTTTAAGTAATTTTCTTGCAATTGCTCCACCCATTACATGTGTTGCAGTCAATCTTCCAGAAAATCTTCCTCCTCCTCTATGATCATTGAATTTTTTATATTTCATATATGCTGGATAATCGGAGTGTCCTGGACGCATTTCAGTTCTTAATTTCTCATATGCGACTGATTTCTGATCCTTATTCCAAATAATCATTGTAATTGGTGCTCCTGTAGTATATCCTCTGAATGTGCCTGTAAGAATCTCTACTACATCTCCTTCTTTTCTTTGTGTAGATACAAGTGATTGTCCTGGTTTTCTTAAATTTAACATTTTTTGAATATCTTTCTCTTCTAATTCTAATCCTGCTGGACAGCCATCTAATACTGTTCCAATACACTTGCCATGACTTTCTCCAAAACTAGTGAGAATTAACCTTCTGCCAATAGAATTACCGCTCAACAATCAAAGATCGCACATGATGCTTATAATCCTTCTATGTTAATTTATTTTTGCACCTGCATTAACAAGATCTGAAATAAATTCTGGATATGAAACTTTTACTGAATCTGGATCTGAAACCGTACACTTGCCAACAAACATTCCTACTATTGAGAATGCCATGAATAGTCGATGGTCATTCTCTGAATTTAATTCTGAAGGATACAATTCGGATGATTTTTTGAGAATCACTCCATCATCTTTCTCTTCTACTTCTAATCCTATTTTTTTTAATTCTCTTGAAATGATTGCAATTCTATCGGTTTCTTTGTATCTTGCATGTTTTACATTGAATATCTCAATTGGTCTTTCTGATTTTAATGCAAGAATTGCTATGGCGGGTAAAAGATCTGGAGTATCTGACAAATCAAATTTTCCACCCTTAAGTGAAACTGGTGATTCTGTAGTAATGATGTCATCTTCAAGTGTGACATTTACTCCTAATTTCTCTAAAACATCTACAATTGCTTCATCTCCTTGTGGTATATCGTCTAAACTTATCTCGATATTCAGTCCATCTCCTAGTAAAACATTTGCTGCTAACAATAATGCTAGATTAGAGAAATCTGAAGGAATAGAAACTGTAGTTGATTTGTAAATTTGATGGGTGATAATATATTTTTTATATTCTTCTTCAATTTTTACTTCAACACCAAATTTTTTCATTATTGCAATTGTTAAATTAACATATGGTTTTGAAACTAGATTTCCTTCTACATTAATGATTAATCCTTCTGGTAATCTAGGTGCAATTATGAGTAGTGCAGAAATAAATTGGCTAGAAATATCTCCATTTATGCTAATTTCATTACCTTGAATCTTTCCGTTAATGTGTATTGGTGGTTTTCCGTTATCCGATTCTATTTTTACTCCCATTGTTTGTAATGCATCCAAAATTGGTTGCATTGGTCTTTTTCTAAGACTTTCATCTCCAGTTAATTTTGTATTTCCACCTGATAATGCTGCAATTGCAATTGCAATTCTAATAGTTGTACCCGAATTTTCAGCATTTATCATAGAATTTTGAACCGTTTGATCAATTGTATTATTAATTGTTATATTATCTTCTATTTCTTCTACCTCTACTCCAAATCCTCTACATGCATTAATTGTTGCAATAGTATCATTAGAACGTAGAATATTTTTTACTATACTCTTACCATCTGATAATGCAGCAAGGAAAATTGCTCTATGAGTATAACTTTTGTTAGATGGACATATTATTTTTCCGACTAATTTTGATTTTTCAATTTTACAGTTCATGAACATATGCCTTTTTGTTGTTGATATTAGATATCATTATTTTTCCATCCAATCCTGAAAATTCTTTTTGAATTTTTGATTTATTCTTTTTATCTACAATTGCCATTATTGAAGGGCCATTACCTGAAATTGTTGCACATAATGCACCATTTTCTATTAACTTCATGATAAGACTTGGATCTGAATTTAAAATTGAGGTTGTTGCAATTCCATTAATTATTCCTGCATTCCAATAATCTGAGTTCATTGCTAGTCCCCATGACTTTTCAAATGCATTTTTCATTTTTTTTAGTTTCTTCAAATTACCTCGTTTTCGTGATTTTGGTAAAAATATTATTGCTTGTAATTCTCTTGGACCTAATTCTCTATGCATTAATTTCATTCTCAAATTGTCTGTTACATTAAATCCTCCAAAATAACATGCACATGCATCATCATATGCTCCTGTGATGCTGACTTTGGTTTGTATTGATGTTTTAGCACCTAACTTTAGAATTTCTTCATCCGTCATAGTTTTTCCAAAAGCCTTTGCACATGATAATACAACTGCCGACGAAATAGCACTAGAACTTTTTAATCCATATCCTGTAGGTATATTAGATCTAAAATCTAAATCTAGTCTTGTATTCTCTAAAATCTTTTTTGGAATCATGTTTTCAATTACTTTGTTAATTAGACGAGAACTAATTGTCTTATTTTCTGAAGTGATATGAATTCCAGTTCCTTGTTTTTTAGATAATGTTGTTTCTACAAATGTGTCAATTCCTAGTGTACAGCCTCTACCTGTGGCAATTGCATTCACTATAGAAACTGCACCATACACCCTAGCTATTACTGTCATCCGAATCCTCCTAGAATGGAGCGCTTCATTGTCTCATATGGGGCTTGTTTATCCAACCAAATTTCAAATGAACGTATTGCTTGACCAAGCAACATTTCATAACCAAAAATAATTCTGGAATTCTTTTTTTTTGCAATATTTATCAAATTTGTTTTAATTGGTTTGTAAACTATATCATAAACTGTTGTTTGTTCATCCATCAGATTATCTGGTACGATGTTTTTTTCACCATTCAATCCTAATGCTGATGCATTCACTATAAAATCAAATTTTGAATCTAACACATTCATTTCCTCCATGTAAATTGATCTGGAATTCAATCCAATTTTCTTTGAAAATTCTGCCAATTTTTCCCCGTTTTCTTTTGTTCTATTTGCAATTACAATTTCACCTGCACCTTCTTTTTGAAATCCTGCCACAATTGCTCTTGATGCTCCACCTGCACCTAATAATAAAATTCTTGAGTTTTTTACTTGTATTTCTTTTCTTTTTATTGGTTCTAAAAATCCATCCATATCTGTATTAAATCCTCTAAAAATCCCATCATCATTAAGAACTGTATTCACAGCTCCAATTTTTTTACAATTATCATCTAAATTATCTAAGTACTTTATCATCTCTATTTTGTGAGGTATTGTTACATTAAATCCTGAAATTTTAATTTTTTTCAAAGATTCTATCCCTGTAGCTAATTCTCCCTTAGCAACTCTGTACGCTATGTATGTACACTCCATCTCTAATTCTCTATATGCTGCATTGTGTATTGTTGGAGATAATGAATGATCAATTGGATCTCCAATTACTGCAAACGTTTTGAACATGTTTCTAATCTAAATTGGATTGATATGTTCTTTACTTTTACAGGTTTTTTTTATTGAAATAAGAACAAATCAGTTATTTAATGATTTTATCTCATCTACACTAAATTGTCCTGGTGCAATTGCTTTTCCTAATGAAACATAGGTAAATGGGCTACCCAAGTGCAAACATAAAATTCTTGAAAATTTTCCTTGTTCTCCCATACAAAATGCAATTGTTTCATTCTTTGTTTTTATTGAATAAAGTGATAGTAATCTTGATGCATCTGATACATTTTTTGCTACGGTCACAATTTTCACAATATTTGAAAATCTCCTCATTTTATTGAATCTAGTTATGAGTTGAGAGTCACTAGGGGTTTTATTAAAATCGTGCCATGAAATCAATAACTTGCATCTGGATTTTTTAAGATATACTGCAAGTTTTTTATCTTTTTGAATTGTATTAAACTCAACATCCAGTAAAAATGGATTATATTCTGCAATTAATCGTAAGATTGATTTTCTTTCTTCTTCTTTACCGCCGAATAACCCTCCTTCTGTTCTTGGTCGTAATGTACACACACATCTTGAGAGATTCTTTTTAATATTTTCTAAAACTATTGGTATGTCTGATTTTTTTAAATAATCAAATCGTATTTCTGCAAAATCTGATTTTGAAAGTGCTTTTTTTAAAATATTTTCCAATTTTTTTGGATTCTTTTCACCAATGGAGACACATGTAGTATACTTCATTATTTTTCAAGTATGTATTCGTCTGATACTTCCATACCAAAATGTCTTCCAGTAGCCTCTTTTGAAAATGCTAACACTGTATCACCTTTTTTGAGGTGTGTAACTGATATTAGTTGCCCATTTGTTTTCACAAATCGTATGGTTTCTGCATCCTGTGCTATAATCCCGCCTATTTCTTTTCCAACTTTTGCTTTAATCAAAAGCATTGGTCTCTTCTCAATTTTACATCGTCCAATTGCTGCTCTTCTTGCTTTCCCTTTGGAGTTTAAGATTAGAACTTCACTGCCAGTCTCTAATTCGGATAAATATTTTGTATTTCCATCTGGTGATAATGTGTAACAATGAACTGCTCCTGCATTAACTCTAAATGGTCTTGGTGATGTAAATGATGAACCAACTGATTCATTATGAACTAAAAACATGAAATTTGCTCTACTTCCAATCAACATTCCCTCCCCTTTATGCAACATTGATGCTGTATCGACACAGACTCTTTCTCCATCTCCAATTTCTTGAATTTCTGTAATCTTTGCTTTACTCAAATCAAAACTCTTTGTTCCAAGATTTACTAGAGTTTCTTGTACTTCTCCTATAGAACCTGTTTGAAATATGACTCCATCAACACCAACATCTAAAATTGAAAACATCTTTCTAACTTCTTTTTGATTTTTAGCTATTGTGAAAATTTGTGTGTGAATTTTGTGTAACTTTGCTATAATATTCTCCAGTGGAATAATCTTCCAATCTTTTACCTCAATAATGACAAAATCTAGCCCTACTTTTGCAGTCTCAAAAACACCGTCAATATCCTTATTTGATAAAATTTTGAATTGTTTTCCAACTTTCTTTCTAAGTTTGTGGAATGCTTTTATTGATCCACTACAATTCTTTCCATCTATTACAACATAATCTGCATTTTGTGCGGTAAATACTGTTTTCATCTTACTTTTTTTATCTGTAATGGATTTAGGATCTGCATAGATATGTTTCACTCCTTCATCTTCCAAATTTTTTATAAATTTATTTAGTTGATTTTTTCCAACTTTTGGTTGAACAATCAAAAGTTTATCAGTTGTCAAGTTTCTTTGCCATTTCTTTTGCTGATTCTTTTCTGAAAATTATTCCTGCTAGTGCCTCTACTATCTTATCTGGTGATTTATGAGCAAAAATATTTCTTCCATATGTAACTCCCTTTGCACCTGCATCCATTGCATCTTCGGTCATTTGTAAAATATCCAAATCAGTTTTTGATTTTGGACCTCCAGCAATTACAACTGGAACTGGAATACTTTCTGTCACTTTTTTGAATGAATCAATATCTCCTGTGTATAATGTCTTGACAATATCTGCACCACACTCTGCACCAATTCTTGCAGTATGTGCGACAACTTCTGGATCGTGTGGATCTTTTACATTTT
>Ga0315316_10001050_pt1 | contig 18989 bp, 20 predicted proteins | sample M160m3416metaG_FD_203702 | JGI IMG/M metagenome (GOLD analysis project Ga0315316, IMG submission 203702) | Ammonia-oxidizing marine archaeal communities from Monterey Bay, California, United States - M1 60m 3416 | ecosystem: Environmental > Aquatic > Marine > Intertidal zone | place: USA... | reverse complement strand
TGCTTTCTGCCGATAAGCCTTTTAATTGCAAAGAGTGTATTTTCAGGATTGCTGATCGCTTGACGCTTTGCAGATTGTCCTACCAGCACTCGATCATCTTCTTTTGAGTACGCAACAATTGAAGGGGTTGTTCGGTCGCCCTCAGAATTTTCAATAACCTTGGCCTGATCACCATCCATAACAGCAATGCATGAATTCGTTGTACCAAGATCGATTCCAATTACTCTACCCATTTTATTTTCTCCATATTTAAGTAGGTTCTAACGGATATATATGTCCGTTATATTATTTTTCAAGGAAATATCAGTCTTTTTTTGCTTCTGCAGAAACTATAACCCTAGCAGGCCTAAGCAATCTATTTTTTAACTTATAGCCTTTTTGGATAACATCTACGATATAGCCAGATTCAGTATTTTCATCATCTATTAAGCTGATGGCTTCGTGATTATCTGAATCAAACTTCATATCTTTTGGATCGATAACTTCAATTGAGAATTTTTCAAGCATAGAAATAAATTGTTTATAGGTCGCCTGTTGTCCAGCTATGAATGTTTCAAGACCTTCATTTGATTCAGTATCAATTGTCATGCCTATTTCGAAACTGTCAATCACAGGAAGGATTTCTTGAAAAACTCTTTCAATGGATGTTTTTGCAGCACTTTCTATGTCCTTAATGTTTCTTTTTCTTAAATTTTCAATTTCAGCTTGAAGCCTTAGAATCTGATCCCAATGTTCGTCAATTTTCTCTTGAAGGCTTTCCTCATTGGTTGATTCGATGATTTCCATTTGATCTTCATTGATTGATGATGAATCAGAAGATGCTTCTTCGGACTGGTCGATTTCTTCAATCACTTCATTTTCATTCTTTTCATTCATATAGTCTCCTCGAATAAGAGATATATATGGACACTTATCAAGATTTCAATGATTTACTGAGTAATTTAGCAGTGACATCTACTATGGGTATGACACGTTGATAGGCCATTCTGGTTGGCCCAATGACTCCGAGTACACCGATAGAACCTTCTTCGTTTGTATATGGAGCAGTAATAAGAGTGCAATTATCAAATATCTTATATCCAGATTCTTCGCCTATAAATATCTGGATATTACTTGTTGTGAGACTTTTATCTAGTATGTGAAGTAATTCCTGTTTCTCACTGAATGCATTGAATAATGCTTTCAGACTTTTGATATCTGAAAGCTCATCATGGTCCATGAGATGGTTCTCACCAGTTACAAAATAGTCATCATTATCATCAGTCGTGAGGACATCGTCAGCAATATCGATAATATTATTCATCAATGTTTTTGCAAGGTCTGAGGTTTCCTTAAGTTGATTCAGTAGGTCCTCTTTAATAAACTCAAGGCTTCTGCCTGAGTAGTTCTGATTCAGATAATTAGCAGACTGCTGTAACTCATCTCTTGTGTAATCGCGTTTCATTTGAAGGATCTTGTTTTCAACTTCTTTCTGGTTAATCACAATGATGGCTAATATTCTTTGATCGGATAAAGGAATAAAATCAATTTCTTTCAATATATTGTTCTTTTTTCTCGGTACAGTGACGATACCAGCGAGATTGGTGATAGTTGATAATGTACTGGAAACACTTAATGCCAGGTCTTTGTTTGATGGTGTGAGTGCTGAAACAGTATTTTCGATAGACGTGTATTCGTCTTGCTCTATGGGTTCAAGTTGCAGTAACGAATCTATAAAAAAGCGATAACCTTTTGGTGTAGGGATTCTCCCAGAGGATGTATGAGGTGAAGCTATAAAACCCAGGTCTTCAAGGTCTGACATGACATTTCGGATTGTTGCTGAGCTCAAGTTAAAACCTTCATTGGATGCGAGCTTCTTTGAACCAATGGGTGTTCCGTCTTCAATATAAGAATCAATGATCGCAGATAAGATCATTTCAGCTCGATTTGTTGTCAACTTCTTTTTCGACATAGTTCTAAGATTTATTGAATGCGATACCGTATAATTTAACAGAATTTATATATGATTAAATTATTTCAATTCAGTGATTGACTCAATTAAAAAAATACTTTTTACAGGCTCCCTCAAAGATCAATATTTGAGTGAACTTATTGTAGATCTTTCCAAAACACTTAATGATGAGAATATTGAGCTTTATTGTTTCAGTCAATCAAATGATCAAATAGATATACCAAACGTGAAAACGATTGAGGAGCAAAGCATCTCCGATATGGATTTAATTGTCTCAATAGGCGGAGATGGCACAATGCTTCAATCATCAAAGCTGGCCAGTAATTATAGCGTTCCAATCACTGGCATCAATAAGGGTCGTCTTGGCTTTCTAACAGACATCAATCCAGAACTAGTCTCTGAGGCATTACAAGAAATAATCAACGGGGAATACCAAGTTGAGTCAAGAATGTTATTGGATGTTAAAATATTAAATGATGAAAATGAACGCTTCATAGGCCATGCGATCAATGACCTAGTAATCAATAAAACAAAAACAGGCCGGATGATCAATGTTCGCACATCAATCAATGGAAAGTATGTCAACTCGAACGAAGGAGACGGTTATATTGTTTCTACTCCTACAGGTTCTACCGCATATTCACTTAGTTGTGGCGGACCAATAATAAATCCAAATTCAGACACTTTCTTACTCGTTCCTATTGCTCCACATACATTAACCAATAGGCCAATGGTTATTCCCTCTGGCTCTATCATCAAGCTTGAATTTACTGAAGAAAACGACGATACGATTGAAATTAGTCTTGATGGAGAGATTATTTCTGAGATTTCGGGCGGGGATTGTATTATGATCAGCCGGTCTAAAAATACAGTTAAATTTATTCATCCAAAACAATACGACTATTACGAAACGCTTAGGTCGAAACTATTTTGGGGGCATGATCAAAGAAATGCATAACAATTATTTAGTAAAACTGATACTCATCTGCATCATAAGCACTTCTTGTGTATATCGTCCTGATCTGCAACAGGGCAATCTTTTAAAGATTGAAAACATTGATCGAATCGAACTTGGAATGACAAAAAGTCAGATTCGATATTTACTAGGAGGACCCGTTATGGGTAATCCATATGAGTCAGATCGATGGGATTACATTTATCTATATCAAAATAGAATGAATGCCGAACCATCAACCGATGATCAAAGATATTGGCTCATCGTTAATTTCGAAGAAGGTAAAGTTATACAAATTGAAAAAGACGTTTTGACCAGACCTGAATCCAACTGATCAGCTTTCTATCTTCTTTTTGAATGCCTCAACAATTCTTTGACTTACCACATCAATATTCTTTGAAAAGAGTAGATCAGTAATTGGATTACCAATTGTATATGACATTTTAAACGTTAATTGTGTTTCTTTATTATGGATGCTCTTGAAGAGCCATGTTGCTTTAAAAAAACTAAAAGGGCCTTCTACTAAATTCATTTCAATGCATTCGTTAGATTCGTATTTATTAATGCTTATGAATTCAGTGTTTGTTCCCATAAACGACAATTTAAGCGATGCCTTGATTTCATTATCATTTTCCTCGATTATTTTTGAATCAATACAAAAGGGAATAAATGATTGATATTGTTCAACATCATTTAGGACATCAAAGACATCATCAATGGGTTGATATATGGAAAACTTTCTCGAGTAATCTTTCAAATCAGATGAGACCGATTGCATTAAGAAAGACTAAGATAACTCCAACTGGAGCAATATATCTTGCGCCAAATCTCCACAGATTATAGACATAGCGAGAGACATCAGACAACTCATCGGTTGAATTCTCTGTTTTCATAATCCAGCCTGCAAATATTGTAAATAGAAGCCCGCTCACAGGAAGAAGAATGTTACTTGCCAAGTAATCAAAGTTATCAAAAAGGGTACCTTTCCAGAAGGTAAATTCAGAAAGTATATTAAATGAAAAGATAGATAAGAATCCAAGTAACCATATCAAGGCACCAATGATTAGTGCAGATTTACCCCTGGTGTAGTTTTTGTTTTCAATCATCCAAGCCACCGAGGGCTCGAGTAAACTCAAAGCCGAGGTGATTGCAGCAAAAGCCAAAAGGATAAAAAATAGACCTGAAAATACATAGCCTCCAGTAATTTCATTGAATGCTAGTGGCAGTGTAAGAAAGATTAGACCAGGACCATCGGTTGGTTTAAGGCCAAACTGAAAAACAATAGGGAAGATTACCAATCCAGCCAGTAATGCGATTAATGTATCGCAGAATATAATTGTTGTGGTCGTTCCAATAATAGATTCGTTTTTTGGCAAGTAAGCACCGTACATAACAATGCAACCCATACCCAAGCTCAATGTGAAAAAAGCTTGCCCCATGGCAGCAAGTACACTTTGTGACGTTATCTTAGAAAAATCAGGCACGAGCAGAAAATTGACACCTGCCATGAAATCACCCTGAAAGACTGAATAAAAGAGCAAAATAATAAGAATGAATAATAATCCTGGCATCATAAGTTTAACCGCTCGCTCTAGTCCGTCCTTGATTCCTTTCGCAATGATTGCGACAGTAATTGCCATGAATGCAGTGTGGTAGATTAATTGTGTTACAGCAGAATCCGTTAATTGACCAAAAATAGCTTGGGCAGACTCATTATCAAGATTAGATAATTCTCCAAATATGGACATTTTAAAATAATGCAACGTCCAGCCCGCTATAACACTGTAGTATGACAAGATGATAAAGCCAGCGCTCAATCCAATCATGCCGACCCATTTCCAGTTTGCTTTGCCTTGTTCTTCTTGCCCAAGAATCTTCATCGATGTGATTGGATTACGTCTTCCTTTTCTACCAATCATGATCTCAGATACCATGATTGGAAACCCAATTATGAAGATACAAATGAGGTATATTAGGACAAAAGCCCCTCCCCCATTGTCTCCAGCGATGTAAGGAAATTTCCAGATATTTCCCAAGCCAATTGCAGATCCAGTTACAGCAAGGATGAATGTCATTCTTGAAGACCATTGCCCATGAAGAGATGAACGTTCTTGATTGGCTTGTAGATTATTCATTTATCGAAGATGATATGCATATTGAAATCATAAAACTAATCCATTTGGTTACGTATGGCAAATACTATCGTCAACAATAAAAAGGCCCGATTTGACTATATCATCATTGATGATTATGAGGCTGGGATTGCGCTTAAAGGCTGGGAAGTTAAATCATTAAGAGCGGGCAGAGGCAATATAAAAGAAAGTTACGCAACGATTAAAGATTCTGAATTGCTTCTAATTGGGGCACATATATCACCTCTCTTAAATTCAAATGTAGTCGATGAATCTGAGTCAACACGTACAAGAAAACTACTAATGCATCGAAGAGAGATTAGTAAAATCACTGTTCTGATTAAAGAAAAAGGCCACACATTGGTTCCATTATCAATGTACTGGAAGAATGGTCACGTAAAGATATCAATTGGACTTGCAAAAGGAAGAAAGAAACAGGATAAACGATCCTTGATTAAAGAAAGAGACTGGAAAAGGCAAGCGGATCGATTAAAGAAATTAAACAGATAGACAGCTTTGATCCTCAGGTTAAACACTCCAAAAATCAAAAGTATGAGGAAAATACGCTGTGATAAAATCAAGGGTGTGATTAGATACCTGTTCATATTTTTGACATTTTATTCAATGCAACTATTTGCAATGGATATGAATCACTGTGATTTTTCAGAAGATGAACTCGGGAAACGTTATCCAGCTTCTATGAAGCATGATATGGGTAAAAGTCTTGATCAACTCAGAACATCTATCCCCAGTCTAGAGGAAATGTCCAATCAACAGATTATGGGAATGATGAAAATGATGGGGCCAAATTACTATTGGCCTGTATCTAAAAATGGTTCAACCAATCATGGGGTTTTAATCATGGCCCATGGTTACGGTCCAGGTGGGGATCTTGATCTATTCAATAGTGTTCAAGATGTAGGATTAGCATATCAAACAACCTTATCAATGGGCATGAGTATGATGACATCCTCTCATGTCATCTGCTCTGTGAATGAAATGATCAATAACAATGTTGATAAAATCTTTGTAGTTCCGGTCAGTAGTACTGCTCATAATACTCTCGTAAGACAATGGAATTACATATTCAACCTTGAGGAAAACTATGCATATTCTGATGTTGAGCGGATAGATAATGAAAACATTGTAATGCTTGATCCAATAAGCGATCACATATATGCAAAGAGAATAATATTAGAATATACAAATGAGATCAGTGATGATCCATCAAATGAAGCACTGATCATTATTGCTCATGGACCAATAGATGCTGCCGACAATAAAATCGAATTAGCTTTAATGAATAATATTGCACAATACATCAAAGAATATACCAACATAAATACAGTCAAAGCGTTTACTTTGCAGGATGATGCACCAAAACAAATAAGAGATAGAAATCTAGAAAATATTAAAACTTTTATGAAATCATCACAAGACGATGGTAAGCGTATCTTAATGGTTTCCAATTTGATGTCTGGACAAGGGATACAAAGGAAATTATCGAAAGACTTTGAAGGACATGATTATGTCTTTAATCCCAAAGGTCTATTGACGCATCCCTTATATATCGAATGGATCAAGGAATCAGTAAAAGAGAGTTCTGATTAGAATCACTTTAGTCATTCGCACTATTGGGTTACGATAGTATCCGATTTTAAAATACAGGGGGCGCAAAGGTTTCGACGTTGGTGTTGAAGTTTTATGGGCATGTCGAGATTCAGGATTCTCGTAAATAAATCTGAAAAAACTTTAGTTGCAAATAACAACTACGCACTAGCTGCATAAACCAGCTGGCATTGATGAAATCTCACTTGGAGGGCTTTATCAATGACGATTATCCAAGTTCGTCAAGACAGTTTGCTCTAATTGCCTTGGTTAAATAAAAATAAGAGCTCGTGTTTATGGATACCTTCCTTTCGGTGCCTAAATATAAAATTAAAGAAAGTGATAAGCATGTAGATCATAATATGGATAGCTAACGGACGCGGGTTCGATTCCCGCCGCCTCCACCAATCTTCGCTTAATTAGAATTAATTTGAAAAGTATTATGAGTAGAGTAGTAAACGTAGCAGCAACACAGATGGCTTGTAGTAGAGACTCAAAAGCAAATATCTTAAACGCAAAAAAACTCATTACCAAGGCTGCTAGTGAAGGAGCACAAATAATCTTAATACAAGAGTTATTTGAATCCGTTTACTTTTGTTGTCTAAATAAAGCCGAAGAGTTCAATATGGCCAAACCATTTGAAAACAATCCGCTTCTAGAAGAAATGGCGGGTCTTGCAAAAGAGTTATCTGTTGTCCTCCCAATTAGTTTTTTCGAAAAAGACAACAATACCTTTTACAACTCACTCTCGGTAATTGATGCAGACGGAAGTATCAGCGCTCCTTACAGAAAATCACACATTCCAGATGGGCCAGGATATGAAGAAAAGTTTTATTTCCATCCAGGTAATACGGGGTTCAAAGTTTTCGAAACACAATATGCGAAAATCGGTGTAGGTATATGCTGGGATCAATGGTTCCCAGAAGCAGCAAGGATTATGGCACTCAATGGTGCGGAAGTCCTTTTTTATCCCACCGCAATAGGCAGTGAACCAGATACACCGGAGTTTGATTCAAGAGATTCATGGCAGCTGGTTATGCAGGGACATTCAGCTGCGAATACGCTACCAGTTGTTGCATCAAATCGAATCGGTACAGAGACAAATGAAAAATTCTCAATGACATTTTATGGCTCCTCATTTATTACCGATGGAACAGGAATAAAAGTGAGAGAATGTTCCAGAGATAATGAAGAATATATTATTCATAAATTCGACCTTGACTCAATTCAGGAACATCGGTCATCATGGGGTTTCTTCAGAGACAGAAGAACCGATTTATATAAAGACATATTAAAGGACTAAAATGAAACAGAACCATCAAATTAAACATTTTATTAAGTCGTTAGGGTTTCTCTATATTTTTATCTTTCTCTTTGGAGCTGATGCCAATGCCAAAAGCACTGCTGAAATTGATGCAAGCATTGAAAGTGCTATAGAGAGATTTACCAATGAGATCCAAGGCGGTCAAACTTATCTAGATGGAGCTCGTGGCATCCTAGTAATTCCAAAGATGATAAAAGCTGGTTTGGTATTAGGAGTTGAATATGGCGAAGGCGCACTGGTCGTGGATAATATAAAAATCCAGTATTATAGGGCTTTCAGTGGATCATTGGGGCTTCAACTGGGCATCGGATCTAAAGACCTAATAATCTTATTTTACGATGATGAAGCAATGGATGACTTTATATATAGTTCTGGCTGGCAAGTTGGTGTCGATGGATCTGTCGCTTTATTAGATATGGGTGCCGGAGGTTCGTTAGATTCTAGAGAAGCTAAAGATCCAATTGTCGGATTCGTATTTGGTCACAAAGGTCTGATTGCTGGATTAAGCTTAGAGGGTACAAAATTCACAAAAATATGGCCAAATGCTGAGGCAGAATCAGAAGATGATTCAATTGATTCTTTTAATGAAAGTGCCCTTGATTAATTGTCTCGCTTACGATTATTTGCTTCAAACATCATCTAAAATTATTCAATCGCACGTATACTGATAGTGCATATGAATAACGCTCTAAGAAAATTATTACTTTTGCAATCGTTGTTTCTGATTGGATGTGGTGCTCAGAATTTAGTCATAGATACGACTATTCCATCGCCTCTTGTGGCTAAAAATGAAAACATCACAGCCAGATTGATGCTTGACGAAAAACTACAGAACTTTATATTCATACCTGAAGAATTACAAAAGAAAGAAGCATCTGTTCAAATAAGTTTTGGCAATACACAAGTTAATCTCTTTCAAAATATCTTCTCATCATTCTTTTTATTGGATGACTCCACAAAAACAAACAATCTTAATATCAATGTCAAATTAGATAAATTTGAATATTTAACGCCTCAAATGGCTGCAAATCAGAAGTATTCAGTTTGGTTCAAGTACAACATCCAGATACTCAATGTAAATGATCAGCCAATCGATAACTGGATGATTACAGGCTATGGAGAGCAGGAAGCAGGCGCATTCCAAGATGACGAATCATTCAGAAGAGCAATTCAGATTGCCCTGAGAGACGCTGGTGCGAATCTAAGTATTAAAACTCAAGATGAGATTGTTAACATTGTTAATTCGATTGGTTAGCATGATATCTTTAACCAAGAAAGTTCTATTCTTTTCAGTATTTCTCATCGTTGGGTGTTCTACCACTAGAGTCGATGAAGAAATTAATTCAGCATTTACAATTAGTGGCGATGAATCCATAGTTTTGCTTTCGAATAGCTACCACACAGGAAATCAAACAGAGTTGGATTTTATGGAATGCGTAAATAGTTCTATATCTAAAAAACAGAATGCATTTGAAATAGTACCGACCAGACAATTTCAAAATCTATTTTATCCTTGGTTTGAGCCAAGTACAGCCCCACAAACAGTTGAGGATCTTCCAAAAGTGCTTGGCAATAATCTTATTAAAGAAAAGCTCTCTCAAATGAAAATTAAATACCTTATAAAGATCACTGGGCAAACCAAAACAAATGCCAGTTCTGGAGCACTCTCTTGTGCAGCAGGTCCAGGTGGTGGAGGATGCTTCGGATTTGCATGGTGGGACGATACCTCTGAATACACTGCATCTATCTGGGATTTGTCTCAAGAAACCGCTGTTGGCAATGTCACTGCGAATGTCACCGGTACATCTATGATCCCTGCAATAGTTATACCCATACCTATTTTGGCCAGAACACAGTCAAATGCATGTGAGGGGCTCTCAAATCAAATAGTCAGCTTCTTTTCTGGTTAAAATTTATGGCTAAATGTTCAAAAATTATATTTTTTCTAATCATCATCTCAGTTCCGTTGAGCCTTTCCTCATTTGACGATACGCTGAGTGTTCCAAAAGTTCTTGAGCTGAATGCAGAAGATTCGTATCTGACTCGACTGGTTACAGCAATCAGTGAACGAGCTCATTACACTCAATCATCGGTGAACAATGAATCATCGATCAAGATATTAAATGAATACATCAATACCTTGGACAGAAACAAGATATATTTTTCTCAGACAGATATCACCTATTTCCAGCGTTACAAATATAAATTGGATGATTCATTGAGAGACGGCGAATTGGGACCAATCTTTGATATATTTTCAACCTATAGACTTCGTGTCCAACAAAGACTTGGTCATTCATTGCAAACCATTAATGAAATAGATGATTTTGAATCTGATGATTCTTATCAATTTAGAAACACTAAAAATAAATGGAAATACGATGAGAGCATTATCAATGAAGAATGGGGGAAGAAAACGAAAAATGATTTACTCTCTTTAGTGATTGCTGGCCAGGATCTTGAAACAGCAAAAGAAACATTGAGAAAACGCTATCATCGTTTTATTAAACGAATCAATGATTACGACGAACAAGACGTTCTGAATTTATTTCTCAATGCTTACATGAAGCATCTGGATCCGCATTCAAGTTATCTAAACCCATCCGAAGCAGAAGAGTATGAAATACAAACCAGTCTCTCCTATCAAGGCATAGGCGCAAGACTTCAGACCAATGATGATTTTGTTCAAATCGTTAATCTCATTCCTGGCGGACCCGCTTTTAAAGAAGGGACGATTAAACCATTGGATAAAATTATTGGCGTTAATCACGACAATAAAAAAATGATCGATGTCATTGGTTGGGACTTAAATGAAGTGGTTAAACTCATCAGAGGCCCAAAAGGATCAGTGATTACTTTAAGAATTATGCCATCCAATCAAGATGGAGACTCATTGCCTTATGATGTTTCCCTGACAAGGGATGAAATCTCATTGGAAGAACAAGCGGCATCGAGTTTTATTAAAACAATAAACGATGATAATTATGAATATCAAATTGGCGTAATTAAGATTCCTGGCTTTTATCAAGACTATGCAGCTCGAAGAAGAGGCGATAAAGACTACAAAAGTACGACATCAGACGTAAGAAATATTGTTGATGAATTCAAAGAGATTGGGATAGATGCAATTGTGATTGATCTGAGAGGTAATTCTGGAGGACTGCTCGATGAAGCCACGGGTCTTACTGGTTTATTCATCGATGAAGGGCCTGTTGTTCAACTCAAAGATATGGAGGACAATATTGAAATTATTGAGGATCCAATACCTGGAACCATATATGATGGTCCTATATCTGTAGTCATAGATAGATTCAGTGCTTCAGCGTCAGAAATATTTGCCGCAGCGATTCAAGATTATTCCAGAGGACTGGTTATCGGGCAGAAATCATTCGGTAAAGGATCTGTTCAAAATCTCTACCCGCTGGACCGTTATTCAAGATATAAATCAGATAAGGGGTTTGGCCAACTTACACTCACGATTGCAAAGTTTTATCGTGTCAATGGATCTGGAACACAAAATAAAGGGGTTATACCCGATATCTCATTGCCCTCCTTTATCGATGAATCAGTCGTCGGTGAGGAAAACAAAGACAATACATTGCCATGGGATCAGATTGTCGCTCTTAGTTATGCTAAAGACTCCAATCTAGAAATCACTAAGAATATCGTAACGAGCAATCATCACATCAGAGAAAAAAACAATCCTGCTTTTCAATATATTAATAATGAAATAGAGTACTTCGAAGAAGAAAATGAGATTGATCTAATTACCCTGAATTACGAAAAAAGATTGAAAAGAAGAAATTCCAAAACAGAAGAAATTGAAAACAGAAGAAAACAGAATCTCTCGGAGCTCGGCTACACTGATAATTATGATTTTGATGAATTTCGTGATGAAACAATACTGAATGAAGTTTACTCAGTGATGATAGATATGATCATACAGAAAGAGCAAAGCGTATCACTATTGACATCAACAGACCTTCAAGATAAAAGTTAGTTCACCTGCCCTTTCCTACTTTGGCCAACTTTGATGATGTATATCAATAAAAAACTTGTGCTCATGTGTTACGGCCTTATGCTCATGGTCATGTGAGTGCTCCGTTTCATCTAAAGTATGGCTATGCTTATGGTGTTCATCGTGATGGCTGTGAGTATGAGCATGAACAACCCTCTGATGAGTATGCAATATTTCATTGCTGCTTTCTTCATTTGGCCAAAATAGTAGACTGAATAGTAGACATAATAGGACGATCATTGAAAATAGTGATGCTGTAAAACTGAATCCATACGTAAATGCCAACTGACCAGCAAGCAAATAGCCAAAAAACCAAGACAAATGTGACAACGAGAACTGAGCAGTGAAATACGCTGTCCTGTCTGATGGATTAGAGGACATATTTACAATCTTTCCAGATGGGATTTGCGAAAGCGATAACCCTATACCGGTTATAAACCATGCAAGAAGTGAAAATATATAGATCGGTTCATAGGACATTAGGAACATGGCTATAGAAAGTATGAAGACGCCTGTTTGTGTTATTTGTTTATCGGACATTCTTTCATTAAGAGATGAATAGACAAAAGCTATGATCATTGATCCCAATCCCGATGCACCCATAAATATAGCGACGGTTGTATCCGAAAGGTAAAGATAGTCTTTAACATATATGACTGTGTTAACAATGATCATTGAACTCGCTAACGCGATACCGAAATAAATAATGAATAAAACTCTTAGCCTGGGTGTTTTCATATAAGAACGTATCCCGAAAGACATTTCTTCAATGATGCTCCCGGTTCGTTCAATGACTTTATCGTCAGGAAGAAGTGTGACAAGAATGATGAATGCAGATATTAGAAATGCAGCAGAGTTAATGATAAATAGCCCTGTATAACTCAAATACAGTAATGCAATTGCAGCAAACGTAGGGCTTAGAATATTTTCTAAATCATAAGCGATTCTAGAATAGGCAAGTGCTTTACCATATTGTTTCTCATCAACCAATATGTCTGGTATTAAGGCTTGAAAGACGGGCTTAAAGCCAGCAGAAAACAAATTCAAAACAAATATCAATACATAGATATGCCAGATTTCACTGATGAACGGAATGAGAAGCACAACAATTGCCCTTAGAACATCCATTAGTATTAAAAAGGTTTTCCTCGGCAAACGGTGAACAAAGCCGCCAATGATTGGCGCAAAGACAACATAAGCAATCATTTTAATAGCCAGAGCAATACCTAAAACTCTTCCGGCTTCATTTAATGCAAAGTCATAAGCCAATAAGGCCAATGCGATTGTAGATAGACCAGTACCGACCAACGCAATAATTTGAGCAATAAAAAGTTGTAGGAACGTCTTATTTTTAAGTGGAGACGGTTTATTCATTTATGAAATCTGGTAATTCACTGAGATTAGTTCGCTCAGCCAGTCATTAAACATAGCTGATAAAATAATCTTTTCATTGATGCCCGGTTTTTTAAGCAGGCTTACTGAGATACCTGATCCCGTTTTATTCCCTTGAATGTCTTCGGATAGGTCATAGACCTCAATAAGCTTGGCATCCATGTAAATTTTAGTCCGAAACGTATAAGGCCTAAAGTAAACGTTGCCCGTTCTATGAGTTGGATTGATACACATATAGGCATGTTTTGTATATCTTGAAAGATTCTCAATACAAACCTCAATCGACGGCATTTCTGGATTGGTTAATCTATATGTTTTAACACTGTATTTTTGGTCATGAGAAGTTTTATCATCGTAAGGTATAGAATCCAGAATAAGCTTTTTAAACAGAATAAAGTTTTCTTCTGTCAGTCGGTCGTTGATTTTAGAAAGTGCTGCAATATCATTTTTCGGTTGCAGCTTAGGGTTTTGTTCAAATTTTAAGTAGTCTTTCACTTATAAAGCAATATAGTTATGTAGACTAATAATATAATCATTCAATGATATATAAAAGGAGGATAGTGAAATGACCATCGCGTATATTTGTTTATTGATTTGCATGCTTTTACCAATTTTTTGGGCCGGTGTCTCAAAATATGGATTCAACGATATTGAATATAACAATGAATCACCGAGAGATCACATCTCATCATTATCTGGAAAAGCAAGGAATGCATATAATGCCGAACAGAACTGTTATGAGACATTTCCAGCTTTTGCAGCGGCTGTCATTGTTGCTCACCAATTGGGAAACGATCAATCTATGATTGATTTGCTTTGTGTCGTCTTCTTGTTGTCTAGAATCCTGCATGGGTATTTTTATATAACCAATAGAGGCTCAATGAGAAGCATTGTCTATCTCATAGGGTTGAGTGCAAATATTTGGCTATTCTTTGCTTAGTCGTTATCAATCTTGAGGAAATGATTTCGATAGTGCCTCAACTCATATATTGAGTCGTAAATGTCATCTCTTGCAAGATGGTTTGAATTCTTAACAAACGATCTTGAGATATCGGGGGCCCATAATTGAGCAGTGATTTTAATCGAGGTCACGTCTAAGTTTCGATATTGAAAATGATCCTCTAGTTCTGGCATCAATCTGGCCATGAATCGTCTGTCTTGGCAAATGCTGTTACCGCACAATGGTGCTTCTTTTTTATTTGTTAGCTTTTTTAAAAAATCCAATGTTTGATCTTCTGCATCCCTGATTGATAAGTTTGATGATCTAACTCTGTCCAGTAAACCGGATCTCGAATGGGTTCTTTTGTTCCAACCATCCATTTGATCGAGTCTCTCGTCATCATGGTATATAGCGAGATTAGGGCCTTCTGCAATTATTTCTAAATCTGCATCGGTGACCACGGTTGCGATTTCAAGTATTGAGTCATTGAATGTATCGAGACCTGTCATTTCAAGATCTATCCAAATCAGACGTTTTGAAGAATTTGACATAGGGACAGATTTTATCAAACTTATACAATGAAATTGATAAAACTTAGACAATGACTATCAAAAATAATATTTCAATAGTGACAGAGCTTTATGGGAATCGAGGTCTTTGTTGGAACTCCAGTGATGGTTTTCAATCATTTATTTTGATTCAGAAACAAGCCGATCTAGTGATCGGAGATCGTGTGATATGTAATGATCTGATTTCTGATGAATGCACTATTCAAAAAGTTCTCGAAGCTACAAATTCACTAAAAAAGATGAGCTCTAATGGAGTTTCTCAGAACATAGCAAATAATGTCAGCAATGCAATAATTGTTGTTTCAACCGAACCAAAAGTGAATTTCTTTTTACTGGATAAATTAATACTCATTGCTGAGATGAATGAATGCAGAGTTAATATCGTTATCAATAAGGCCGATCTGGATCACGATGTTCTAAAGAAAGAGCTTATTTATTATGAAAGATTGGGTTATCCAATTACGATCGTGTCAGCGAAAGCCGATACAAATAAAGACGGTCTTTTGAGTATTCTAAAAAATGAATCATCCTTGCTGCTCGGACAGTCTGGTGTTGGTAAATCAACATTGATTAATTGGTTGCTTCAAGAGGAAACCATTAAAACAAACACACTGTCAGAAAAGAATAATCGAGGAAGACACACCACTACGACAACAAAACTTCATATCATGGAAAATGAAAGCCACCTTTTTGATACTCCGGGCATGGAAAATCTTTATCCAAATATTAAAGAAAAGTACATTATCCAAAATGGGTTTAGAGAGATGGTAACGACGCGGGATAAATGCAAATATAGAAACTGTCTCCATGTCAGTGAACCAAAATGCTCTGTAAAAGATTCAATGCTCCCAAATAAGGCATCAGAACGTCGCCATAATCATTACATAAAGATATTAGAGACTATTTCTTAGATACAATCGATCGATTGATTAGTGCTTGCGTGAGGGTGCTGGAGTCTACATACTCTAACTCACCTCCCATAGGCACACCGTATGCGATTCTTGTTGCCTCTATATCGGTGTCCTCAATAAGCCCAAGAATATAAGAAGCCGTTGCCTCACCCTCTATAGTTGGACTGTTTGCTAGGATGATCTCTTTTATGGTTCCTTCTTTTACAATCGATTCGAGCATGTCGAGTTTCAGTTGATCGGGTCCAATCCCGTCCAGTGGCGAAAGCTTTCCCATTAGAACAAAGTATTTTCCATTAAAGGACATGGAATTTTCGATTGCAATCATATCAGCAGGTGATTCTATAACACATAACATGGCAGAGTTTCTTTGTGGGTCGCTACAAATGTCACATAAATCAGAATCCGTATACATTCTGCAGTTTGAGCATTCATTGATGTTCTCCAATGCGTTTTTTATTGTGTCAGAAAGAAACAAGGCTTTTTCTTGATTGTGTTGTATAAGATTAAATACGATTCTTTGGGCACTTTTAACACCGATACCGGGCAAACCCTTAAATGCATTAACAAGATCTTGAAGAATTGGGCTAAAGTGCTTCATTTGGTTTCTTCAATTGTAGCATCGAAGATGTCTACAAATTCTTGAACGACCGGGTCTGAGCTGGCTCTTGATTCATTCATGATAATTTGCTCTTCATTTTGTGTTTTAACCACACCGGCTAATGTTTTCCCATTTTCCTTATTGATTTGAATGAGCACCTTCTTGAATCCTTGATAATGACTGATCAGATATGCATTCAAGCCATCTACGGCACGTTCGATCATTTGATGTTCGCTTTCACTGTTAATCTTTAAATAAAGAACATTGTTATCGATTCGATCAAAGAAACAATTTGCAGCAAGCTGTTTAACGGCGCCTCTGAGTTTCATTTTTGCAACTTCTTTTGTCCAGTTATTCGATGAGAGTATGTCTTTCTCGGGCTGACCGTTTATTGCTGATGGCGGCTGCACATTTTCTAATGGTTCTGATTTTTTAATTTTTTTTTGTGCGTTTTTTTGTGCTTTTTCTTGTTCGGGTTCTGACTCAGATAATTGAAAAGCATACATTCTAAGCACAGCCATTGAGAAGCCTTCTTTAGAGCTCGGCGCCATTGCTAAGTCGCGTTTAGAGTTTATTGATATCTGATAGATCAACTGTATAAGTTCGGGGGAGTGGTCATTCGATAAATCAACCAGTTCAGTTTGTGCATCCACTTTTGAAGAGTCTAAAATCTGAAGATAAGCGATCTCTTGTGTAATGCTGGCGATGTTATCGAGAACATCACTGTAATTTGGATATTTTGAGTCCAGCACTTCAAGTTGATTTTTCAGCATTTCTGCGTCTTGGCCGAGGATCGATTGAACAATTGAGAGAGCAAATTTATTATCAATTAATCCAAGCATATCAATTACATTGGCCTCAGAGAGCTTATAATTCTCGTAGGCAAGTGCTTGATCCAATAAGCTCAGCGCATCCCTCATGCTTCCATCGGCAGACTTGCTGATGATTGAAAGAGCGCCCTCCTCGTATTCGATTTTTTCTGCATCGAGTATATCTTTCATTCTAGAGGCGATGAGTTCTTCGGATATCTTTTTGAGATTGAATTTTAAGCATCTGGATAACACAGTGATCGGGATCTTTTCACTCTCTGTGGTAGCCAATAGAAACTTCATGTGTTCGGGCGGTTCTTCAAGAGTTTTTAGAAGTGCATTGAATGCCTCTTTGGTAAGCTGGTGCACTTCATCGATTAAATAAACCTTATATCGGCCCACAGTGGGTGTGTATTGTGCATTCTCAAGAAGATTTCTTGTGTCATCTATCCCTCTTTGTGATGCAGCATCCACTTCGATTAAGTCCATAAAGCTTCCTGCATCGATCGATACACAAGAATCACATTTTCCGCATGGCTCTGGGGTAACACCTTCATCGCAATTGAGTGATTTAGCAAATAACCTGGCTATCGTGGTCTTTCCAACTCCCCTTGTTCCTGTAAATAAGAGTGCATGATGAACTTTATTCTGTTTTAGAGAGTTTTGAATGGCCTTTACGACATGATCTTGACCAGAGACTTCCGAAAAGCTCTTGGGTCGCCATTTCCTTGCTAAGACTAAATAGTTCATGCTTTGAGAGTTATCATTTAATATTTTTTCGATTGTATCGTATTTACTGTTGACCGAATTCTACATCTGCATATCATCAGTAATTGGTTATAGTTTTGACTAAGCATTAATCAAGTAACCAATACATAGTGAATAAGATATATTACAATCTTCTCAGTTAGAAGTAACCATAGAAATGAATCAAGAACATATAGATGTGCTAATTATCGGAGCTGGAATCTCCGGAATCGGTGCTGGTTATTACCTAAAGAATAAATGTCCCAATCGTTCTTTTAGGATTCTTGAGTCAAGAGATGAACTCGGTGGCACTTGGGATCTATTCAAGTATCCAGGTATTAGATCTGACTCCGATATGACAACCATGGGTTTTCGCTTTAAACCTTGGACAGGTAAGAAATTAGTGGCTGGTGGCGATGCAATTCTAAGCTATCTAAATGAAGTTGTGGATGAAAATGGTTTTAGAGATAAAATTCAGTATAACTCCCATGTGACAAACGCGACATGGAAATCAAGCGATTCGAAATGGAAAATCACCTATCAAAACAAGATCGACGGCTCCGGGGGTATCATTACATGCAATCTCATTTATTTTTGTGTCGGCTACTATGATTATGAGAACGGTCACGAACCGGATTTTAATGGCAAAGAAACATTCAAAGGGTCAATCGTCCATCCGCAACATTGGCCGGATGATCTCGATTATAAGGACAAAAATGTCATAGTCATTGGCAGTGGAGCTACGGCGGTTACATTGATCCCATCAATGGCCAATGAAACAAAACACATCACCATGCTTCAACGTTCGCCGACATACTACATGGTTAGGCCCAATATTGATCCTCTAGGCGCGTTCTTTAGAAAATTTATGGGTAAGACAGTTTCCTACTTTGTCATGCGATGGAAGAACATTCAGCTGCAATCCTGGTTCTTTAAACGAGCAAGGAAGAACCCTAGTCAAATCAAGCAGTTTTTGATCGGAGTGGTTAAGGAAAAGCTGAATCCATCATTTGATATCGAAAAACACTTTACACC
>Ga0315316_10001044_pt1 | contig 19056 bp, 14 predicted proteins | sample M160m3416metaG_FD_203702 | JGI IMG/M metagenome (GOLD analysis project Ga0315316, IMG submission 203702) | Ammonia-oxidizing marine archaeal communities from Monterey Bay, California, United States - M1 60m 3416 | ecosystem: Environmental > Aquatic > Marine > Intertidal zone | place: USA... | reverse complement strand
TTGACCCAGCCGGATATAGCCGAGCCCGACATCGACGAGCGCCTGGAGCGGTCGCGCGACGGCGGGGACGGTTTCGAACAGGGCGTGGGCCTCGAGCACCGTCATCTCGAGGACGTCGGCGATGCTCTTGCCACGGTAGCGGACGGACAATGTGTCGCGGTCGTAGCGACGGCCACCACAGACCGCACAGGAGACGAAGACGTCGGGCAGGAACTGCATCTCGACCCGGATCGCGCCGTCCCCTTCACAGGTTTCGCAACGCCCGCCCTTCACGTTGAAGGAGAACCGACCACTCCCCCAGCCCCGGAGCCTCGCCTCGGGGAGACCGGCGAAGAGGTTGCGGATGCCGGCGAAGACGCCGCTATAGGTGGCGGGGTTGCTGCGCGGACTGCGGCCGATGGGGCGCTGGTCCACGTCGACGACCTTGTCGATCTGCTCGAGGCCGCGGGCGGCACCATGGGCGCCGGGGACCGCGAGGGCTCCATGGAGCTCCGCGGCCAGCACCCGGTGGAGGGTGTCGTTGATGAGCGTCGACTTGCCGGAGCCGGAGACACCGGTCACGACGGTGAGGCAGCCGAGGGGAATCGTGAGGTCGACGCTCTTGAGGTTGTTCTCGCGGCAGTCCAGGAGCTGGATCGCTCGATCGAGTTCGACCGGGCGACGCGCGGGCGTCTCGATCCGGCGCCGGCCAGCGAGATAGTCGCCCGTCGTGGACTCCGCGACGCGCTGGAGGGCCTCGGCCGTTCCCTGGGCGACGACGCGGCCCCCGTGGATTCCGGCGCCTGGGCCGATGTCGATCACGTGATCGGCGCGCCGGATCGTGGCTTCGTCGTGTTCCACGACGATCAGGCTATTGCCGATGTCTCGGAGCGACTCGAGGCTCTCGAGCAGTCGATCGTTGTCCCGCGGATGGAGGCCGATCGAGGGCTCGTCCAGGATGTAGAGGACGCCGATCAGCTGGGCGCCGATCTGGGTGGCCAGGCGGATCCGCTGGCCTTCGCCGCCGGAGAGCGTTGCGGCGCGGCGATCGAGGGTGAGATAGCCCAGTCCGACCTGTTCCAGGAATCCGAGTCTCTCGCGGACCTCGCCGAGGATGCGCTCGGCGATGCGCGCCAGGTTCGGGGGGAGCTGCAGAGTGTCCAAAAAGAGGCGCACATCCGAGATCGACAGCGCCGACAGGTCAGGCAGCGAATGCGGCCCGAGCCGCACGGAACGCGCCTCGATGCGCAATCGCTCCCCGGAGCACTCCGCGCAGGGCTGCTCGGACTGGAATTTAGAAAGCTTCGTGGCCGCGGCTCCGCTCGAGGCTTCCAGGCGTCGCATCAGATCTCCGAACACCCCATCGTAGGGGCGCACGACCTTCTCCGTGCGCGTGCGCCGCCGTCGCCCCCGCCGCGCGACGGGTACCTCGATTTCCAGCTCGTAGTTCGGGTCCCCCTCGAGAAGCCATGTCTTCGCCGTCTTGGAGAGCTTGGCCCAGGGCCGAGTGAGGTCGAAGCCGCGGTCGTCGGCGAGCGTCTCGAGCAGTCGTCGGTAATAGCCTTGCGCCTCCTCGAGGTCCCACGCTGCGATCGCGCCTTCCTCGAGCGAGCGGGATGGGTCGGGCACGATTCGAGCGGCGTCGAATACAGCGGTGCGCCCGAGTCCGGAGCAGCTCTGGCATGCGCCGAAGGGGTTGTTGAACGAGAAGAGCCTCGGCGAGATCTCGGGGAACGAAATTTCACAGCGGGGGCAGGCGCCCGATCGCGAAAGCCACCAATCCTCTTCGTCGAGTACGTCGATCACGGCCAGATCGTCCGCCAGGCGCAGCGCGGTTCCGAGGGATTCCGCGAGCCGGGGCCGGACACCGTCCTTGATCACGAGCCGATCCACGACCAGCTCGATATCGTGCCGGGCCCCCCGAGCGAGGTCGATCTCCTCGTCGAGCTGTCGCAGCGTGCCATCGATGCGGACCCGGACGAAGCCATCTCTCCGGAACTGCTCCAGCTCTTTTTTGTACTGCCCCTTGCGACCCCGGACCACGGGCGCGAGCACCTGGAGGCGGGTCCCCGACTCCAACGCCATGATGCGGTCGACCATCTCGTCGAGGCCCTGGCTCGAGATCGGGGTGTCGCATTGCCAGCAATAAGCGGTGCCGGCGCGGGCGAAGAGCAGGCGCAGGTGGTCGGCGATCTCGGTGATCGTGCCGACGGTGCTGCGGGGGCTGCGCCCGACGCTCTTTTGCTCGATTGCGACGGCCGGCGAGAGCCCCTCGATCTCGTCGACGTCGGGGCGCTGGAGTTGGTCGAGGAATTGGCGTGCGTAGGCGGAGAGACTCTCCACATAACGTCGTTGTCCCTCGGCGTAGAGCGTGTCGAAAGCGAGGCTCGACTTGCCGGAGCCGGAGGGTCCGGTGACGACCACGAATCGACCGCGTGGAATGCGCAGGTCGATGTTCTGCAGGTTGTGGGTCCGGGCGCCGAGGAGCGCGATCTCCCGGGGGTCACCCTTGCGCGCGAGCGCCGCGATCGTCTCATAGTCGCGCGCGAGGCGCTCGGGAGCCTGGGCCCAGGCCTGCTCCACACCCACGGGCCTCGCCGACGTCGACGCGCCAGGAGAGCTCTTCAAGCTGTCGGAGGCGGTCATCCGAGCGTCTTTACCCCGCCGCGCTAACCACCGAACGCGCCTTTGCGGTCGATGTAGGTCTGCTCGCGTAATACGTCGAGCCATTCCGTGTACTGCTCTTCCGTCTTGCGCTGAAAGAGGTAGTTGCGAAGGCGCGGGGCGGCCTGATCGAAGCTGATGGGCGCGAATTCGCGGCGGTCGACGAGTTCGAGGAGGTTGCAGCCGAAGGGCATCTCGATCACGGAAGACATTTCGCCCGGCGAGAGCGGGTCGATCGCTTCGGCCATCCACGCGGCGACGTCTTTGCGATGGAGCCAGCCGAGGTCTCCGCCGCGTTCGGGATTCATGTCCGAGAAGCGTTCGGCCAGCTGGGCGAACGCTGCCGTTCCGGTCGAGATTTCGATGCGCGCGCCCCGCGCGACCCCACAGGCCTCCGCCAAGGAGTCTGCCGAGCGCCCCCCTGGAATCACGAGGATGTGTCGCACGTAGACTTCTTCGCCGCCCTCCGGTTGGTCCCCGAAGCGTTCTTCGTAAAGCGCCTGCACTTCTTCGGCGCTGACTTCGACGCGGGACCGGACCATCGCGTTGACGACCTTGCCGCGCTCGATCTCGCCCTTGATCTTCTGTCGATACTCCTCGACGGTGAGCCCATGGCTGGTCACGCTCTTCAAGAGCTGCTCGATGGTGAGGCCATTCTCTTCCGCGATTGCGTCGATCGCTCCGTCGACCTCCTCGCGGTCGGCGCCCAGCTCGAGTCGCTCGACCACAGAGGAGAGCAGCTTGCCCTCGATCAGGCGTTCGAGCGCATCGCGTCGCATCATGACGACCTCGCTCTCAGGAGCGCCTGCCTGGCGCATGCGCTGCTCGATCGGGGCCGACATCTCGGAGACCTCCGAGGTCAGCACGATGTCGTTGCCGACCTGCGCGGCGATGCCTTCGACCAGCTTTTCTGTCGCCAGGGAGGGGCTCGTGACGAGGCAGGCGGCGACGAGTCCAAGCATCGGGCGTCGCAGACGGCGTGGGTCGAGGAGAAAGGGGAGCAAGCGCAACCTCCAGGCTGGGCGGCCCCCGGTCGAGGTCGCGTCAGGGTCGGATGGTAGCGACGCTGCCGCGTGGCGTCTGGTTCTCGGGCTCTTCGGGGGGACGGAGACGGGGCCAGCGAGATGGATCGACGCTCTCGGCCTCCAGGGTGGGGAGCGCTTCGACGAGTCGGGAAAGGTGGGCGCCGTCGACCCTCTCGTCGAACCAGTCCTCGAGCAGCTCGGCCAGCTGGGCCTCGCGCTCGCACCCGATCACGAGGTGGGCACCGGGGAGATATTCCCGGGCGAAACCGAGGAAGAGCGCCCGCGGTGGGACCCCGAGCTGATCGGCCGTCGCGTGGATACGGTGTAGCGGCTCGACCAGACTCGAGAGGGGGGCCGGCAAGTTGTCGGGTTCGAGGTGGGCCACTCCCTGGAGAAAGACGCTGCGTACGTAGACCGTGCGGCCAAGCTCGCGCGCCCGGGGAAAGAAGCCCTGCCGGAACAATCTCAGGTCGAGCAGGCTCGACGCGACCTGGAGGATTTCGATATCGGGGTCCTCGAGGGCGGCCCAGGCCTCCTCGGGTGTGGTCGCAGAGACGCCCAGCGCGCCAATCCGGCCCGCCTCCCGCTCGGCGAGCAAGGAACGCCAGAGCTTGCCGGCGCAAGCGTGACGATGGGCGAAGCGATGCAGCAGGAAGGCGGGCAGGACGGCTTGTCCGAGCGCCTCACGGCTGGCAGCGAGGCTCTCGGCGATGCGCGCCAGACTTTCTTCCAGCCCCTGCCCTTCGGTGTAGACGCCCGGGTCGAGTTTCGTAATGACGCGCCAGCCGTCCGCGCAGGAACGGTCCGCCAGCCGGGGGCCGAGGCGCGCCTCGCTCTCACCGTAGGCCCGTGCCGTATCGAGCGTCCGAATCCCGGCGCTCCAGGCTCGCCGCAGGATCGCGTCGAGCTCGTCGTCCGCCGGTGGTCCGGACCGGTTTGCCACGCCATAGGGCGTGCCCCACTGGACGGTTCCGAGCGCGAGTCTTCGCGGGTCGCGCGTGCGCAACCCGTGCCAGGAGGTCAGGTCGAGCGCTACCACGCGGTCCATCCGCCGTCGACGACGAGGTCGTGCCCGGTGACGAAGCTCGCCAGCGGAGAGAGCAGGAACGCGATGGGACCGGCGACCTCGTGGGGTTGCCCGATCCGTCCGAGGGGGACGCGTCGTTTGAGCTCGTCGATGAATCCCTCGGCGCGTTGGACGGCGTCGGAGGGGAAGGGGCCGGGGCTCACGCTGTTGACCCGGATGCCGCGCGGCGCGAAGTGGCACGCTGCATAACGGGTGAACTGGATGACTCCGGCCTTCGCGGCGCCATAGGCCGGCGGGTTGTGGAACTCCGGATGGCGCGCGTAGGTTTCGGGCTGCGGCGAGGTCGAGCCGTACATGGAAGAGACGTTCACGATCGCTCCGCCCTGCCCTGTCATTCGCTCGGCCGCGGCCTCGGTGGCGAGCATGACGTCCTCGAGGCCCGTGGCGAGGGTCCCCGCGACCTTTGCGCGATCGAGGCCGCCGAGCAGCGAAGGCGCCGCGCCGCATGCGTTGTTCACCCAGCCGTAGACGCGCCCTGCTTCCTTCTCGAGACGATCCAATACGCGCTCGAGGTCCGCGTCGTCATGCTGGTCGGCGATCTCCGCGTGGACCCGCCCGGACAGCTCGGACGCCAGTTCGCACGTCTCTTCGAGGAGTCCGCCTCGGCGTCCGAAGACGACGACCTCGGCTCCTGCGGCAGCCAGCGCGAGCGCGGTGGCGCGGCCGAGGTGGGTCCCTCCCCCACTCACGCCGATGCCGAGGCCCGTCAAGGCGTCGCGGCCAAGGATGCCCTGCGGCGCGTTCATCCCTCCTCCAGCTTTTTCTGCACGACCTGCTGATTCATACAGGTGATCTCGGGGTGACCCTCCAAATGGTCCACCATGTCGGCGTACCCGATCGTCGCGGCCTCGTCGCCAAAAAGGTGAAACGCGCTGCGGGCCATGGCGAGGTCCTCGTAGGTGTCGACGGACCAACGCCATTGCGGTCGGTCCGGCCAGTCGAGGGGGGTCGGGACGGCGTGGACCCGACCGTTCGCGGTGAGCCACGAAGTGACATGCACGCGGTGGTGGGGTTCGTGGGGCGTAATTTCACGATGAGCGGCTTCGAGCGCATCGCGTCGGACGAGCTCGACGCCGTAGCCGAGGGGCAGCGCGGGGGTGGGTGTCGGGCCGGATTCGTTCTCGATCATCAACCCCCCGTGAAGGGTGAGCCGGTCGGCCTGCTTCGCTTGTTCGCTGGCGTCCCGTGCGTCGACCAGGAGATCGACGACCGGTGCGTCGAGGAACGGGTTGTCCGCAGTGGCGCGGACGAGCCAGTCCGCGCCCGTCTCCTCGCCGATGGCGACGAAGCGGGAGAGCACCTCGGTGGGGTGGCCGCGAAACACGCGGAGGCCGAGCTCGAAGCCCCAGGCCTCCGTGACGTCGTCCGAGGGGTCCGTGCTCGTCGCGAGCCACCACTCGTCGACGCGTGCCGACGACAGACGCTCGGCGATCAGTCCGAGCATGGGGCGGTTCGCCAGCGGAGCGAGGATCTTGCCGGGCAGCCGCTCGGAGCCCATTCGTGCCTGGATGACGCCAATCGTGCCGCTCAAGGAGGCTCCCTTCTCGCGGCTGGGGCTCGGATTGCCCCGCGTCGATCCGACGGGGCCGCCCTTCTTTGATCGGCAGATACGTCGCAAAAGTTGCGCATTTTCGAAGTGATGGCCCCGTCCCGGGGCGAGCTCTACTTGAATTGATATAAAAATCAAAAATCGTTTCTGTGCGCCGGGCGAAATTTTGGGGATCGATTTAGATAAATACATCAGATATGCTGAAGCCATGCCCCGCGCGCCGATACGAGACGCCGAAGAGCGACTTTTGGCCTCGGGCCTGGCGCTCTTTGCCCGGCGTGGCTGCGAACGGGTCAACACGAATGCGATCGCCCGGCGGGCGGGCCTGGGCGTCGGTACCTTTTACGTCCATTTCTCGGATAAATACGCCCTGCTCCGCCAACTCCAGCTCCGCACGCTCGACGGTCTGCAAGCCGCCCGCCTGGCCGCGCTCGAGCAGGCGGATAGGGATCCCGCGGATCAAGTCCGTCACGCGGCCCGCGCGGCGATCGAGTTCGCAACGGCTCATCCCGATGCCTACCGCGTCACCTTCGGTCGGGAGCGCGCCGCGAGCGCGGCGCACGGGCCGATTCTCACCGAGTCCGGCCGACCCATCGCGCAGGCCCTCACCCGCCTGCAGGCCGAGGCGCGGCTGGATCCGGCCCTGGACGCGACGCTCGCGGCCCGGGCCTACCTCTCGATGGAGGCGGGCATGCTCCTCTGGTGGCTGGAGGATCCGGCGCGGGCGACCCCGGACGCGCTGGTCGAGACTTTGGCACGGCTTCATCCGGCCGTGCAGGGCGCCGGCCCAGGCGCCTCTATGGGGCGCCCGGCCGCGTTCGCTCCAGACCGATCGCCGTAAACGAGGCCCGCTGCGGCGATCCGGAGTGACCCTTCTCGCTCAGGGCCCGGAGAGCTGGGTGAGCAGCGTTCGCGTCGCGTCGAAGAGCGCCGGCGCTCCGCCCTCGGGTCCAGGGGCCTTGGCGATCAGCTTCTGGTCGGGTGTGACCCGCAGCCCCGCGCGCGCGTGCGACAGGAGCTGGACGAGGCGATCTGGATCGATCTTCGATTGCGACGCCACGTGGAGCACGAGCTCGCCCCGCTGTGTCTCGACCCGCAGGATGCCGAGCCGCCGGGCGAGGATCTTCAGCCGGATCACCTCGAGCAGGTTCTCGGCCTCTCGTGGCAGACGACCGAAGCGGTCCAGCAGCTCGTCGCGAATCAGGGCGACCTCGTTCTCGTCTCGCGCGCTCGAGAGCCGCTTGTAGAGGACGAGGCGTTGGGAGACGTCGCCCACGTAGTCTTCGGGTAGCCGACCAATGACGGGGAGCTTGATCTCGGGGTCGATCCATTCCTCGTGTGCCTGACCGCGGAGCTCCTCGATCGTCTCTTCGAGCATCTCCATGTAGGTCTCGTAGCCGACGGATCGCAGATTTCCGGATTGCTCGGAGCCGAGTACGTCGCCGGCGCCGCGGATCTCCAGGTCGAGATTCGCCAGCCGGAAACCTGCACCGAGCTCGGAGAGATCCTGGATGGCCTCGAGTCGTTTTTGTGCGTCTGCCGAGAGCGATCCGACCTGGGTCGGGACTAACAGGTAGGCATAAGCGCGTCGCTTGCTTCGCCCGACGCGCCCGCGGAGCTGGTAGAGCTGGGCCAGGCCGAGCGCATCGGCTCGATTGACGAGGATTGTGTTTACGTTCGGCATATCGATGCCGCTCTCGATGATCGTCGTACACAGCAGAACGTCGGCATCATGGCGCAGAAAAGCGTGGATCCGATCCTCTAGTTCGCGTTCCTTCATTTGGCCGTGGGCCACCATGATGCGGACCTCGGGTACGACCCGGGCGAGCATCTCCTGCATCGCGTCGATGGTGCGCACGCGGTTATGCAGGAAGAAGATCTGCCCCCCGCGGCGGATCTCGCGCAAGATCGATTCGCGGATGAGTCCCTCGTCGAACTTACACACCTGGGTGCGAATCGCGAGGCGATCGACCGGCGGCGTTTCGATCACCGATAGATCCCGGATGCCCGTAAAGGCCATCTGGAGCGTTCGCGGGATCGGCGTCGCCGTGAGTGTGAGCACATCGACGGTCTTTTTGAGCTTCTTGATGCGTTCCTTGTGGGCCACGCCGAAGCGCTGCTCTTCGTCTACGACGAGTAGGCCGAGGTCCTTGAACTGGACGCTTTTAGTCAGCACGCGATGGGTCGCCACGACGATGTCGACCTGTCCCGTCGCGAGCCCTTCGAGGGTGGCCCTCGCCTCCTTGGGCGTGCAGAAGCGGGAGAGCATGTCGACGCGAATTGGATGATCGGCGAAGCGCTTGGTGAAATTCTCGAAATGCTGCTGGCAGAGCACGGTCGTCGGTGTGAGCACCACGACCTGCTTGCCGTCGACCGCCGATCGGAAGGCGGCGCGAATCGCGACCTCGGTCTTGCCGTAGCCGACGTCGCCGCAGACCAGGCGGTCCATCGGCTTGGCCTGCTGCATGTCGCCGATGACGTCGTCGATCGCGGCCATCTGGTCGGGGGTCTCCTCGAAATCGAACCCCGCCTCGAACTCCTCGAGGGCGCTGTCGCGACCCGCGAAGCCAAAACCCGGTGCCAGTTCGCGGGCGGCGTGCAGGGCCAGCAATTCACCCGCCATGTTGCGCAGGCTCGCCTTGACCTTGCCGCGAACCTTCTCCCACGTCTCTCCGCCGAGCTTGTCGATGCGCGGCTTGGCGCCGTCGGCGGCGCCGTAGCGCTGGACGCGGGAGAGCCGGTCGACAGGCAGAAAGAGTTTGTCACGACCGAGGTATTCGATGGCGAGGAGCTCGTTGCTCTGGCCGCCGGTATGCAGCTCCTTGAGACCTCGGTAGATGCCGATGCCGTGGTCGTGGTGGACCAGGAAATCGCCCGGTGCGAGCTGGGCGATGCCGTCGAGTTGTTGGCCCTCGCGCCAGCCCGCGGCGGTGCGTCGCTTTTGGCGGACGCCGAAGATCTCCTCGTCGGTGACGACCGCCAGGCCTTGATCGGGCCAGACGAAGCCCTCGGAGATCGCGATCACCCGGAGCTCGAGCCGGCCGGGCAGCGACCAGTACCAGACCGGGCGGGGCTCGGTCGCGACCTGGGCCTCGAGTTCGTACTCCTCGAGCAAGCTCTTCAGGCGCTCCGCCGAGGATAGGGAGCTACAGGCGAGGACGACCCGCCAGCGCTCGCCCAGCCATTCTCGACAGGAGTCGACGAGCGGCGCGAGCGCTCGGTCGTGGCTGCGCGTGGCGGCGAGCGCGCGGCGCAGGTCTTCCTGGGTGCGGGTGTCGATGCGACGACGTGCGTTCTCTCCTCCCGCATCGACGACGTCCAGGCGTTCGAGACCGATCGGTTGCCTTTTGCTCAGGCTCGCTTCGACGGCCTGGGGATCCATCAAAAGCGTTTCGAGCGTCACTGTGAGTCGTTCCCCAGTGGCGGCGGCGTGGTTCGCCTCGATCTCGGCGTAGAGATGTTCCGCCCTCGCGGCCCCCTCTTCGGGCTCCTCGATGAGCACGAGCGTTTCTTCCGGCAAGTAGTCGAAGAAGCTCTCCCACTCGGGCTGGATCAGGGGTGCGAGCGCCTCCGCGCCGGGCGGCACGTGGCCTCGCAGGAGCGCGTCGATGATCGCGTCGACCGCCGCCTGGGGGATGTCCTGTGCGGCGGCAGCGGCGCGGATCTCCTCGGAGCGTTCGATGACGCCATCACGGTCGAAGAGCAGTTCCCGGGGCGGGGGTAGGAGCGCCGTTGCGCATTTGTCCTGGGAGCGCTGGCTGGCCGGATCGAACCCGCGGATCGAGTCGACCTCGTCGCCCCAGAGTTCGATGCGGACGGGCGTTGCGAGTTGGGGCGGGAACACGTCCAGGATGTCGCCACGGACTGCGACCTCGCCCGGTTCTTCGACGAGGGCCATGCGCTGGTAGCCGAGTCCAACCAAACGGGCGATCAGCACGTCTCGGTCGACTTCTTGGCCGACCGAGATCCGTTCCGTCGATCGACGCAACAAGGCGCGTGAGGGCACGCGGGGGGCCAGCGCGGAGCGAGGCGCGACGATGATCGGAGCCGGAAGATCCGGGTCATGCGCGTCGGCGGTGTTCCATTCGTCCAGCCGGTGGAGGACCTCCATGCGTTGGCCGACCAGGAAGGGTTGGGGCGAGAATCGGTCAAAGGGCAGCGTGTCGTGCCGGGGAAAGGTCCGGATGCGCGAAGCCTCGTCGCGCTCGCCGAGGAGACCCCGCAGCGCGAGGATTGCGCCCTCGGCCGCGCGCGAATGAGGCGTGACGTAGAGCACTGGGGCCTCGCCGGCGGATCGAATCAGGTGAGAGGCCGCGACCCGGTTGGCCGCGCCGCGCAGGCCGGTCAAGCGCTCGAGCGATCCCTCGCTGCGACCCTCGCGGACGAGCCGGTCGAAGGGGGTCTCGCCTCGCTTCGGCGTCCGGCGGCGCCGCGCGGTGACGCCGGTCTCGCTGGCCTGTTCATCCCGCTGCGTGCTCATCGGTCTTTCGCTCTCCGCCTCTCCGCGCGACTCCCCATGGGTCGCGAATCACGCCGAAAACCCGGTTCCCACGAAGCGGGGGGACCGGGCGGGCAGGAGTCTAGATCCCCAAGAGGATTTGGCACGCCCTGTGGGCGGGGCGGACTCGGCGCAGCGGGCCGGAGATCGTGAAAACGGCCCATCTGTGAAGAGGTTCACGGAGCACGGCCGCCGGCTGCCGCATCCTGAGGTCGTTCCCCCTCCCCTTCTCCCCTTCCAGGATCAGCCAGGAGCCGCTTCGATGAGCCCCGAAATCACCGCCTCTCCGGAAATGCTCGACTCCCCTCCGCCGTTTCCGGCACTCGCGGCGCTGGTCTTTGGCCTGTCCATGCTCACCGTCGTGGCTCTGCTGGCCGCGCCGCACCGAATCGGACTGGGCTTCTAGTTCCGGGGCCCTGTCGCGCGGATGCGCGCGACCAGTGTCAGGGTGGCGTCCGCCGCGTCCGCCGGGCGATGGGCCCTCTCGTATCGGTGGCGGGCCCCCTGGCCTAGACGCTCGGCCCGCGCCGGGTCCCGCTCCAGCGCCAGGATCGCGTCGGCCAGCGACTCGACCGGCCTTGTCGGGTCCGCGACCTGCGCATCGACGCCGTCACGCAGGCCCCACTCCTCGCCCAGATAGACGATCGGCGGGGTGCCGCAGGCCAGGCTGTTGGCCAGCTTGATCGGGAAGCCCCCCGGCGCGCGCCGCATCACGACGGTCGCGCGTGCGCCCGCGATCAGCGCCTGCATCTGTGCGGAGGAAGCCACGTGAGCCGGCCGCAGGCCGTCGGGGAGGGCGCCGGGTGCGAGTACGGCGGCGTCATGGCTCGCCGCGACGATCTCGAGGCGGGCTTGCCCGGTGCGCCGAGCCCGCGCGCGGGCTGCCGCGCGCCCGAGGAGCTCGAGTTCCTGGTAGGCGTCGCGGTTGCCCGAATAGAGCAGAAAGCCCCGATGGGTGAGTGCGTGTCGCTCCAGCACCTCGCGTAGAGCCCGGGGCTCCAGGGTGGGGTCGGGCAGGGGGGGCGGGATCCGCACACCCGGTGCTCTGCTGGCCTGGCGCATGACGCGCTCAGAAGAATGCGTCAAACAAATCCAGCCATCGGAGCCCCGGGCGAGCCCGTAGTCGAGCCCACGTCCGATTTGATCGAGCCCTCGGCGAAAGTGCTGGCCGACCGCCGAGCGAGCTCGGTGAAGGAAATTTTTGTTTTCTAAATCAGTCGTTTGGAAATACGCCGAGAGCTCGTGCTCGAGGATCGTGTGGACGCAATAGACGATCGGTGGAAAGCGATTTGGGAAAAGGGCGCGGAGCCCCAAGGCAATGACGCATGCCTCGGCATTGTGCGTCAATATCGCGTCAAAATGGCTCGGTGAGGATTTTTTTGACACGATTGCGTCATAAAGCTTGGTGGCGACCCCGAGGTCGGCCGGGAGCTTCTCCCAGCTTGGGCCCGCGGCGAAGCTCCGCGGCGCGCTCCAGTCGGGTGCTCTTCGAAGGACGAATCCGTCGAGTGCCCGCCAGCGATCCGGGTCGTCCTGGCTCGGTGCTGCGGAGGCGTAGGTCATCAGCTCGACCTCAGCCCCAGCCCGCCTCAGCGCCACGGCCTGCTCCTGGAGGTAGACCTGCGAGCCCTGATGGTGGGGGTAGGGGAAGGCTCCGACGAGCAGAAGACGCATCGGGGCGGCCTCGCTCAGCGCGGCGAGTCCGGCTCGGCGCGGCGACCCTCGGTCGGGTAGCGCCGCAGTGGCCGGGTCGTGCCTCGGTGTCCGACCGGGTGAAGGGTGCTGTAGAGCTGCCCCAGCTCGATCAGAGCGCGCAGGATCACGCGGGGATGCGCACCGGATTGTTGGCCGGAGCGACGAGGCCGGTGGCTGACGGGGACCTGCGCGATGCGGAAGCCGGCCGCCCGGGCGCGAGCGAGGATTTCGGTGTTCACGAAGGCGCCGATCGATTCGATCGGGATCGCCTCGAGCACCTCGCGCCGAAAGACCTTGAAGGCGCAGTCGATGTCACGCACGGGGAGGTCGAAGAGGCGCCGGACCAGCACGCCCCAGACCGCGGCGATCGCCCTTCTGGGCCAGGGGTCGCGGCGCGGTGAGCGATAGCCGACGACGATCTCGGCTTGCTCGGTTTGCGTGAGCAGCGCGTCGATCTCGGCCAGATCGAATTGGAGATCGGCGTCGCTGAAGAAGATCAGCTCGCCGCGGGCCTCTCGCAGCCCGGCGCGGAGCGCGGCGCCGTAGCCTTGATTGTCGGCGTGATGGACGCTCCTGATGCGCGGGTCGCGACGCTTCCAGCGATCGAGCAGTACCGCGCTCTCGTCTCGTGAGCCGTCGTCCACGACGACAATCTCGAAAGAGGCGCCGAGTTGATCGCCGGTCTTGACCGCGCTCTCGAGCAGGGGCGGTAGGTTCTCCGCCTCGTTGAAGGCGGGGAAGACGAGCGAAAGCTGCGGTGTGCGGCTCTGCTGGGTTCCGGACGCGCGCTTCATTCGAGGTATCCCAGCGCACGCAGTCGCTCCGCCACCATGGCCTCCTCGTCTTCGTCATAGGCCCGCGGGTCGTCAACGGATACGCCCGTGCCAAGCCCTGCCCAGGCTAGACCCATCGCCTTTGCTAGCCAAGGGGCGACCGTGCCGAGCCGCGTTGGGGGGATCCCCGCGTCGCTGCAGATCCAGATGCCGTCCCCGCGATGGGTGCCGTTCATGCCCCGTCCGCGCCCTCCGGCGCTCTCCTCGGGTGTGAGGAGTCGGATGCTCGGGATGCCGCGGCCCTGCGGCCCGCCCTGTGGCCAGGGTGTGGGGACGAGTGAGAGCCCATGGCGGCCGTCGAGGGCCAGTTCGACGGCAATGTCGGGCGCGCGTTCCGCGAAGGGACCCCGGTGGACCTCCTCTCTGCGGACAGCACGCGCGACGACGGGCTCGCCCGAGGGCAGCTTCCAGTCGAGCAGGGCGTCGATGACCGCGCCGCGAGTCGACTCGTAGTCTTCTTGCGCGACGCAGCCCGCGCGCTCCCGGCCCGCGAGATTGATCCAAACGCCGGGTTGGGTGTTCGCCTCCTCGCTGAAGGCGCGTGTCCGGGACCAGTCCATGCCGCCAAAGCGGGCGCGGCTCTCCAACTCGGCGGCCGCGGTGCGGGCGCGCCGGAAGATCGCCTGGGCCAGCGCGGCCGGCAGCCATCGCAGGGCGGCATCTCGCGCGCCGCGGGCCAGGCGGTCGACGTGACGGCCGAGGCCCTCCCGGCGCACCAGGAGCCCGCACTCGGCGAGGTAGCGGTTCAGGTGGACGATCTTGTCCGAGGCGGGTCCCATGCCGTGATCGGAGAGGACGACGCAGGCGACCTCCGGACCCGCGGCGCGGTGGAGCGCGCCGCAGGCTTCGTCCAGGCGCCGGTAGACATCTGCGAGTGCACGGCGTCGGGTCGGCCCCGCGGCGGGGTCGTGGCGAGGGGACTCTGGATCGTGGTCGCGAAAATAATGGTGTCCCGCCGTGTCGCTCTCCGAGAAGACGACCATCGTCAGGCTGGGCATCGCGCCGGAGTCCCGGGCCCGCATCTGCTCGATCGCTTCCAGCGCGAAATCCCGCTTGCGGTCGATGCGCGAGAGGAGTGTCGAGACGGCGCGCTCGTGGAAGTCATCGGCGCGCGCGGACTCGTCGAGCTCGGGGCGCATCCAGGGACCGGCCTGGGCAGCGATCGTCCGGTAGAGCGCGGGGTCACTCGCGCTGCGCTCGTCGGTCCCCGTCGAGACCGGCGCGTCGAAGCCGCACACGAGCAGGCCGTTGACCGCCTCGGGGGGGTGGGTCGCGGGCATGCCGAGGACCAGCACGCGCCCTCCGGCCTCGCTCACGCGATGGAATAGAGAGGGCGCCCGGCGATCTGTCGAGTTGACGAAGCGCAGCCGGTACGACCCCTCGAGCTTCTGGGTGAAATCGAAGATGCCGTGCTCGGCGGGTTCGAGTCCGGTCATGAACGTCGACCAGGCGGGGAATGTGACCGGGGGAGTCGTGCTCGGGAGCCGCGCGGCCTGGCCCTCCCGCTGCCAGCGCGCGAGGTTCGGCAGCTCCCCGGCTGCGACCAGCGGCGAGATCACGTCGAAGGTGGCCCCGTCGAGCGCGAGCACGAGGAGCGGTCGCAAAAGTGCGTGGTCGCTGGGTGGGGCGGCCCGGGGCTTCGTTGTCGCATTTCGATCCTCGTCGGGCACAGGAGGTCCTCGGGTGGGTGGAGCGCGCGCGAGGCGGCGCCCGAGTTTGGCGTCGTCGTCCCCTGGCGCGCGAGGCGGCGCCCGAGTTTGGCGTCGTCGCCCCGTGGCGCGCAAGGCGAGCCTCGACCTGGTTGAGCCCTCGCCGTCTTGTCTCCTAAAAAGGAGACAATAAAAAGCTTTATTGTCTCATCTGGGGATCCGTTCGCTGCGATCCGGGACAGGTGCTAAGGTGCGGCGCGCTTGGGGCACCCCTCATTTGGAACGGGGTTCCTGAGCGATCGAAAAGATGCGGCGCACCCTCGTGGCGCGCCTCCTGTCCCGACCCGGAGGACCCGCCCGAATGGCGTGCGGGGAGTCTGCTCGGGAAGCATCGCCCGCGAAGAGCGTGACCGAGGCGTCGCGCTCCAATCCGGACGAGGAGAACCCACCCATGTCCATCGAATTGTTGTGCAAGAAGCTCGGCATGACCCAGGTCTTCGCCGATTCGGGCGAAGCCGTGCCCGTGACCGTGCTCGAAGCGGGTCCGAACTTCGTTGTCCAGAAGAAGACGCTCGAGCACGACGGCTACGTCGCCGTGCAGCTCGCCTTCGGCGAACGCCGCGAGCAGCTCTTCTCGAAGGCCGAAAAGGCGCATTTCGAGAAGAACGGAAGCACGGATCCCAAGCGTTACCTTTCCGAGTGTCGGCTCACGGCGGCGGAGGCCGAGTCCCTCGAGCCTGGGATGGAGATCACCGTCGACATCTTCGGCGCCGGTCAGCGCGTCGATGCCATCGGGACGAGCAAAGGCCGCGGTTTCTCGGGCGTCGTGCGGCGCCACGGCTTCAAGATCAAGAAGCGCACCCACGGTACGCACGAGTCCTTCCGCCACGGCGGGTCGATCGGTGCGGGCGCGGATCCCGGCAAGGTGATCAAGGGCATGAAGATGGCGGGCCAGCTCGGCAATGCGCGGGTCACGACCCAGAACCTCGAGGTGATCCGGGTCGATTCGGAGCGCAACCTGCTGCTCGTTCGCGGCGCCGTGCCGGGTCATAAGAACGGGCTCGTCAAGATCCGCACTGCCGTCAAGCGCGGCGATCAGGGTCTCGGGCTGCCGCCCGGTCAGAAGCCGGGCGCGGAGAGTTCGGACGAAGCGGCCGAATGAGCCTGGGGCCCGCGCGGCGCTCGTCGCTGCGGGCTGAACCCGCGCTCTAGGGACGGGCGACTCGCGTCCCCGTTCGTACTCTGGGCTGGCCGATGTTTGTCGTCCGTTGCGATCGGCGAGCGATCAGCCGGTGGCGAGCTGTGTGAGGGCGGCCGCGAGCGCCAGGGTCAGCGCGACCCATACCCGGGGTCCGAGAAACGCGCCGCCCCCGACCTGCGTCGGGAACGAGAAGGTATGGGTCAGGGCGGCGATCTTGAACGCGTGGGAGTCGAGGAAGCGCGGATCGGTCACGAGCGAGACCATGTCCCGGCGGCTGCGGTATCGCATGCAGCCGACGAGCGTCCAGCCGGGGTCGGCCTCCGTGCCCCAGGCGTCGACGTAGGGCCCGACCTTGCGAGCCTGCAGCAGGGGTACGCCGCCGTGCCTCAGCAACGTTGGCAGGAACCCGCTCATGTAGCGCCGTAAGAGCTTCGTGGCGCGAACCGGCTCTCCGCTCTCGGGATCGGTGACCGGCTCCCGCGTGAGGCGCACCAGATTGAGCATGACGAACTCTCGGCCGTCGTCGTCTTCGAGAAATTGCCGGAGTGCGGGGAGTTCATTCACCTCGGCGGTCGAGGTGCCTTCCAGCCGACGGAGGCAGGCCTCGATCTCGTCGGGTCGCAGGGGTCCTCGCCAGTTGTCGTACCAGGCTCGAAAGCCGAGATAGGCGAGCGCCGCGCCGCCCCACACGAGCGCCCCGCTCACGAGAGTTCCCGCCCGGCGCCGCCCGGCTTCTGGATCGGTCCCTGGAAACTGTCGCCGCTGGGAAAGAAGAAGACCTCGGTGGGGTGGGGCAAGCGCAGGACCCAATCCCGCTCGAGCCGGATCTCGGTCACTCGGCAGCGCTCCGGGACCTCGAACCCGCGCTCCGGTGACGTGCCATGCACGCCGATACTCGAGGTTCCGAGGCCGGCGATGACGTGGACGAAGTGATCGCCGACCGGATCCCGTAGGACGAGGACGCGACGACCGGCTCGAAATCGCAGCGCGTGATGTTTGTCGACGCGCATCCGCGTCGGTCCCGCTTTACCGAAGGGCGTCTCGGGGGCAGAGGCAGGGCGCGCGCAGTGGCCGAAGACGAGACCGTCGAGCGTCCGCAGACGCATGGGACCGTCTTCGGCGGCGCCCGGCGAGCGGTCGAACCAGTGTTCGTCCATCGCTGCGCAGCCGACGCCCAGCGGCCGCATGGGCGGTGGGAGATCCAGGCCCGCGAGCGCTTCGGCGTCGCAGGGCGCGAGCGACTGCCAGACCTCTCGGGTCGTCGGGTCGATGACCTCGGCGTGCGGCTGGTCGATGGCCTCGAAGGGCGTGGCGTGCTCGGGTCGCGCGGGCTCCATCCTTCGGACTCCTCGACTCGACCCGCCGATCGGGTCGGGCGTTTCGGCTTCGGGCCTAACGAAGCGGGGAATAGGGCAGGGCGTGCAGCCGCATCATGCGCTCTTTGGGCGCGATCTCCCGCAGCGGGCCAAAGAAGGCTTCCTGCCCTGGGTCGTTGGGTCGGTAGCCCGCCCGGCCGGTGTCGGCTCTCCAGAGGTCGGTCACGCGGTTCGGGTTGCCCGACACGTCTCGCCAGCAGGCGGCGATCGGCAGGTTGGCCTGGGCCGCGTCGAGCAGGTGCGCGAAATCGTCCATCCGGCCCTCGGTGACTTCGAGAATGGCGAAGGTGTAGACGCCGACCGGCTCGTCGGCCGAAGCGGCGATCGCCTCGTGCAGCTTGCCCGTCGAGATCGGGCCCAGCGGCTCCAGGAAGTCCAGCTGGCGGCCCGGGGCCAGTTCGGCCATGCGCGCTGCGGCCCGGGCGGCGTCGGGGTCCGAGGGCGCGTCTCGGCGATAGGCGCCGTAGGCCGCGAAGTCATCGAACTCGGTCACGTGAAGGACCTGGTCGTACCACTCTTCGTGCGCGAAGAAGGCCCCGACCAGGCGAGCGCCCAGCCGCGCCTGGGCCGGCAGCAGGGACTCCTGGACGACCTCGACGACGTGGTCTCGGGTCGAGGGGGCAGCGGGATGGAGATCGAAGCGCTCGATCGTGTAGAGCATTCGGGGCTCCTCGTCTCAGGCGGGAAAGTGCGCGCGCAGCCAGTCGGTCAGCGCGCTCGTGTAGGCCTCGGGGATGTCTTCCTGGAGGAAATGACCGCCGCCTTGGAGGATCGCGTGGGGCTGGTCGCGTGCGCCGGGGATCCGCTCGACCAGCGCTCGCCAGCCCTCCGGCGCGATGATGTCGCGATCACTGTAGATCGTGACGAAGGGGCGCTCGTACCGCTCCAGGACCTTCCAGGCCGCGAAATTGTCCGGCAGCATCGGATTGTCCGGTCGCGTGGGCAGGAGCAGCGGGAAGGCTTGACTGCCGACCGCGGGCACCTCCCGGTAGGGCGCTCGATACGCCTCCCGGAGCGCGTCGCTCACGGGCTCGACGATCACCATCGGCAGCAGGTTCCAGGGCTCCCAATGCTTCGCGTCGCGGGCGCTCTTCTGGAACTGAGCGAAGGGTCCGCTGGCTTCGATCGGGCCCTCCGGCAGCGGTTTCGCGGGGTCCCGCTCCGGTAGGCCCGTGTTCGAAGCCACGACGCCGGCGACCCTCTCGGGCTCGAGCGCGATCAGGCGGAGCCCGAGGATGCCCCCCCAATCCTGCAGTACGAAGACCGCGTCCCGCAGCTCGAGGCGATCGAAGAGCGCCTCCCGCAGCCAGTCGACATGGCGCTGGACCGTATAGTCGTCGAGCGCGGCGGGTCGATCCGAAAGCCCCATGCCGACGAGGTCGAAGGCCATCGCCCGATGCCCGAGCGCTGCGACGGCGGGGAGCATCTGGCGCCAGACATAGGACCAGCCCGGGTTGCCGTGGAGGAAGACGACGGGCCGCCCGTTGCCGGGTCCCGTCT
>Ga0315316_10001040_pt1 | contig 19071 bp, 19 predicted proteins | sample M160m3416metaG_FD_203702 | JGI IMG/M metagenome (GOLD analysis project Ga0315316, IMG submission 203702) | Ammonia-oxidizing marine archaeal communities from Monterey Bay, California, United States - M1 60m 3416 | ecosystem: Environmental > Aquatic > Marine > Intertidal zone | place: USA... | reverse complement strand
GCCGGGAGCATCGTCGCCTGTGTCAACTTCAGACTCGCTGACGTTACCGAACATAATCGCCGAACCAGCAGCAATCGTAATTGCACCAGTAGGCGTGTCCTCGGTTACCATACAACGGTAGTGAAGCCCAGCAGCAACAGCAGGAAGTGTGAGCGAAAACGCTCCACTCGAAGACTCAAGGAAGACCAGTCTTCCTGACTCAAGCGGGTCGAGAGTTTTGTTTGATCCCACACTCAAAGTTGCACGTTGATACGACATTCCTTTGAGAAGCTTAACCTCGTCTACCTGAAAGTTCTTCAGGAGAGAGCGAAGTCTCGCGATGTTTTGTGAAAAAGCCATTCATTAATACCTCCATAGTTTAATTGAACAAAGTAACCCCATCACCCTTGCATGGCAAGCCACACATGAGCCGAAATAATTCGGATGAGGTCACAATTAAGTAGTTTCTCACATGCAAAAACCCCCATCTGATCAACAGATGGGGGCTTTATTACTTTGGAGGTTTAGTTAGCTCTAGGAGCTTGAACCTGACTCGCCGAGCAAGCCACGTACGACAACTAGACCGTACATATCAGGACGCACCATCTTCTTAGCGTAGCGTGTCATGACACCCTTGCGTGGCACGAAGTCCTCGACACCAAAGATGGTGGGAGTGACTTGCAGTGGCACATAAGGTGCGTACACATATCCGCTTTCGAGGAAGCTTCCGCCCTTGCGTCCAATCAGAACAAGATTCCGTGGGAAGTAAGGGTCAACAAAGACATCCCACTTCTTGGAAATACTTCCTGTTTGAACAGCACCGACAGTACCCTTGGAATCTTCCATGGATACCTTAGCACGGAATCCACTGGTGAACTCAAGGATGTTGGCAACTTCTGGTCCGCAGACGAGGAAGTTAGCACCACCACGCAGAGTCTTGCGATGGATCTGGGCTGATACGTCATTGATGGTTTCGATCAAAGTCTCGTACCATTCACTGACTGTGCCCGTGAAATCAGGAGCCTTCGTAGAGGCACCAATTTCCGCACCAGTAGTGCGGTTCACGAACAGACCGGGGGAGCGAGACCAGTAATAAGTACCGGCAGTTGCGCCCTTGATAAGATCTTCAACGATCTCACGGTCAATCTCTAGAGCAATCTGCTCAGAGAGGATGGAGGTAAGCTCGACCTCGGCATCCAGATTGTGATAGGCATTAAGATCCTGTCCCAATTCTGGAGTCCACTTAGCCTTAAGCTTCTTAGTCACAGCGGTGACACTGACGGAATCAACTTTGATGTCGATCTCGGCAATACCCTCGTTTGCTTCCAAGCCCCAATCATCAGTACCAACGACAGCGCCGAGAGCCTGATTAGATCCTGCAGCAGCAGTACCAGTGAAGTCATCCACCAAGGGGTGAATAATCGTGGTAGCTGCGTCACCGGCTCCAGCAGCAACAAGGCTACTGAATGAACCTGTGGCAGTCACTACGACTTCCAGAATAGATCCGGATGCCTTGGTGAGACGACGTACCGGAGTTGAACCAGAAGGATCCGTTCTAGAGGCTCCATCTGCTCCGAGCTTGACGTTGAGAGCAACAGGGTTTTGGTTACTACCATCTAGACCCATCACCTGACGCTGAGCATCGGTAAGGGTGATGTGCATAACCTGCGCATATGAGCCTGATGAAATATCAGGATCGAAACGAAGGTACTTATCAGTGCCAGCAGAATTGCCGACAATGAACACTCCTTCGCCGGAGTCCGCGACTGCCGTATAAGCAATCGTGAGAGAGCCGGTCGGAGAAGAGGAACCGTTGTTTAGGGCGTAGAAAGATTTCTCGCCGTGACGTGTAGTACCGTCATCATCGATGGAAACACCACCGGTGATTTGCTGACCTACAACATTGCCACCGTAAAGTGACTCGTCTGCGGCAGCGTTAAGCTTGGCAGATGTGTGTTGAAAGTCAAGGAAGAAAATGAGCCCACTTGGGAGACTCATTGGCTGAACTGACACTAGGTCGTTCGCGATGAGGGAACCGAATACACGACGGACGATGGGGAATGCAACAGCGGCAAATCCTTCAACGTCACCACCAGCCATGGTGGATGCCTCACGAAGTAGCTCCTTAGCTTGGTTCTCAAGCAGTCGAGCCATGGTGTCACGCTTCCGACTGTTCTCAAGACCTTCTAAGAGACCTGTGCGCTCCCACTTATCCATAAGTGCGGCGCCTTCCTTCGACACATCGCGAGTAACGATACCTTCAGTCAATTTGTTAATAATAGACATTGTATATAATACTCCTTGTTTTTGTCTTAGTTAATACCAGCTAGCTTCTTCATGCGATTTACTGCATGTTCGGAGCCAACTGTTCTTTTGTTTTTGCGTCTTGGTAAAGTGGTAGACTTTCTATTAATAGCTTCGCTCAGTGATTCTGGACCACGCTTGCTTGAAGCGGTTCCCACTGTGCTCTGAAGGGTTTCATAAATAACCTTCACTTCCTCGACAGTTCGTGACTTAGACAGTGCTTCGACAATTTTACTTTTTTGTCGCTCATTCAAGGAGACACTATTCAACACACGATTAGTATAAACGAGCCTTGCATTTGAGAGATTGACTTCCTGTAGGTTGTCTTTCATCTTCAAAGCAATACTCCTTAATTGTTCATAATCCTCAGCAAGCTTCTTCTTCTCATTGGAGATAGCAGTAACTTGCTCTTCTAAATCTTTCGCAGCCTTACGCAGTTCTTTGTTTTCCTCAGCAACCTCGGAGTCTTGCTCCCGTGCGAGTGCCTGCAGTTCGGCTTCCTCAATCTCTGTACTAGTGGCATCGCCCGGGTGACCTGTGGGCACGGGCTTGACATCAACATTAACCTCTTCGGAGAGTTCCTGAAGGATTGCTGCCAATTGCTCTTCTGTTAAATCAATTTCGTCTTCTTCCTCGGATTCTTCAAGAGCCATCATCGCGTCTTCGCGGGGCTCAGCAGCGCCTCCACCAAGTCCGCCCATTTCTTCTTCGGCGGCAACCTGTGCGGCTAGCTGGTCTAGATCAAGTTCAATCTTCTCTTCCTCGTCTGGGCATGGACAAAGGTTTTCGCCCTCTGCATATGCGGGGGTAGCGCCCAAATCATCCATGGGGGCTTCTTCTTCGGGGCTTTCAACTCCCGGCTCTTCAGGGAATAGACCCAACTCTTCATCTTCAGGTGCTTCGTTCAAAAGAGCGTCAACAGCGCCTTTGATTTCCGGAGCGTATTTCTCAAGAATTTGAGTTTCGGCGTTCTTAAGCGCAGCCTCTTTTAAAGCTGCTGCATCGACAATCGCCTGTTCAAGCATGTTAGACATTAATGATCCTCTGTTTTGGAATAGGAAATATAATACGGTTTTCCAATAATAAGTAGTTCGTTCATTAGCAAAGTGCCAATTTTATGTAGCCACGTCAAGGGCTAACCACAGTTGTAAGTGCATGCCGTCAAGTACTTCTTGTAAGTGACGCCACCATGCTCAATCGTATCCGTTACTGAATCCCAATCAATCGCTTCGACACACTTTGCAACGGTATAGTTGTGAAGCAAGTCATCTGCCTGCTTTCCACCGTGACCCGGCACAACAGTCGAGCAGATATAATCGCCTTGTTCAACCTCTCCGTTCTTGTTGGTTACCCATACAAGACCTTCGCCCATCGAGTTAACAACAAGTGCTGACTCATCTTCGCCGACGCTATTAAACTTAAAGTACCCATCATAAATCGACCATTCGCCATCCAAGCCGCCTTCAGTAACGTCTGGATCAAAAGTTGGTGTATCAGAAATGATTCCAAAGACGCCCTTATCGTTATCTGTGTTAGCCATTGTAACTTTCGGCAGTCCAGTTGAAACAGTTTGGGTATTCTTAACCCAAATCTCTCCAGTAGAAGACATAATCAACCCCACAAGAAGACTGTTTGAAGAGTCTGCCGTAACTGTCGGGTGCTTTCCAGTGAAGGGCTCTGTGTATGACACACCGCCGGAACCATCGCCAACGATGTAGCCAACAGTTGTGGCGCCACCAAGCATTTTAAGGAAGGAGTTACCACCTTCGGGTGTGGTGTCGCCAGCAATCTTGATTGCCAGACCATCCGCTGCATTGTCGTTTGTGGTGTTCTCAATGAGTGCGACATAGCCCGATGAATAACCAGCGGCAACGTGGAGTATCTTTTCGGGAGATAAGGTTCCAATACCGACCCGAGCCTGAACCCCATTGCCACCGTCGAGGAACAAGACCTCATCTACCGATGTCGAGCCATCGACACCGACACCAAACTTCATCATCCCGCCTGCTGAAGAAGCGTATTGGAAGGAAGAGTCTGCAACTTCCATAAGCATGTACCCTACTTGAGCAGAGTTAGTACCGTCGTTTTCTGTACCATAGAAGCGAACTGATCCAATGTTATCGCCATCAGCCATGCCCCCGCCGTCGCCGTAGATCCTTAAGGATGATTCACCCTCGGTGCTCAGCAAATCTATGTTAGCTGAAACAGCCTTAACCTTTATGTCATTATCAATATTGCCGGCGCCGTCGAAGGAAAGGACCATGTTGCCGCCACTATCTTTGATGTCGTTGCCATTGATTTGCAAATCGCCGGCGATGCCGTTGGTGATCTCTAGAGTGTTCGCGATATGGCAAGTGCCGTCGCTGTCGATACGAAAACGCTCAGTGCCGGCAGTAGCGCCATCTGCTGTCGTGTAGAATAATAACCTTCCTGCGCAGCTAGAGTTGTCTATCCATGACGCCTCATCGACCTCAGCAACAATAGAAGCTGCTGTGTAGTATGTGCCGTCTTCGGTTTCAGCGCCCTTGAACTGAATGATTCCCAAGTTGTCGCCCGTTGTAAGCGAACCGTCTGTGTAACGCATGAACTGAAGCTGTGCTTCATCAGCGGAAGTTGCGTCACGGCTATGAAGCCTGATCGTTCCCTGCTTCGTGGTCCCGGGTCGGATGCGCAAGACGCCTTCATCGTGATCGAATGTAAATGTGTCTCCGCAAAGATGGACATCGCCGCTGCCGCCGTCAACCTTGAGTGAACCAGAAGAAATTGATGTGCTGACTTGGAAATCGATGTCTGCATTAGCAGGATTGAACCTTGCGACATCTTGAGTGGTTTCATCAAGTCTTAGGAAGTTTACGTTTCCAGCGGTGAAATCCATCTGGTCTGTTGTAAAATCTATCTTCGTATCTGTGTCGCCAACGTGGATTAGTCCGGCACCTATATAGACATCTCTGGCAAAAGTAGCGGAGCCTGAAATGTTAATATCATTGGCTGTTACGCCGGCAACATGTACTTCGCCCGAACCAGTCATTGGTCCGAGAGTACCAGAAATATGTACAGTACCATCATTCCCTTGCATGAAGATGGAGCCGTTGGCGCCAGTGCCGCCGCCAGCCATTAGCTTAAAGTCTATATCTTCGCCTTCGGGATTGATTGTCAGAATGTCTTGAGTAGTTTCAGTACACTGGATGAATTCCTGTGCGCCAGCAGAAAGAGTAAGCTTGTCGGCTTCAAATCGGATGTTCGTGTCAGGATCGCCGCTATGCTTGAGATATTCTCCAATAAGCACATCGCCTACAAGTGTAGAAGAACCTGAAACCTTGAGGTCGCCAGATGTTCTGAACTCCGTAGATGTATAATGATTGTCGGAACCGGACATGTCTGGTGTAGTACCATCAGACCATGCAACCTTCCCGCCGAGAGCATCCCATGAAAGGACTTGTCCATCGGTCGGAGTGTCGTCACCAATCTTAGTAACCTTTCCGTTCTTTCCTAGTGTAATCGCGGTGTCTGCGCCACCACCGTCCTGAACCTGTAGATTCACGGTGCCGGCTGAGTTTGCGACATTGAACACAATCCCAGCACCATCCATTGTTAGTGTGCCGCCAATGTGTGCAGTACCGTGACAACTCAAATTGTCCGAGCCTGAAATAGTGGTGCTTATGAGCCCCGCCTCATGGGTAGTAGCGCTAGTAAAGTTTGCGGGACCGCTGACTTCAAATGAGCCTGTTACCTGATGTGTTGTGTTGGCGTTGACACCAATGATGCTTGACCCGGACAGCCATAGATCATTAATAATAACCTTGTCACAATGCACGTCAGCGCCGCCGCCCCCATTTTCGGAGCCGGAAATAGTGTGGAAGAACGTTATGGAATCGCCAAAATCGGACTTTCCTTGAATTGATAGAGTGCTTGAGGCTGAAAGCGTGGTGCCTATGAGCCCTGCTTCGTGGGCAGTAACACTGGTAAAGTTTGCAGGACCGCTGACTTCAAGAGAGCCTGTGATTTCCACGGCGCCATCGCTACCGATCTCGACGCGCTTGGAGAGGGTCGTGCTTCCGTCTGGAGTTGTGTAGAAGCGGAGGCTTCCTGCTGTGCTGGAGCCGTCAGTCCAAGCACCTTCGTCAACGAGACCGGCGATAGCTGAACCAGCATAATATGTTCCGGTTTCGGTCTCGGCGCCTCTGAAGTAGATTTCTCCTAAGAAGTCACCTTCAGCAAGCGTGCCATCGGTGTAGTGTTGGAAATCCATCTGCGGGGCATCGGCTGCAGTGGTGTCGCGACTTTGGAGAATAAGACGACCTTTCTTAGATGTGGAATTCGGACGGATACGAAGCGTTCCGTCGCTGTCGAAGCTGAAAGCATCTCCTTGGATATGCACCATGTCGGAGGCGGCATCAACAAAAATTGAGCCCGTCACATTGTCGCTCTCTACTCGGAAGTCTACGTCTGCTCCAGCTTCATTGAACACTACTGAGTCTGTGCCACCCTCAGTGAAGTCCAGCATATTGACGCCACCGACTGTAACATTTATGTCGTCGGCTGAGAACTGAATGTATGTGTTGGCATCACCTTGGTGGTAAATGTATTCTGAAACCTGTACATCTGATGAGAACACGGCAGTGTTGCTTACTTCAAGTGAGCCTGTTACTTGATGCGTATCTGCAGCGGCTGAACCGAGCACGCTTGAGCCAGAAGTGTTGAGCGCCCATGCATATATATGAGAAGCAAAGATGCTGCTCTGAAGATTGCTGTCATTGTCTCCTGAACCGGTAATCGTATTATAGAATGTAACAACGTCTGTTGGTCCATTACCTAATCTTGCGTGACTATCTACGCTGAGGATACTTTCTGCGTGAACTTCGTCAGTAAAGTGTGCTGGTCCGCTGACTTCAAATGAGCCTGTTATCTGATGGCTAGTAGCACCAACATCGCCCAAGATGGTTGAACCTGAAACGTGTAAATAGCCGGAAGTATCAAATCCTGTTGGCGAGTATGTTCTTGGCGTAGCGCCATCGCTGGAAGAAGCGTAGTTTGATCTGTCAACTGTGACACCAACACATGTACCAGAGACATAAAGATCATTTGTATAAAGATGCTCGACCTTCACATCATGGGAAGCAGTCATGCCGCCAGTGAGTGTGATTGCCGGTGTTGAGCCAGAGTTAGATATAGATAACGTAGTAAGACCGGGACGTGCTCCGTCACCGATGTTGTGGATGGAAAGGGAACCAGAGAATTCAGCATTGTTGCCTACAAACTTGGCTGCATGAATCTCGCCTGAACCAGATACTGGTCCCAGTGTTCCTGAAATGTGTACCATCTCTGCGGGACCGCTAGCTTCTGCTGCAGCCTGAATGTGAAAGATTGAAACGTTTGTATCTCCGTGAACGTGGAAATCAACATCGGCTCTGCCTTCGTTAATAATAACCTTATCTTGGCTGTCATCTTCAGTCGCGGTGATCATGGTGACCCCGCCGGGTTGGATGGTAATCTCATCAGTGGTGAGAATGACTCTAGTATCGGGATCACCTAGGTGCCTGATGCCGTAGTTTGTATGCAGTTCGTTTGAGACAATGACATTGGTGCTTACTTCAAGAGCGCCTGTGACACTAGTGGTGCCGTCAGCGCCGATGCGCATGCGCTCGGAGAGACTAGCAGCGCCATCCGAAGTTGTAAAGAAGCGGAGCTTGCCTGCCGTGCTGCTGCCGTCAGTCCAAGCAGCTTCATCAACTTGAGCAGAAATAGCTGCACCAGCATAATATGTTCCGGTTTCAGTCTCCGCACCTCTGAAATAGATTTCGCCCAAATAGTCATCTTGAGCAAGCGTGCCATCGGTGTAGTGTTGGAAATCCATCTGCGGCGCGTCAGCCGCAGTAGTGTCGCGACTTTGAAGAATAAGGCGACCTTTCTTAGATGTGCCGGGACGGAGGAGAAGCGTGCCCTCGCTGTAATCGAAGACCATCCTCTCTCCACCAAAGTGAATATCGCCAGTGCCGCCGTCAATCTTGAGTGAACCAGAGGACTGCGATGTGCTTACGATGAAGTCAACGTCTGCGTTGGCAGGATTGATCCTTACCAGATCTTGACTGTCATCTTCTGTAATCTTAATAAAGTCAACGCCGCCGGCTTGAATATCAATATCATCAGCTTGGAACCGAATGAATGTATTGAGATCGCCTTGGTGGTAAATGTATTCTGAAGCCTGTACAGTCGAGGAGAACACAGCAGTGTTGCTGACTTCAAAGGAGCCTGTAATCTGGTGGGTCGTATTGGCGTTGGCACCTTTGATGCTTGAACCGGACACACGCAAGTCATTGAGAATGGCTTTATTAACGTGGACATCGCCATCGCCACCAGCAGCGGAAGCCGCGACCGCACCAGTTATCGTGTGGTGGAATGTCATGTAGTCGCCAAAGCTGGATGAGCTTTGAACGTGCAGCGCCTCAGATCCTGACATCTCGCGGGAGACCCAGAGACTACCAGTTATCATATGGTTGTCGTCGCTTGTGTTACCAAAAGTCGTCGAGCCGGAATGGGCAATCTGCGTGGAGGTGATCTCTCGAATCGTATAGTTGTCCGCGTAGATCGTACCGGACACGTACAAGGCACCGGTAACAGTGAGAACACTGCCGGAACCGGGACCACCTTGGTTTGTTAAATCGTTTGCTTGAAAAGTAAAGTCGTTAGAGCCGGAGAACTTGCCCGGGATAAGACTGTCAGCACCGTAGCGGAACTGAACTGAAGTTTCGGGACCATCGGCAGATGCGGATGCTCGCTGTGGGTCGATATACGCCCATCCATAATCATCGGGTGGAGCCACTAGTGTTTCCTCCCTTCGCTCTCTGTCGGCGTAACTTGCTTTGGCGCTTGAGGCGAGCTTCTTTCTTACGCTCTGCCTTCTTCCTTAGCCTTTCAGCCTCGCGGATAGAGGCGGCACGTTTAATTCTTTTCGCTTCGGAGGGTTTCGTATAGTATCGTCTCTCACGGATCTCTTCGACGATGCGCTCTTTCTTGCACTTGCGTATGAACCTCTTGATTGCTTTTTCGATTGGTTCATTTTTTCGAGGCACAACAGTGACATTCGCCTGCACAGGCGGACCCGGGACATACGTTCGCTCTCGTTGGCGATTGTTATTACGTCTCCGATTATTGTTTCTGTTGTAATTGTTGTTTCTACGAAACGCCATCTGTGTACCTACTATCCGTCGCTGCCGGCAGGTGCCTCAGTCAAACCGGAGCCGGTTAGTTCGTACATTCTGCCAACTGGAATTCCGGTGAGTTCGGCAAACACTCTATAGTGTGCTGTACTGCTGCCGGGGTTAGAAACATAAATCTCTTTGCACTTGCACTCCAATTCCAAAACTGCTTGCGAGCCTGACACTGGATGAACTTCCAGCATGTGCTGTCCGCCGTAGCCGCTACCCAAGCCGCCGGCAACATCGCCAGCAGATGAAGTAGAATTGAAATGTACGTTCAACGTTTGAGTCGAATAGTTGTAAATCGTTACCTTCTTCGCCACCCACGGAAACTGATAGCAAACCTCATTGTCTGCCGGGTGTGAGTCTGAGCCTGAAACCCATGGATCTCCTGCGACTCTGTACGAGCCAACGTTGTGAAGCCCTACGCTATAATTGTGTGAACTGTTGTCTGCCATTTTTTATATTCCTTTCCTTCGATAAATAGTATTGACTAAATGAATTTGCCCCAAGCGTCACCAGCAATGTTCAAGATTCCATCGATGTTAACACCCGGGTCATTTGGAGCCACATCACCAAGAGGACTCCCGGGCTGGGGTTGACCTGCCGAAGCGCCCCCTCTGGTCATAGGCTGTGTGCCTTCAAAAATATTGACACCACCGTAGGCATCCTTATTGATTGATTCAATAAGTTCCTGTCGCGCCCGATCCCGTTGAGGGTTTGGAGCGGGTGCTTTCTTTTGTGGTGGTTTCGTGGCGGAAACAGATTTCTGCTCCACCAAAGGAGAAGCGCCAGCAAGCCCCTGAGCAACCTCAGAGATAATACCAGACAAAACCCCGTCTTCAAACATGACTTCTTTAATGCATTCTTTGATCAGGGGTTTGAGCACAGCCTTTAGTTCGGCTTTGTTCATATTACTCCCCTTCAGGTACTGGAAGCGGAGCTTCCTCACCACCAGATAGTTTGACGCCCATTTCCTGAGCCAATGCTAGCATCATTTCAGAAGCCGACATACCGAGTGCCTCGGACGCTGCGTCCAAAACAGGTGTCTCTCTTGCAGCGACCCTGCCGCCAACGGTAGCACGTTTGTAGCCGGGACGATCTCTGTGAGATCCGTGCCTGCCACCGGGCATTCCCATTCCGCCAAGACCAATCTCTTCGATCTTCTCGTCGTCATCGGTACCCTCAGTGGTGACCTCTTCATCTTCCTCTTCGCTCATAACTGACTCTAGTTCCTCAAGGATAATAGCCTTGAGCCTTGCCTTAGTGATTTTCATTTTCGTTTACTCCTCAACGATTTCATTTAATAAGCGGTTAATCTTGTCCGCTTTAGTAAGAATGTTTGGCTCTTCATAGCTTTTGCCTTCATTTAATCCCATGAAAGCATCGGGAGTTGATGGCTCTGACACAAAGTCGAAACAGATTAACTGAAAGTCATCCTCGACGATTGTGCGACCCTGCGCCTCACTGACCGAACCCAGTCCGCGAGACGAAATCCCTAACTTAACACCATCGTTTACAAGCTCTCGCAGGATCTTGCCCGATGGCGTACCTAAAATTTTGACCTTTCCCATAACCGAAGGACCATCCCACCATACGTCAGTGACCATGTGCGAGGCGTTCTTAAGGTTAATAACAGAATCCTCAGGGTGGTCTAGTTCCCCAAGGGCTCTTTTCTCTTTTACCAGTTTCTGATAATTCTTCATCTCTCTTTCTAGGATTCTCCTAGGATAGACACGACCATTACCATTCTGGACATCTGCTTCTTGCAGCTTGCCGGAGAGCATCATACCGCCATTTCCGATATAGATCTTCTCCTCTTCCGTCAGGAGATCCTGACAGACGCCGCCTTCGCATAGTTCATAATATTCTCGTAAAAGTACTTTTTTCATAACGTTTCTCTAATAATAAATGACGGGCGCTACCCGCCCGAGTCAACAGCCTTTCTTGCAGTTACGCACCGGCTGAAGCATCCACTTCGCTGTCCAGATATCTGTATCCATTATTGCTCCCTTCCTATTTGTATGCCATTATCGCCAAACATCATACTTAGGATGTATGACGCGGCAGATGAGACACAACCACAAATAAGTAAATTAGCAGCCGTATACTCAAACGTAAATAGTTCTGTATTATAGTTAACGCCATACAAAAATACACCAACCCAGAAGCCGACACACATGGGACAGTGAAACAAATCACCCCAAAATCCGACTAAAGGTCGTACTCGATCAAAAATCTTGCCATAAACAATAATCTGGGTCAGCCCATATGCCGCTAGGCAAAACCAAAGTAACTGATACATTTACACCTCTATGCTCTGTAAAATCTATTATGCATGTATGCGTTGCGATAGATGCCCGGGCGGATTGAGCCCTTCTCTCGCTTGTGTGGAACTTCGCCAAGTTCTGTAGAGTCTTCGCCGTCAGGGTCTGTCAATGCCTCTTCTTCTTGTTCATCAAACATGCGCTGATACATGAAGCGGGGAGCCTCTTCTTCCATAAACTTTGTAATATTCAAGACTGCAACCTGTACGGCGTCAACGCCTTCTTCGGCTGCTTCTTCTAACGTGCCCTGCATGGCGCCGTATACATTTCCGCCCTGAACAGAGGCTCTGTCTACGACACCCTTCTTTACCAGATAATCGAACAGCCGGCTTTGTGCATCGTAAACCATGTCGTTGACCTCATCTTTCGCAAAAGCGATTACAGACTTGCTCTTGCCAGAAATAATAATATCGATATCTTCGTGATCGTAAACAACTAAATCACCGCCCAGCGTCTTACGAACGTCTAGTGTGACTTGTGCTTGTGTTGCCTTCTTGGTGTCAACGCGGTTTTCCTCGTCGAAATCGTCACCTTGCCCAACCTTGATTACGATCTCTGCCATCAGTTATTAATCTCCGCTGCTAGCTCTTGAATCTTCATAATCTGCATAAGCATCTCGCGGTCGATTTGACGCTGGGAGAAACCATCTAACGTTTCCATTACCTTGTTTGTCTTGGTGAGCATGTTATCGTCGTTGGCAATCTCATTAAGATTGCGAGCCGTGCCCACGACGTTTTTGAGACGAGCCAATTCTTCATTCAAGAACATCTTGAGAGCCACACCATTGTCAGAGAATGAAACGATATATGCGCTCAATAGATTGTTCTGTTCTTCACGCAATGTTTGTGAATACTGATCATTAAACTTTTTAACGAATGTCTTATAAACAACATTATCAATTGGCTTTGCGCTCTCGGTCAATGGCTCGGGTGCAGTGTGCATCTTGCGCAAGACCTTGTTCTCCAAAAGGGTGCGCCTCTTAATAGTGGTTCTAGAATCAAAAATCTGTGCAATAGTGGCAAGGTCTTTGTAGTTGGGTACAAAAGTGTTGAATGTGCTCTTGCCCAGTTCCCTATTGATGGTGCCAATAAGCTGCGACTGTTGAGCAAACACCTCTTCTTGGTTCAGAGCCATGTAGACCCGCTTAACTTCCAGAAGAAGCTTCTCGGCGGTCATCTCGTTGACATCCGTGGTCTCATACAGGGTTCTGTAGAGTTCAAGTTCAAGCCCCAGAGTCGTATCGCGACTGAAAAACTCTTTCATGATAGAGACTATCTTTCGTTTGCGGGGAATATCTTTATTCACTACGGTGATGGTTAATTCCCTCACCAATGTTTCGTACAAAAACGCTGTATTTCTTTTTTTATTATGCTTCATTCTTATTTGACTCCAATCTCTGCAAGCTCTCAATCAAATGTTGAGTTTCGGAATGGCTAGCTTGAACTTTTAACTCTTCGGTGTAATTAGGTTCGACATTCTCCGGAAGCCCATTTCCGAGTCGATTCAAGTCACTCATTCCTTTAAAAATGTTTCGTGTTGAGTTGCTGGCAATCGAAAGCCCCGAATCTGCGTGCATGCTGCGCTTCCTTGCGCCGGCTCCACGGGAATCCGAAGCAACAGGGTAGTAAACCTTCCCCTTTGAGCCGGGAGTCACGTAGCCACCGTCTTCTCGGTGCCCCGGGGATGCCAATAGTGCGGTTTCTTCTTCTTCGGCGGGTTCCTCGCCACCTTCTTCGCCACCTAGGTCCATTTCTTCGCCGCCTTCTTCGCCGCCAAGGTCGCCGCCAAGATCTCCTAAGTCGCCGCCCTCTTCTCCACCTAGATCACCACCAAGGTCACCACCTAAGCCGCCGCCAGCGTCACCTTCTTCTGGAGGCTCGGCTGCAGCTTCAAGCATCGCCTGAATCTTCTTATCGTAGAACATTTCGCGCTGATTACGCAGGAATTCTTCGTCAGACATGCCGAGTAGGTTCTCAGAAACCCAACGACGACTAAAGAAGCCTTCGGTTGCCGCTGATGCCACATCAAACTTGGTTCTCCAGTGCTCAAGTTCTTGCAATTCTGCAATCTTGGACGGATTATTAAGCTGAAGCTTGAAAGCGATAAGATCATCGCCCCTGAAGCCTAAAGTAAACAGGTGGATGATGCCGATCTTCTCCAACTCGGAGATAACAGAGCGCTGGAGGCGCTGAATCGTCCTTGCGAAGCGTACATCCTTCTGTGCCAGTGTGGTTTTGTCCTCTTCTCCGCCGTCGCCGCGTGACAGATAGGACATTGGAATCTTCAAAGCAGAAAATAGCTTGTCGCGAAGATATTTAACGTCATCGATGTCTCCAGTGTACGTTCCACCGGGTAAAGACTCGACGCGGCTGCTCTCACCACCGCGAACAGGGATGAAATAGTCTTCATCAATGCTCATCGGGTTGTATCGGAGGTCAACGCGACCAGTTGTGGGGTCCACAACCTGATTTCTCTTCATCTGAGTCGTGACTTTCTGCATAAACTGCTCAACATCGTGCGGAGGGATGTTACCAACGTCAATATAGAACACTCGCCGCTCTGGTGAGCGCACAATTCGGTATGCCATCATAGCATCTTCAAGCAAAGTAAGCTGACGCCAGATTCGGCGGGCACCTTCAAGCACCGAAGTGCCGTATGGGGCAAATTTATCATTACCTAGGATGCGGAAGTGTGCAACCTGCCAGTTCTCAAAGGTTAATCCGCCTGAGTTCCACTGGTATTGCACATAGTTGGGGTTAGTCTTGTCCTCACCTTCCAGTCTTTCAAGCTCTTCCAGCGGAATACCTACAGCATTCTTTACTCCATGCTGCTCATCGATGTCCAAGTACAAAAAGTAGTCGCCAAACTTACACATTGTACGACACCAGCCGAAAAGGTTAGAGTCTAGGTTCAGAATCTTGTGATACAAGTTGTCCAATACGATTTTAATCTCATCATTGGAGCAATCGATCTTCAGCAACGGACTGAGAATCGTAGATGTTGTCATCTCGTCAGCATAAATGTCTAGCGCAGAAGCAATCTCTGGCATATACTCCATCTGGTCGAAGTCAAGGTAGCGCTCCTGACGGTTCTGGTTCGCCATCACCTGTGCGCTAAGGTTATCGTATGGGTTATACGATGTTCTCTTGAAGTTTAGACCTCCAGCAGACGTAAAGTTAAACTTGTCTAGCTGTGCGCGACGATAACGACGCTGCATTTGAACGCGGCGATTAACAATCGGACCAGAGAGCAATCGAGTCAGGCGCTTGAACAGCGGTGACTGTGGATTGCGTGGATTTTTTAAATTCGGATTTGATTTTTTGGAGTTTTGTTGAGCCATTTATTATCCCTTATAAAGCCATTTGTATTCTTCGTATTGTTTTCTGGCGGCGTCTGTGTGACTTTCCTTCATTGTATCAAAGGTTCCGCCTTTTTTATAACCTATTTGACCTTGCATCTTAGTTTCTAACCTTGAGCCTGTCTTAATCATGGAGCCCAAACATGCCTTCTTGTATTCAATATTGCGTGCATTGGCTATAAACGCAGTGTCTCGGACCCAACACGCGATTGCCAACGACATAACAAGGTCATCATTGTAGCCCCTCATAGCCTGAGGCTTCCCATTGTTCCAAATGAAAGTCTCAATCTCGCGCAAAGTCCTGCTCGAATATATTGTAATTAGTTTATTTCTTATAAACTCTTCTAATTTTGCGACGATCAGTGGTCTTGTTTTCATGGAAGTTGTGAAGCCCGGTACAGAATTGGACATCCCTTCCGCGATGTGTTGCTCCACATAGTCATGTGTGGACTTCACTGAGTGATAAACATTTGGATAAGATTTGTCGATTAACTTCTCCAAAACGGAGAAACCAACGTTATTGTTCTCGACGACAATCATGCAATTGCCATACTCTCTGCCGGCAGAATCCAATATTGTTGCGAACATATCGAGGCTGGGCTTTCCCTGATACTCGGCGATGACTTCTAACGTTTCGAGCTTAACTATGTGAAATACAGAATAGTCTGCACCGTCGCCGCGTGCAACATCAGCAACCAGAACATACGAAGCGCCCGACTGGTGCTCTTCCCAAATCCAATAGTTTCTATCAAACCCTGTTCTGTGTTTTGGCTCAACCACAGTGGCGCGGATGCGGGCAATATCCTCCGGATGGATTACTGTATCACCAGAAGTATTAAAGTTGCACTCGAACTCTTGAGCGATTTCCCGGCGGGACATGTTTCTTGTTTCTTTGTCAAACCATTCTTGATCACGATCCGGATGTAAATCCCACAAAAGCTTAATGGGGTTGAAGTCGTTATCTCCCGCTTCCGCGTTTACATACTTTGTATGGAACCAGTTACCAACACCATTAGGGGTAGACAGCGCGATGCAGCGACCACCGGTAGAAATCGTAGGATACAATCCCATCCACAAGTCGTCCAAGCCCTCAACGTGAGCAGCCTCATCCAGCACCAAAAGAGACAGCGCCTCAGAACGACCGGCATCGCCAGAGGTTGAAGACGCTTTAATCTGTGAGCCATTGGTTAGCTCAAATGACGTGCGGTTGTCTACTTCGATAGAGGAGATCTGAATAAAGTCCGGCAGTCCTCTCATCATCGCTTTCACTTTCTTGACCAAGTTTGCAGCAGTACCGAACTTGGTAGCCATAACTAGGACGTTCTTATCACGGTGGAATAGCATCATCCAAACGATGTAAGCCGCTACGATGGTAGAGATCCCCATCTGGCGGGCTTTAAGAATCACATTAAATCTGTGATCGTTGAAAGCTACCAGCAAGTCTTGCTGGAAGTCGTATGTAGCGAACGGAATAAGACCGTGAATAGGGTGAGAGATTCTGCAGTAATTGTCAATAAAATAAACTGGGTCTTTACCGCTTTTTAAAATCTCTTTTACGCTTTCCTCTTTCGATAGTTTAAAAGCCATGCCATCTTAGTCGTTCTTTCTTGTCACGTTGGAAGGCTTTTTGGCTCCGGAGAACTTATCCTTGCCCATGCCAAGCCAACTCTTGATTGCCGAGTCCACGTCGCGGTCGCCCGGGTGGGGGTCCGCTACATCGCCCAAGCCTCCAATCTTGTAGACCTGACACGCTTTGACAGATGATCTGATTCTGGAAATGTATTCTACCATAATGTCGCAGTCGCCTTCTTTGCTCAGGGTTAGTCCGTCGCCGGTCACCTTCTTATATTCACTGCGAAGATACTTTGCAACATTGCCAACCTTCTCATTGATGATGTCCTCAAAGCCAGATTCGTGTACATGCTTGAGCATGCAGTCGTATTGATAGCTGATGATTAGACGGTTGCCGTTAAAGCGTACTCCGAATCCATCCATTGCTCCGCCTCGGGAATCCGTAATGAGATCTCCCTCCTCGCGGAAAAGACCGATCTTGCGGGCTGTGCCGTCATATGAGTACTTCTCGTCATGACCGCCATCATAAGCGTTCGCGACTGCTTGTGAGATTCCTCTGATTACTTCAAGTGTTGTTGCCATTTGTTTTATTATCTCCTAGTTGTGGACGCCAGCCTGTTTTCCATCGTTCTTCGCGATCTTCAACATAATAAATGTAGCAGTTGAAGCAACACTGAAACTTGTTCATATATACATCGTCTTTTTTATCAAACGAGTATATCTCACAAACCGGACAAGTCCTATTGGTTTCTCTACTAAGTAGTTTTTGAGAAACTAAAATGCCATTAACTTCAACCTTCTCCACTTTCTGTGCGAGTTCGTTCATTCGCCGATTGCGGGTCTTAAGTTGTTCGACGAAATCATGTTCCTTTTCCTCAGTCCAGTTTCGACGTGGATTTTGAACAGTTTCTTTACCGTATTTATCGGCAATGGCTTTCTCAACCTTAATAACATAGTTGGGGTCTTTCTTGCCCATTTTACTTTCCCGACGCAGAAAGTACCGCGTATACAATGCCCAACGTGATTGCAGCGCCACCGGTTGCACCGCCGGCAATCCACCAAGCTCTGTTAGATGGGGAACTGGAGTTGATGACTCGCTGCAATTCAGCGATCTCCATATCCTTTTGTGTTACTGTAAGCTTATATTCTTCGCTCAGCGCAGCATAATTTGAGGATGCCACATCCATGTTCAGTTTGAACTCTGTAGCTTGCACATCAAGATGGTATTCTAATTCTAAATCAAATTCAAGCCGGAGTGATTCCGGCATCGCCAACAACTCTGCTGTTGCCCTAGGGTTGAACAAAGTCCCACGAAATGGGGCGGGCTGTTGGTAATCCAAAAAAGTGAATTGTGGCGTCGAATTGTCTTCGGGGGCGTCAGCAAAAACGGGGGACGACAAAAACAGCCCAAAGGTTAATAATATCTTACTCCACATACTCAAATCCAAACTCCTGTTCGATCTGTCCCGCTACGCCCTCAGGATGCTCAGACCACTCTCGCTCGATTTTATCAATCTTGCGGTCCCTCTCTTTCTCTAATTCTTCTCTGGTACGTTCGTACTCTTCTTCAATCGCTGCAATCGACTCCATGTAGCTTTCCATAAGCACTCGCATCTCTTGCATCTGCACCTTATGGATTTCCTTCAAACCCTCTAGTTGGGCTTCGGAAGACTCGATTCGGGTCTGGTACGCACTCTCCATTGCTCTATAATCACTACGCATCTTAAGAAAGAGGGCGAGCGACAATGCCAGAATAAGCAATATCTTCCAGTTTTTAATGACAAAGGGCAGCACCTTCTCCCATGTTGAAGAAAGCACTGCCCATAAAGCTTGCAACTTAATCATTCTAATCCCTTAAGCTTTGCAATGCCATCGATGACGGTTTGCCCACCAATGTAAATACCAGATATAATAACCCAATCCGACGATTCAAGACCTGCATAGATCATCAGCGCTGTGGCTGTGAGCCATACCATGAACTTGCGAGATATCATCTTCTCGATCAGTCTATCCAATTTTCCTTTTGCTGTTGCCATCATAATGTTCTCCTATCAAGCACAAAGCCAGCCGAGCACTGCTGGCCAAGCCAGCCCAGCGCATACTGCGCCTCCAAGCAGAAGCCACCAGCTAAGGCGATGGTGTCCATCGCGCACTTCAGCCCAGACACCGCCGAGCACATCTCTAACGAGGTTAAGAGCACCGGGAACCAAGCCCCAAACTCTACCTGCCATATTCTTCATCCAATCCATTCTGAAAATCCTCCTATTGGTTTACAAATGCATAGCCATCGTTCTTATCGATAGTGATTTGTGTATCCACACAATCCTTCAAGCTA
>Ga0315316_10001039_pt1 | contig 19076 bp, 42 predicted proteins | sample M160m3416metaG_FD_203702 | JGI IMG/M metagenome (GOLD analysis project Ga0315316, IMG submission 203702) | Ammonia-oxidizing marine archaeal communities from Monterey Bay, California, United States - M1 60m 3416 | ecosystem: Environmental > Aquatic > Marine > Intertidal zone | place: USA... | reverse complement strand
TTGATTTGGATAAAGACCATCGGGATAATTTTTTGCTATTGTTGTTGCGTATGTATTTAAGTTTTTCGCCGCTTGCCCATAATCTCCGTATTTTCTATCTAAAATCTCTGCTTGAGTTTCTCCTGTTGCGATATTTCTTCCCTCATTAGGTAATTTATCAGTAGGTTCTAGCAATGTTTGATGATCATTCTCATGATGATCACCCTTACCAGTACCATCTGGATTTACATAGGGATGGTCTCCGTCATGTTTTAAGGGGCTTTTAGCTGAAAATGCTCTTTGAAATGGTGAACTCATTGTTTATATTTTTTAGTGAAGTCTATAAGATATATACTTACAGGTTATTTCTCGTTTTTACAAAAAATAATTACAATATAGTTGTAAATATAAAAAATAGCGTGTAATCTATTACTCTTATATAAGGTATAAGGGATATATACTACTCCTATCCTAAATATTATACGTAGTATAATATTATAAGGTACCTGTTATATAAAGGGTACCGTGTTTTCTAGAGAGTTATCACATATAGAGAGGTATAGCGTTCCCCCTCCTTTTTTTTCTTTCTTTTTTTTTCGTAATCGATTTTCGTTTCACCCAGCCCAACCATTTTTACCCAGAAATGATCCCATATTATTCAGTTTTATCCGTATAACCCCCATATTTTAGCATTTTACCCCCTCCCCCCTCTTATCTCAATGTATCATTCTAATTCGAATGTTAATACGAATTTAATTAGATAATATAATAAAGTAACAACAATGATACAAATTAAAATACAATTAACAAATAAAAAACTAATATACAATTTATTATTTAATTCAAATAAATTAACTAATATCTTTTATATTAATAATAATATACTTAGTATTAACTATAATGATATTGATAATGTAATTAAATTACTTAATTCAAATATATATATAAATAAATACACTATATTATAATATATGACAATATGTCACACTATGACACTTTGTCGTATACTTATGACAACTTGTCACTATATAAACAAATATACACTTATTGTAAATCGATAGTTAATACGAATAACTTTAGATAATAATAATGTAACTAATTAATACTTAATAACTTAAATTAAATAAATAAATAATAACTTAAAATTAAAAACTATGTCAAACTTAAATTTAAAAAGATTTGTGGTGAGAAAGTCACTAATCGGTAAAAATACAACTATAAATGTTGAATTTGTAAATGGTAAAAAAGTAACTTATAATCATGATGAAGTATATGAAATCATGAAAGATAAATTAACATTATTACCTTGTTGGTTAAAATACAACAATTACACTTCAAGTACTAATGTACCAATGGTTGTAAGAGAAGTGTGTGAAGTACAGTAACATATAACTCTAAAATTAATATTTTGGAACGAGGAAGAGTTCGATTCTCTTCATATTAACTAATATATAAATAAATAAATTATGAAAAGAAGATTTCAACATTATGTTATTCTAGTAATAACTAAAACTATACTAATTGGATTATCTTCATTATTCGTCTTTGGATGGATAAGTGTAGTATATCACTTAATGTTTAACTCACCAACTATAACTTTTGGTGGATGGTAAGAAGTTATTACAGTAAAATACAACAAAGATTTGTAAGTAGAGATGATTACTTTGATGAATTATTGTTTTCTACAATACAAGAACCTTTTAATAAACCTATAAAATATGAAGAAGATGGAATTTAAAGATGAATTTTATAAAAAACTTGGCGAAGAAGCAATTATCGCTAAACTACAACAAATTGATGAGTTTGAAGCAAACTTCAGACCAAATACTCATAGTATCGCTATGAAGAAATGGTGTACTGACTATGAATATCGTGAAAGAGAATGGAGATTTCGTCAAGGAATAGCGAAATTAAATGAAAATCAATTAAAATCGAATATTAATACGAATTAGTATTGATAATATAATAAACAAAATATGAATAAATTAAAAACTTACTTCTTATCTTTATTTTTATTACCTATAATAATGGGAATAAATATAGATTTAGAAGCAAAACAATGCAAAGGAACAACGAAGAAAAATGTAAGATGTAAGAATAAGACACTACATGATACTCAACTTTGCCACTATCACAGAAAATAATGAATTGGAGAGAAGAAAAACAAGCGTTAGAAGACGCTTTCGCAAGAAGATTACTCGTAGAATATAATATTCGCGAAGTAACTACACAAAGACAAGCTAAAAATGGTACAAGAGAATTTGAATTTCCTGTTCCTTCTTGGCATTATTATAAAAATGGTATAAGATATAACTCTGAAAGAAGATTAAGATTAGCTTGTTTTAAGACAGGTTATGTAAGAAATCAAAATTCTTGCTCATCTAATTATCAACTTAATAAACAATATAAGCAAAATGTTAGATGGACTTTACTAGATGGAGACAAACTAGTAACTCACAAACATGTGATGATAGCAAGAGAAAGAATATATAGTGGAATGGCTAGATTAAATTATATGCTAGAATTCTACAAAAGAAATTACTTAAAAAGAAATCAAAAACCAAGAAAATAAATATGAATAGAATTAAATTAACAAGTAAAACAACGCTTAAATTAAATAATGTTAAATATAAAGGATATGAATTAGGTGATTTACCACCTAAATTTGCTTATATCTATGATGAAAATAAAGAAACTTTTGGAATAGATGAATGGTTTAACTTTAAAGGATTAACATGGATAAAAGAATAAGGAGATTATTTAATAATTTTGGAATCGCTATGTTATTCTTTTTATTAGGTACATACTATACCTATTATAAAATAGACCAGCGATTATGGAATGAAACAATAAATAAAGCTTGGGATATAGAGGCGAGAGCATTAAATTACCCTAAGAAATCTTGTTATAACTGGCAAGATCTAGAAATAATAATATTTGGAGAAATACAAGAATAATATGGATAGTAGAAAGAAATACGAAGAGATGAGAGAAGACTATGTTGACAAAGAAGCAACTGAGCTTTGTGGTCAAATAGAAAGACAATTAGAAAGAATTATAACATTTGATGATGGAATGTTAAATGATAGAATTTTCAATGAAATTAAATCACACGCCATTAAACTTTTAAAAGAATGGCACTTGTAAGATAGAATACGAGTAGGTTAATTAGGATTTGAGCACTACCATTAAATTGGCAAGAGGATAATCACATAACTGAATAAAACTATCTTACTGGATAACTAGGTATGGGAACTATGGTGTCTTGGATAAATCCTTAAAAAACACCGTTTAGTTACTACCGACGGGTAAAGAGGTTCGATTCCTCTTCTAGTTACTAAATTCGAAATATAATACGAATAAAAACAGATAATAATAATAAACAAATGACAACACTGTTAGAACAACTAAGACCAGAGATTATTGAAGCTCTTGAAAAGGGTAGAGATAAGTATGATTACTGTATCACTGAACTTTATGAAAGTTTAGATAACAAATATTTATATAGTGAACTAAGTGTAGGAGAAATGAGAGATTTAATCCTATGGGCAGATATAGATGAGAGAACTTGGGATTATGTTGATTGGAAATTTGGTGTAAAACTATTTAAAGATGAAATTAGATAAATATAAAATGAATTTAAGAGTAGATGGGAGTAATGTATACTCTTATGATACTCTAGTTGCTGAGATAATTGGTGATGAACTACATAAAGTAGCGTGGAGAGTTAATGGTATGACTTCAAGTCCTACTACTTCTAAACATGTTAATTATGTAGCAAAAGAACTTAACTTAAAATTAATTAAATGAAAACCCTTACTGAAGAACTAATCCAAGAGAGATTAGAAGACAAAGGTGTGACTGTGCCTCATGAAACAAGTCAAGATGATAAAATGTCAAAACTAAAAGAAATACATAACTTTAATATTGTAAATGATTGGCAAAGTTGTGATGTTTACTTCTATACTGATGAAACCTCAGATGGTTATGAAATATGGATAGCAACTGAAGATGAAAAGAATGTACATATAAATGAAGATGTATACTATTATGAAACTAGTTGGTTTGAAAAACTAGCTGATTATATAAGAGATGGAGCTCAAATCTATATAGACCAGTATTCTCAAGAAGGATATGAATATGAAGAAGTTATAGAAGCTTTATATGAAGAGTGGTATATGGAAGAACATGATGTAGTTGTAGATGAATTAGGAGATGAAGGATATGAATATCCTGAATCTGAATAAAAACAAAGTTGAATTGAACTGGTGAGGGATCGTTATGAACTCAGGAATATTCAACAATAGAGACAGTGGCATACAGGTCACGTTAGGCGATTACCGGGTGTAAGACTCAGCGGGAGTATTCCTTAGAGCAACCGATCGTGGTGCGTCAAAACAGAAAACGGTATAAATGATAATACTAGGTAACTACCTGTTCCGAAACACTGTCTCTAACTTATATACCGGCTTAACAGTAAATCGACGCCTTGGCTTCCTTAAGGTATCAGTTGTACAAAGCCAGTCGTAGTGACAGCCGGTAAAATATTGCGGGATAGAGCAGTTGGTCAGCTCGCGAGCCTCATAAGCTCGAGGTCGTAGGTTCGAATCCTACTCCCGCGTCTAAATTAAATAAATTATGGGAACTAGAAGTTTAACAAGAGTTATACCAAGACAAGAGGGTATAGCCTATGATAAAGGACACAAACATGGGGAATTAGCTTATGTAAACATGTATCGTCACTATGACGGTTATCCTGAAGGACATGGACTAGACTTAGCACATTACTTAAAGGATTTTAAAATAATAAATGGATTGGGTGAAGGAGCTAGTATAGACACTCACGCTAATGGAGCGGGATGTCTCGCTGCACAAATGGTGAAATCATTTAAAACTGATGTTGGATATATTAATTTATATCCTACTGATAATGATAGTGGATGGGAAGATTTTATTTATACTATATTTCCTAAAGAAGGAGAACCAGTATACATAGCTATTTATAAGGTATATACTAAGGAGTGTATATTTGTAGGGACACCACAGGACCTAATAGATAAATATACCCCAAAAGAATCATAGATAAATATTTCATATTTATAAATATAATTATATAATCACATGTATAAAAAAAGAATTACAGAGTTTATAAAATTCCTATTAATATGGATAAGTCAACAGCTCGCTATTCCTTTCTGGATAGTGGGCCATATCCATTTATCAATACATAGTTTTCATGACCTATATGAAATTTTAAGTAGTATAGGCATGAATATTATTGTAGCAATAGGATTTTGGATAGATTATAAAGAATCGAATTATAATACGAATAAAAACGGATAATATGACTGATAACGAAATTAAAAAATTAGCTAAATTAGTAGCAGAAGAGATGTTTAAACTAATAGAAATTAAACAACTTGATGAAATATTTATGGATAATTTAAATGATCCATATGAATTACTAATAGCAGAGCTAGCAAGACTCATGACATTAATGACTTCATATGAAGAATCAGAACAATATGAGAAAGCAGCGATTATTAAAAATAAAATAGATAGATTACAAAGACAAATAGAAAAATTATGAAAAAACCAATGCTAGCACATAAGCTAGATGAGTCCAGAATAGACTGGGCTAAACCAGTATATATGCAACCAAAACTAGACGGAGTTAGATGCTTAATATCTAAGGATGGTGCATTTTCAAGAACAGGTAAAGAATTCATGAATATAGATCATATTAAAGAAGATTTAGAACACATGTTTAAAGCTTTACCTTGGATAATATTAGATGGCGAATTATATAATCATGATCTAAAGAATGATTTTGAAAAGATTATATCATTAGTCAGAAAACAAAAACCAACAGACGAGGACAGATTAGAGGCACGTAGATTAACACAATATCACGTATATGATTATTTTCATGACGTAAACCAAGGTGGAGTATCTTACAGTGCAAGATTAGATAACTTAATTACATCTGATATGTATACTCCAAGTGTAAAATATGTAGAAACTAGAAGAGTAGCAACTCCAGCTATGTCTAAAGTAATTCATCAAGAAAACTTAGATAATGGATATGAGGGTTCTATATTAAGAACAGATACTCCATACAAACATGGAAGATCTTTCGGATTGATGAAATTTAAAGACTTTAGCGATACTGAAGCAACTATTGTAAACTATGAAGAAGGAAAAGGTAAAAGAACTGGAACTTTAGGTAAGTTTATAATGCAAGATGATGATGGAAATATATTTGGATGTCCTCCTGGAAAAGGATATACTTATGGAGATCTTAAGTGTATGTTAAAAAATATACACCAATATATGGGGCAAAGAGCAACTTTTACGTATTTCCAAAGAACAAAAGCGGGTAGTTATAGACACCCATTATTTAAAACACTAAGAAATTATGAGTAAATTAATATGGCAATTATACAACGACAATATGATATCCGAAGAGGTGGCGGGGATCTTATTAGACAAACTTTATGACCGTCTCAATAATAAAAGATACAAATGATAGATTTTACAACAGAACAATGGCAAATGTTAATAATGTTGCTAGTAGTGGTAGGAATTTGTTATATGATTTTATATAAATTTGATATAGATGAGTAGAAAGAAAATATATGAACACTTCATTTCAACTGATTGGAATGGAATTGGAACAAAAATAAAGAATCTAAAAAAGAAACCACAAAGAAAGAAAAATGAAAAAATATAATATTAAAAATTATATTCGCTATAAAGAAGATTTAAAAGAATCTATAAAATTACTTCCAGATTATGGAACTGATTATCACAAATATAGCAGACAAGAACTTATCGTTAAATTTTCTCCATTAGTAGAAGCAATGGCAAGAAAATTTTCTACTGCAGATCAAGCTTCAGGTGTATTAAGTATACTTGATTTAATCCAAGAAGGAAGCTCTGGTTTAATTAAAGCAGTAGATAGATTAGAATGGGAAACTTTAAATAAATCTGAAGACAAAGAAAAGACTATTAAAGCTTTCTTTAGTAAAAGAATAAAAGGAACTATACGAAGAAATATAGATAGATTAAGAGGAAACATACGAATACCTGAACACAAGCTGAATGAAATGAGAAATAGTAAAGATAAGAAGATGGTAGAAATGTTTTTTAATAGCATATTTTTATCTATAGATGTACAAGTTAATGATGAAAACTTATTTAACGAAATACCTGATAAATCAGAACCTTATAATATTCAATTAATGAATATTTACTTACAAGGTTTAATGAAAAAATATCTTAATATAAACGAATATGAGGTGTTAAGATTATCTTATGGACTGGATTGTGAACCACACTCAGCCAAAGAAATAGCAAAGAAACTAAAGATAGAAGGAATAGGAAATTATGTAAGAGTTTCTGAGCTTAAAAGACAAGCAGTTCAAACCTTAATAGACAACGTCGATCACTCACAAGTGCTTGATTATCTGTAGGTTAGAAATGTAAATTAATTAAATAATATGTAATTATAATAATATGACCATTAACGAAAAATTATCACAAATTCAGACAAGATTTAAATCGAAGAAGAGTAGATTTAATTCATTCGGTAAGTATTACTTCAGGTCAGCCGAAGACATTCTCGAAGCAACTAAACCCTTTATTAAGGAGCTAGACGTTACAGTAGTAATAAATGAAGAATTAGTAGATTCTTCTGTTATTAAAACTACAGCGACTATAACTGACGGTAAAGAAACAATTAATGCTACAGCGGTAGTAGGAGTTGATTTAGATCAGAAAGGTATGCAAATGCCTCAACGATTTGGAGCTGCATCGAGTTACGCGAAGAAATACGCATTAGGAAATTTATTCCTAATTGATGATACTCAAGATAGTGACGCAACTAACACTCACGATAAAAACAGTATAACTGGTAGACAATTAGCTCAAGCTAAAGACTATATTAAGTCGGGTGGAAAAATAGATGCTATCAAAAAGAAGTATCAATTAACTCCTTCACAAGAGAAGGAACTTAAAACTCTCTAATGAAAAAAGAAGATGTAATTAAGAAGTTACGAAATGATGAACACTACTATGGAGACTTTGGTAAAAAGTATCTTAGTAATTCAGATATTAGTACTTTACTTACAAATCCTTTAGCTTTAGGTAAGGCATCAGAAATGAGACCTGCATTCTTAGTCGGTGGATATTTTCACACGGCTATACTAGAACCAGATAAACTGAAGAAGTATCGAGTGATACCTTCAACGACTAGGAATACTAAAGTATATAAAGAGATGTCTGGTGGTGAACTATGTTTATTACAACACGAAGTAGATCAAATAGAATTAATGACAGATAAAATGTTATCTAATATAGTTTGTAAATCAATGATACGTGATGATAATACAGAGTATGAGACACCAGCGATTAAAGAGATTGAGGGGGAAATGTGGAAAGGAAAAGCAGATATAATAAATCATAGTGAAAAGCTCGTCATCGATTTGAAGACGACAGCTGACATAACTAAATTTAAATGGTCTGCTTCTAAATACAATTACGACTCTCAAGCTTATATTTACAGTGAATTATTTGGTTATGAAATGATTTTTATTGTAATAGATAAAAATACTCATCAACTAGGTATATTCGACTGCTCAGACGAATTTTATGCGAAAGGGAAAGACAAAGTCCAACGAGCAGTGGAGGCTTATAGATTATTTTATAAGCAAGAAGGTTTTGACCCAAAGCAGTATTTTATTAATAAAACACTTTAATCAAATGGCAAGAACAAGAAAGAAAATCTGTAGCGTAACAGGATTAGAAACTTCTGTAAACAATTTTTACACAAATCAAAATCATGTTAAAGCTGTAGATAATTTTAGAAGAACTACAGGAGCTAATAAAGAGCAACTGCAGAGAATGTTTAACCAAATTAATCAATACGTATAATATGGCAGGAATAGTAAAAGGGAGTATTAACCTTAATATGATACCTAAAGATAAAATTATCCAAGGTAAGAAAGGTAAGTACATACCAGTATCAATAACTGTTAACGATGAAGAAGACCAATTCGGAAACTTTGGTCCTATCATAGTTGATCAAACTAAAGAAGAAAGAGAAGCTAAAGCTCCTAAGACTTATTTAGGTAATGTAAGAGTTGTATGGAGTAACGGGACATTCCCATCTCCAGGTAGCTTTGACGGCAAACCTAAAGCTAAGCCAGTACAAGCAGCAGCTAAAGAAGATGATTTACCATTTTAAATTAAATTAAATGCAGACAACAGAGATTAATGGATTTTTGATTGATACGTTCAATCAATATAGCCTAGAGAGTGGAAAGAAACAAGGTATTTGTCCTTTATGCTCTCATACTAGGAAACCCAAAAACAAGAAGCTTAAATGTGCTTCTTATGATTGGGAACGTGGTCTCGGAACTTGTCACAATTGTAATTCGTCTTTTCAACTTCATACCTTTCAGCGTAAAGGAAGTAGTAATAAAGACTATATTAAACCACCTTTAACTAAATATTCACCAATTAAGGATAAAGTTGAAGAATGGTTTAATGATAGAGGTATAACTCAAGGGACTTTGGACGATCTTAAAGTCGGTCAAGGTCCTGAGTATATGCCACAAACTGGCAAGCAAGAGAATACCATACAGTTTAATTATATAATGGGTAATGAACTCGTTAATATTAAATATAGAGATGGCAGAAAGAATTTTAAATTATATAAAGGAGCAGAAAAAGTATTTTATAATATTAATAGTATTATAGGACATAAAGATTGTATTATAACTGAAGGAGAAATGGATGTGTTAGCATTACATGAGGCCGGAATTACTAATGCTATATCAGTTCCTAATGGTGCTACGTTGCATCATAACAACTTAGATTATCTAGATAATTGTATAGATTATTTTGATGATAAAGAAAAAATAATATTAGCAGTAGATACAGATGAACCTGGATTAGCATTAAGAGCTGAATTAGTTAGAAGACTAGGAGCCGAAGTATGTTATCTAGTTGATTTTGATGAATGTAAAGATGCTAATGAATACCTAATACAACATGGCAAAGAAAAACTTAAAGAAACAATTGGACGAGCACGAGCATATCCACTGGAAAACGTTACAACATTTAAAGACATCGAGGGAGACGTCAAAGACTTCGTTACAAACGGATTCAAACCCGGATTCCAAATCGGTTTGGAAAACTTTGACCGGATATTTTCAACGTATACATCCCAGTTTATTACTGTTACTGGCATACCTAGTAGTGGTAAGTCTGATTTTGTGGATCAAATGGTCGTAGGTTATAATGCAAATTATAACTGGAAGACCGCGTTTGCTTCACCAGAAAACGCACCTAATTATTTACATGCTCATAAGTTAATGAGAAAAGTTTGGGGTAATATGCCTCAACGTGAAGATATAGGTGGTGCTAAATGGAATGAAGTAGCTGATCATGTAAATGATAATTTCTTCTTTATTGATATGGAGAAATACACTTTAGAATCAGTACTCCGTAAAGGAGCAGAATTAGTAAAACGTAAAGGAATTAAATGTTTAGTTATCGATCCTTTTAATAAGGTTAGAGATAAGAACGCGAGTTCCTTAGATGTTAATATTTACACAATGGAATATCTTACAAAGATAGAAAGCTTTGCTAAGAAATATGATGTGCTAGTATTTATAGTAGCCCATCCCACTAAAATGTATAAAAATAGTGATGGCAAAATTGAAGAACCAAATATGTATAACATTAAAGGAGGTGGAGAGTGGTATGACGCAAGTTATCATGGCTTGCTTATACATCGTGATTACGAAGCTAAAAACACTAAAGTTAAAGTACTTAAAGTCAAGTTCCAAAACTTAGGAGATAATGGAGCAGAATGTTTCTTTACTTGGGAACCGAAATCAGGTAGATTTGTACCTGATCAAGCTTCGATTGCTCAAGAAGAACCAATGCCATGGGAATAGATGCCAAGAATAAAGAAGAACAAAATGGGACATTATATGCCTACTACGGAGGAGATGGTAGCATATCGATGGTGCATAAACAACGGAATATATATATCCCCGTTTGCCAATGGAGAAGGAGCTTGGTATATAGAGATTAAATTAAATAACAAAGTTAGTAGATCTCCGCAAGCATATGGTGGAGTAACCATATGGATTAAACTCTACGAATTTTATAAATATTATTACAATAAATATGCGAACAAAATTTAGAAACGCAGACGAAGCTTATAATTATTTTTTAGATAAAATAATTCAAGACGGTATTCCATTTGGAGATACTAAAGCTTTATTTAATATAGGTTTTACATTAGAAAAACCTGAAGAGAATTATATAGTAAATGAAGAACGTGATTGGAAATTGCGTTATGCAGAAGCTGAATGGGAATGGTATTTATCAGGTAATCCTAGTATACATAAGTTAAAAGAAATATACGGGAAAATACCTCCAATTTGGTGTCACATGGCTGATAGTAATGGATTAGTAAGATCTAATTATGGTTGGCAATGGAATAGAAATGACCAGATAGATTATGTAGTAGCAAAGCTTAGAAATGTAAAAGATACCAGGCATGCTGCAATAAGTATTTATGACGCAAAAGAATGGAGATCGTATCGCAAAGATACACCCTGTACTTATGCTGTTCAGTTCACAATACTTAATAATAGACTAAATATGGCCGTTCTAATGCGTTCTAATGATCTCTGGTACGGTTTCTGCAATGATCAATACCAATTCAGTAGATTACAAAAAATGATTGCAGACAGATTGAAAATTGAAACTGGTAATTATTACCACTATGCACACAATTTACACCTATATAATGACAAATTATGACATATCACATTTACCACATACCAGGAAGAAAAATAGGAGTAACCCAAAACCTGGAAGCTCGAGTACATACGCAACAAGGCTATGGACCAGACGAGTATGAAGTGTTAGCAACTAGTGATGATATAGATGCTATATCAGAATTAGAGCTACAACTTCAAAAAGAATATGGTTACAAAGTAGACAGAGAATTATATAAAAATTTAAAAACCAAAAGTATGAAAATAAACGTAACAGAACAAACCACTACGTTCCCATACCCAGTAAGTAAACTTAAAGGTAACTTAATGGATAATAAAGGATTTCAGTGGGAAACAAGTCACGGTCTTTTTGTTCTTAACGCAAAATCAATTCAATGGATAATGAACCACGTGCAAACGTCTATGTATAACGATAACAGATGTTATGTATACAATAAAGCATTTGCTAAATGGTTTGATAGTCCAGAGTTATTTGAAGAACCAATAATTAAAGACATAAGTGTATTTAAAAACATTAGAGACTGGGCTCATACTAGAGGCCTATATGACCAAGGTAATACACATACGCAGTATGTTAAACTACAAGAAGAAGCTGGTGAACTAGCTAAAGCTTTATTAGAAGACGATCAACCAGAAGTTATAGATGCTATTGGAGACATGGTTGTTGTATTAACTAACCTAGCACATTTAAGAGGTGTAAATATAGAAACCTGTATTAATAGTGCTTATAATGTTATTAGTAAACGAACAGGAAAAATGATTAACGGAACATTTGTAAAAGATGAGAATTAAAACAGAAGATAAGATAGTACAAACAGTACTAAGGAAGATGGACGAACGTAGTTTAATAGGCCAAAAGAAATATGGAGCTACAATGATGGATGAAATCGAAGGTCAGAAAAAAGATCTTAATCGTTTTCTAGTCGACGTACAAGAAGAATTAATGGATGCATTATTATATATTGAAGCAGCTAAAAGATGTTTAACTGATGAAATAGAAGAAGCAATGCTACATAGAATAGAAGTACGAGATGAAGAAACGTTATAAAAGAAAAAAAGGTCCTGTTAACAGTAAGAAAATTACTGTTGACGGGATAACCTTTGCATCAGGATTAGAACGATACATGTATCAAGCTTTGAAAGATGCAAACATTAAAGCTCAATATGAAGGCAAGACATTTGTTGTTTCAGAAGGGTTTGATTTTCCAAACACGTCGATAGAACGATGTGGTAACGGAAGAGGAGAATTTAAAGACAGAGGAAATAAGAAAATATTACCTATAAAATATACTCCAGATTTTATTGGAGATGATTTTATCATTGAATGTAAAGGTAGAGCTAATGAAAGTTTTCCTTTACGGTGGAAATTATTCAAAAAAGTTGTAAGTAGCGAACATCCTCATGTAATTATATATAAACCACAGAATCAGAAAGAATGCGATATAACAATAGAGTTAATCCTGCAGAAGCAAAAAGGATAGCCAGACAAAAGTATGGTGAAAGACAAATAGATAAATGGTGGAAATGGAGTTGGGAGAAAAGAAATAGAGTAAAATATAAAGAATTAGTATCTTATCAAGATAAATATAATATAAAAGTTTATGGCTAAAAAGAAAAAAAATACAGAAGTAATAAAAGATAACTGGTCATTATCAATAGGTTTTTATCCGGGTATATTATTCGGAATGAGAACCTATGATGAACCAACATTAATAGCATATGTTGTTTACATACCGTTTGTAGATATAGCATTAGAAATATATAAATAATGAGTTTATTTAAAGAACGAATCCCTTACAAACCATTTGAATATCCTATATATTACACAGAAGGTTGGCTTAAACAAGCTCAAGCTTTCTGGTTGCATACAGAGATACCAATGTCAGGTGATGTAAAGGATTGGAACGAAAAATTAACTCCAGCAGAGAAGAATCTAGTAGGAAATATCTTACTAGGTTTTGCTCAGACTGAATGTGCAGTATCAGATTACTGGACACAAAAAGTCGTATCATGGTTTCCTAAACACGAGGTGCAGCAAATGGCTATGATGTTCGGCTCACAAGAAACAATACATGCTGTAGCCTATAGTTATTTAAATGAAACACTTGGACTCGAAGACTTTGAAGCCTTCTTACATGAACCAGCGACCGCAGAACGATTCGACAATTTGGTTAGCTACGATGGTAATGACCCTGTTGGGATTGGTCGTAGTCTCGCTATTTTTAGTGCCTTTGCAGAAGGTGTTAGCTTATACAGTGCTTTCGCTGTGTTATATAGCTTTCAATTACGTAATATGCTTAAAGGTATTGGGCAACAGATGAAATGGAGTGTAAGAGATGAATCATTACATAGTAAAATGGGATGTACTTTGTTTAGACACATGTGTGAAGAAATTCCTACCTTATTAGAAGATTGCAAAGAGGATATTTATAAAGCAGCTAAAATAATGGTAGAATTAGAAGAAAAATATATAGACAAAATGTTTGAAATGGGTGATATTGAAAACCTAAAGTCATATGACTTAAAACAATTTGTAAGAAAAAGAACAAATGAAAAACTACAAGAATTGGGTTACTCGGATAAAAGAAGATTTTTCCACTATGACAAGGACGCAGCAGCGAATCTTGATTGGTTCTATCATCTTACTGGGGGTCACACTCACACTGACTTTTTTGCGATTAGGCCGACTGACTATAGTAAAGCGAATGAAGGAGAAGATTTTGAAGACATATGGTAAAAAGAAAACTACTTAAGCTATTAGCTTATACAAATAAATTAACAAGTTATCAAAAGTTTGCATCTCGAGTAGGATATATGGGTGCAGGTTTTTTAATAGCTGGGCAATGGACTTTAGATCCTAGATTATTTATAATAGGATTTTGTTGTGTGATTGTACAGGTATCATCACGTAAACAATGGAATCTTGTAGCATTAAATTTAAATGGATTAGTTGCTTGGATAACACATTTTTTAAAATGATATATATAATAGATGATTTTTTAAGTAATAAAACTTTTAAAATAATAAAAGAAGGAGCTAATGATTTTAAAGAGGTTAAAACTCCAGGAAAATCTTTTTGGGTAAAAGAACCATCAGCTGAATTAATAGCTCACTTTGAAGATAGATTAGAAAAAATAGAAGGAAAAGAAGTAATGAATATATTAGCTTTTTTTAGAGAAGCTAAAGAAGGTCAAGATAGTGATTGGAGAATTCATAATGATTCTATTATAGAAGGACAACAACCAGATAGGGCTTTAGTTTTTTACATTAAAGGAGATGATCATAGTTTTAATGGTACAGCTTTTTGGGAACATGAAAACCATGGAGAAACTTTTATACAAAGTAATGAAGAAGAATTTGATCGTATGCTTAAAGAAGATGCAAATGATAAATCTAAATGGAAATTAAAATCTATGGTAGGATATAAAGAAAATAGATTATTATCTTATCCATGTAATTATTTTCATAGTAAATACCCTAATGAATTTAAAGATTCTAGGGTAGTATTAGTAATGTTTTATAAAATAATATAATGATACACAAAATAAACGATTATGATTGTTTAAATGAACTACACGATCATATAGAACTAAAAAAATCTAATATTGAAAATGCAGGGTTAGGAGTTTTTGCTCGTACTAATATACCTATTAATACTTTATTAGGGTGGTATAGAGGGCAAATTATTGAAGGAAATGATTTAGTAATAAATACAGATTACTCGTGGAATTATAATCACAGTTATCTTGGTAAGGTAAGAATAGAACCAGTAGTGAGTTATCCTGCTAATCCTTTATGTTATGTAAATGGAGTAAATTGGGAAGAAACAGGACAAGAAGAACTTCAAAATTGTAAAATGATTACGGTTAATAATAGATTATATTATATAACAATAAAAGAAATAAAAAAAGGAACGGAATTAATAATAGATTATGGAAAAAAATACTTTAGATTTCGCAAAATAATTCAAATACAAAAAGATGCCAAACAACAAATTAAAACAAAAAGTAGAAGCTCTAACTAGAGTAGTACAACAACTTATTAAAGAATTACAATTAACTACTAATTTAACCCAAGGAACTTTAACAGCTTTTCAGTTACATTTAGGAGAAGAAGAATGGAATAAATTAGTTGAAGAATTAAAAGATAAAGAAAAAAGACAAATTGAACAAGAAAAGAAATTAGATTTAGATGTGGAATAAAGATTGGAAAAAAGGTGTTGATTACCCAGAATGGGGAGATACTGAAGTCTATAAAAAAACAATAGGAGGAGGCTATTTATATAATGGAGAAACACCGAAAGAAGCGTACAGAAGAGTTGCTCGAACAGTTGCGAAAAGATTACAGAAGACCGAAATGGAAGAAAGTTTTTTCACGTATATGTGGAAAGGTTGGCTTTGTTTGGCGTCGCCAGTTTTATCAAATACTGGAACTGATCGTGGTCTTCCTATCAGTTGCTTTGGGATTGATGTTGCTGATAGTATTATTGACATAGGTCAAAAGAATTTAGAGATGATGCTACTCGCTAAACACGGCGGTGGAGTTGGTATCGGTATTAATCAAATAAGACCCGCTGGAGCAAATATAACAGGAAATGGAACAAGCGACGGAGTCGTACCGTTTTGTAAAATCTATGATTCTACAATACTCGCCACGAACCAAGGAGCGGTTAGAAGAGGCGCGGCTAGCGTTAACATTAACATTGAACATGACGATTTTGAGCAATGGCTTGAAATTCGAGAACCTAAAGGGGATGTCAATAGACAATCTCTTAATATTCATCAGTGTGCAGTCCTCGGGGATAAGTTTATGCGAAAGCTTGTGGGTGGAAATGAAAGTGCACGGAGGAAGTGGGGAAAACTATTACAAAAACGTAAAGCGACTGGAGAACCTTATATCTTATTTAAAGGAAACACTAACAAAAGTAACCCAGCAGCTTATAAGGACAACGCCTTAAAAGTACATATGACTAATATCTGTAGTGAAATAGTTTTACATACAGATGAAAACCATTCGTTTGTATGTTGTTTATCTAGCTTAAACCTAGCTAAATATGATGAGTGGAAAAATACAAATATTATTTATGATTCAATATGGTTTCTAGATGGTGTATTAGAAGAGTTTATACAAAAAGCTAAATACAGAAAAGGATTTGAAAATTCTGTACGTTCTGCTGAAAAAGGTAGAGCACTTGGTTTAGGTGTACTCGGATGGCATACATATCTACAAGAAAAAGGTTTACCATTTGAAGGTTTATTATCACAATATGAAACAAGAAGAATTTTTAGTCAAATTAAAATCGAGTCTGAAAGGGCTTCGATGGATCTTGCTACGGCTTTTGGCGAGCCTTTGTGGTGTGTTGGTACTGGGATGCGTAATACTCATCTTCGTGCTATTGCTCCCACTGTTAGTAATTCAAAGCTTAGCGGAAACGTCTCTCCAGGAATAGAACCTTGGGCAGCGAATGTATTCACAGATCAATCAGCTAAAGGAACTTTTATTAGAAAGAATCCTACATTAGAACAAGTATTAGAAGACAATGAGCTTAATACTAAAGAAATATGGGAAAAAATATTAGAAGATGGGGGATCGGTACAAGGAATAAAAGAACTAGAAGATGTTTTAATGGGAGATGAAGATTTTACTGTTAAAGAAGTATTTAAAACATTTAAAGAACTTAATCAACTAGAATTAGTTAGACAAGCTGGTATACGCCAGCAGTATATAGACCAAAGTGTAAGTCTTAATTTAGCTTTTCCTAAAGAAGCTACTCCTAAATGGATTAATCAAGTTCACTTAGATGCATGGAAAAAAGGAATTAAAACATTATATTATATGAGGACAGAAAGCGTCTTACGTGGGGACATAGCCGCTAATGCAATGAATGAAGAATGTATAAGTTGTGACGGATAATAAAGAAGGGGACCTCAATGAGATCCCCTTCGGTTACAGGAACTTTTGGGTATGGTACGCCCAGTTTTATTTGTTCCTTAGTTCTTTTTAAAAGTATGATAACCATCTGGATATTTAGGATTAAATAAACCTCCCGCTGTCTTTTTGACTGGCCTAATAGTATCTATTACTTTTTCTCCTCTATCTTTTCCTCTTGTTATTTCCTTTTCCCATGTAACATATTGTCCATGCTCATCTTCTTGAATATCACTTACGTCTTCAGCCGTTAAACCTCGACCAGCACTAGCTAATCCATGAAACTTTGCTTCATAATCATACACGTTTTTATCTGAAAGTCTATCACCTATACTATGTGTACCATGGTGTCTATTTATAGGAGCTTCTTTTTTTGGAGGAGGATGTAGAATATCATACATTTTATCTAAATGAGGATAATTATGACTATCTCCATCATCAGTAGGAATTATACGCATTACTTCATTATGAGGATCCCACATAAATTCACTTTCACGCCCTTTCTTTCCAGCTTTCCTCATGTCTCTTTTTAACTTTCGCTCGGCTTTACGCTGTTTTTTACTTTTTCTACTTATTCCATCAGATTCTTCCATGTGAGGCATTGTAAATCCTATTTTGTCTGTGTTTTTCATGATGATATTACTTTATACTTTGTTCTTCCGTGTTCTTTATATGCTTTTAAACACTTATTTCTATTTTTTTCTTCTGATACGTATGATACATGTATCCAATTCGGCTGCATATCTGTTCCGAATTCCCAAATCATCTGATCATAATCTAAATTTGTTTGTATCCAATGATACATATCAGCATTAGTTTTCTTACCATATACATCGTCAATATCAATTGCTTGACCTTTACAATGTTGGCTGGAAGAAGCTCCCCCAATTGACTCATTAAGTGCTTCAGAGCGGAAGAATGAATTAACTTTTATTGGTCCACCTACCCATTCTCTTAGTGGTTCAAATATTTTCTCTGCTAACAACTTCATAGCTTCTACTTGAGTTTCACTAGGTGTATTATCTATTCCCTTACGCTTAGCTGTATTAGAATGTATAGCTTCAGCATATGTTATGTGATCACTTATTTTCATATTAATCTATTTCAAATACCGCGTAAACATCTATACTTCGTTTACCTCTAGGTATACTTGCAATTAAATCTTTACGTTCTTTAACTTGTTTAGTTTCTGTTATAGGATAGTATTTAGGATTAGTACTATTTAGTTTTCTTTTTTTCATTTGATTAAAATTTGCTAGCAGTATTTATTTCATTAACTGCTTCTTGTATTTCATTTAATTCTGCTGGTAATACTAGGTCTAAACCAGCTTTAAAAATTATTTCTTT
>Ga0315316_10001038_pt1 | contig 19079 bp, 11 predicted proteins | sample M160m3416metaG_FD_203702 | JGI IMG/M metagenome (GOLD analysis project Ga0315316, IMG submission 203702) | Ammonia-oxidizing marine archaeal communities from Monterey Bay, California, United States - M1 60m 3416 | ecosystem: Environmental > Aquatic > Marine > Intertidal zone | place: USA... | reverse complement strand
CAACCGGCATTGGTTATGACAACACTGCAAAATACAAGCCCTTTATCGGGACTGGGGGTGACACGAATGAAGCCATGCGGGGCACCAACGCCTCAGTCTATATACGTATCCCCTTTAGCGTGACTGACGCCAGTGCCATCAATGACATCATATTACGCATGCGCTGGGAAGATGGCTTCGTGGCATACCTGAACGGGATAGAAATACATCGTGAAAACGCTCCGGACATTCCCCAGTGGAACTCCCGGGCGCTGTCAAACCGCTCAAATGAGAATGATGCAATTTCACTTTTTGATTACCCTGTCTCAAGCACACTGCAGAACGGACCGAATATCCTGGCCATCCAGGGACTAAACGCCAGCCCGGGCAGTTCCGACCTGCTCATTTCGCCCTTACTCCCCGCACAAGCGAGGGATTTGGATATTGTAAGGACGGGTTTTTCATCAACCCGACCCCTGCCACTGCCAACGGCACGCGTATCAATGGTATTGTTGATGACACTCAGTTCAGTATTGACCGGGGCTTCCATGAAGACCCCTTCTCGCTGTCGATCACCTCAAGCACGGAACTCGCCGAGATCCGCTATACCCTTGACGGCACAACGCCAAGCGCGACACGAGGTGAGATTTACACTGCCCCGCTCTTGATCAATAAAACCACCGTGGTCAGGGCCATGGCTCACCTCCCCGGTTACAGACCCACCAATATCGACACCCACACTTACGTGTTCGCCAGTGATGTCGTGAATCAGTCAACAATGAGCACCTCGATAACGCAAAGTGCCACATACGGGCCAAAAATGATCGATTCACTGAAATCGATCCCTTCAATCTCCCTTGTCGTCGAGAACCCGAACACATTAAACACAACCGAAGAGAGAAAGCTATCAGTGGAAATGATATTTCCGGATGGCTCTTCTGGCTTCCAGGAGGATGCCGGCGTCACCCACTTTGGCGGTTACTTCACCAATTTCTCAAAGAAAAGCTTCCGCCTCTACTTTCGTGGAGAATACGGAGCAAAAAAACTGCGTTACCCGGTTTTTGAAGGCTTCGATTACGACATTCCGCCTGCAGAGGAGTTTGACAGTCTCAACCTGCGCAGCGGATCCCATGACATGATTGATCGTGGTGCCTACATGTCCAACCGCTTCACCGATGACAGCATGCTTGAGATGGGACACATCGCACCCCACGGCCGATTTGTGCATGTTTACCTGAACGGAACCTATTGGGGCCAATACCACCTGCGGGAACGCTGGAACGCCTCCATGGCCTCTGAATATTTAGGAGGCAGCAAGCAGGACTACGAGGCCATTAACGCCAATAATACCGGCAGCAATTTCCTGCCAGGAGTAGTCTTCGACGGAAGCGGTAAATATTGGTCGGAAACCCAAAGCCTTGTCAACGGCCCCTCACCCTTCGTCAATTCGGCAAGCCATCTGGATATCAGCAATATGATTGACTTCATGCTACTATGGACCTCCGGAAACTCAGAATCAGAGTTCCGCAGCGTAGGTGCCGTTCCGCTGGGCATCCCCTTCAAGTTTTTTATGAAAGATGCCGACGGTTTTTTGCGTCCATCAGGCCGCTCAGTAACGCATAACGGCCCAATTAACTCAATGGCCCGTTTCCGCTCCAGCGGCAATCCCGACTACACAACCCTCGTAGCCGACAGGATTCACAAGCATTATTTTAACGGCGGCGCCATGACGCCCGGCAAACTCACTGAGCGACTGAGACGAAGGGTCAACGAGGTGAAACTGGCATTTATCTCCGAGGCAGCACGATGGACACAAGTCCGCCCGGGCAGAACAAACCACTCACCTTCATCCTGGGAATCCTACCAAAACAACCTACTCAACTCCCAACTGCCAAACATTACCTCGACCATGCTCTCGCGGTTCAGATCAGCTGGTATGTATCCGGATATCATCGCACCGGTATTCAGCCAGCACGGGGGATCGATTGCGCCTGGGGCAGGAATCACTATGGCCACAGACGTCACCGCCATCTACTATACCCTCAATGGAACAGACCCGCGCCTTTCCAGCGGAATAATCAATCCTCAGGCCATCGCCGCGCAATTTGCCGGCAACGCCCCGGTGCCAAGGGATTTCATCAGCAGCGGACATGTCTGGAAATACCTCGATGATGGATCTAATCAGGGATCCGCTTGGCGCGCCGCCGACTTTGATGATTCCATCTGGGCATCGGGGCCATCAGAACTCGGCTATGCAGAGGGCGATGAGGCCACCCGCGTCGGGTTCATTGACACTGATCCGGATACCGCGGGAAACCAGAGAAATGCCTGCACTTATTTTCGAACCACCGTGGAACTTTCCGATCCGGCTGCATACTCACACTTTATCATCAAGCTCAAATACGATGACGGAGCTGCCGTCTATGCCAACGGAACCGAAATAGTGCGCACCTCCAACATGCCGCTCAACGCCAACTTTAATACCTTCGCCACCAGGGCAACTCCAAATGAAAGGACCTTCTTTGAGTTTCAGGTTCCCAGCTCCAGGTTTGTGGATGGCCTGAACTCCATTGCCGTTGAAATACACAACTCCTCCCCGGCGAGTTCGGACATCAGCTTTGATCTGGTTCTGCGCGGCGAGGTCGACACCAGCAATGGTAACAGGATCACCAAACCTGTAATCATCACTGAACCGGGAATCCTGCGTGCCCGTTCCTACAATAGCTCCACCAGCCAGTGGAGCGCACTCAACGAAGCCTTTTTCTCTGTGGGCTCGGTCCCGGCATCCGCATCGAACCTTGCCGTATCCGAACTTCATTACCATCCAGCCGAGCCCGTAAGTCCCGGGGAAATATCCGTTTCCTCAGACCGCGATGATTTTGAATTCCTCGAGTTGTTGAATGTCGGCTCAAACCCCATAGACCTCACGCAGGTCTACTTCACCAAGGGCATTAATTTCACCTTTCCCATGAATACCATTCTCAATCCCGATACACGAGTGGTCATCGTGCGCAACCGTGAGGCATTTATCGCGCGTTACGGTGTCACTGAAGACTTCCTCATCGCCGGAGAATACAGTGGGCGCCTAAGCAATGACGGGGAAACCCTCTGCTTATCAAGCGATGTGACCGGCAACATCCTGGAATTCACCTATAATGATCAATTGCCCTGGTCCACGCTGGCAGACGGCAACGGACATTCTTTGGTGGCTGTTGGCGATGACCCGGCGCAAGCCGAAAACTGGGGTGCGCATTCACTCATCGGAGGAGCCCCCGGCTACCCCGATGATATTATCTCATCCGGTTACCTTGCGTGGAAAAATGCCAACAACATCAGCAACGATCTTGGAGACGCCGATGGCGACGGGATCCTCAACCTGGCGGAATACAGCTTTGGGACAAACCCGCGTGGCAGGAACCCCTCCCCGATGCCAAGCACCTCAGCGATCACTCTCAACGGCCAACGTTACCTGACGATAAGCTATCAGAAAAACGTCAATGCAAATGATGTCCGCATTGATGTTCAGAGCAGTTCCGACCTTAAAAACTGGGTCAATGAAGAGGCATTGATCACGGTGTCGGAAACCGTTAATGCTGATCAAGGCACAGTTCACCTGACGCGCCGTATGGCGAGCCCCATTTCGGCGCGCACCGATACCTTCCTGCGTATCCTGATCACCTTATAGAATGCCTGGAGGCAGGAACTGCACCTGTCGATTGGCAATCACCACACGCAGGAGGTCTATCTGTCCTTTTCCCCGGAGGAGCCCTGAATGACCCGCCTTACAAAGTCATCAGGCACAGGATTGGTAAACCAGGTTCCGCTCATTGGCGGGGCAAGATGCCATCGGGTCAGGGAATCAATGCCTGTCAACTCCCCTGCGTCCTCAAGGATATCATTAATCATTATTACTCCACGGTAGATAGCCACGCAGTCACCATTTGCGTTAAGCAATAAGGACAGGGGCACATCGTGACCAGGATGCCTGTCAAACAATGCCGCCTGCCACCGGACAAGTGCTCTCAGTGAATCCTGCGCAAGAAATCCCCATTCCCAGCCAAATCTACAATTTTCAATCTCTTCATAAGCTTCCCCGGCATCCTCAATGCCGTTTAATGCCAGTGCCAAGACCCTGAGTCCCGCTGCACGCACCTTGCCTCGCGCCTGCTCCAGCGCAGCGAGACCACGCGTGGAGACTGCTGACGCACTATCCCAAAGCACCAGCAAGGTGATCTCTCCATTCCCCGTCAGTCTGTGGCCTTTCGCGGCCGGGTCACGAAAAGACAGCAGGGGCAAGGGCACTGCAACCGGAAGGACAACTCCCCCTCCCTGACGCTGCACTTTGGCAATCACACCGGGGCTGCGCTCTTTTTCATCCGCGGCAGGAGGAACGACAGCATGAAGCGCTCCTTCTCCCTGCCGTAACAGGTAACGCCCCCCGGCCTTTGCCCCATGGAATTGTTCAGACTTCCCGCCTGGCCAGTGCACGGTAAAATCGATCACTCCGTCTCTCTTGCCGATCCCGAAGTGCAACCACTTGCTCGACTGTGAGAGGAACATTTCTCCGGCACGGACCGAACGCATCAAGGGCTCAGCCTGTCCCAGCATCTGCACCACGGCACCAATCCCGTCACGGTTACACTCTACGCCTTCAAGGCGCACGAAAACTGACTGCCCTCCTGATGACTGATTGATCATCAGCCTGAGTCGGGGCGCGCTGCGATTACGCAACCAAATATCCTGGTCACCATCACGATCCCAGTCACATACTGCCAGCGCCCGGCCGTCATCATTAAAGTTAATACCGCTAAGCGACGACACATCAACAAAGCGCCTCCCTGCCACGTTTAAAAAGCAACAGTTGCGTTCACCCCCGCTCCACGAAGCCCCATTCCTCACCGCTGCCATCAATTCAGCCCAAGCCTCCCCATACTGAGTCATGGACTTTCCCTCATCCGGGCTCGAGGGACTTGGCGACACGACCTGCCGCCAGAATAAACTTCACAGGTCATCCTTCAGGGTCCACCCGGTCAGGTAACCGTTAGCGACCACGACATCTTCCCAGCCGTCATTATCAATATCCACAAATCCTGAGCTCCAGGCCCAGCGACCCATTGCGCTCCCAGCTGCCTCCGGTACTTCTGTAAATGAATCAACTCCTCCTGAAAACAATGAGTTCCCCCTGGCCATGCGCTGCAAACCCTCAATCGAGTCAACACTCCTTCCTGATGCAAAGTTACCCTGTGTTGACACCCTTCCTCCGGCTGCTGAAAACATGTTACCCACATAAAGGTCGAAACGCCCATCTCGATTGTAATCACCCCACGATACCGACATTCCCGCAGCAGTATCCTCAACACCCGCCGATTCCCCGATCTCGCTGAATGTCCCGCCTTCATTCCTGTAAAGACAATTACGGCCAAAGTCATTGGCAACATACAGGTCAACATCACCGTCACGATCATAATCCTCCCAGCTTGCGGCAAAGCTCCAGCGATTGTTGTTTTTTCCCATTCCAACCTCCCCGGTGGCATCTGCAAAGGAAAATCCCCCCAGGTTTTTCAGCAACACGTTACGGCCTCCGTTCCGGGCATCCTCAAAGGGCACGGGGGCACGTGACTCAAATCCTCTCCCAACCGAATCAGCATCGCCCTCGCCATATACACAGACGTAAACATCAAGATCCCCGTCCAGGTCATAATCCGCCGCACACAGGGAAAATGGATACTGGGCGCCGGGAAAGCCCCCCTTGATGGAAAATCTGCCACTTCCGTCATTCTCCGCAAAGACCACCATCGCTATGGTGGCAACGACAAGGTCCTGATCTCCATCATTATCAATATCAATAAGGAGCGCTGCCCGGGAATCCTCCAGCCAGTCGACCCCGGCATACCGGGAAATATCCTCAGCACTGCCGTCCGGGAGTTGCCTGAACAAACGGTTCGGCAAACTGCCCCCGTCACACACAAAGATGTCCTCACGCCCGTCACCATCAACATCCCCAACCGCTATCCCGTGATGACCTGTGAGCGCCATGTCCCCAAGCCGCGTAATGTTGCCTGCCCATTGGGAAATTCCACTCTTCACCTGTGGCCCAAAATGCGGAGTGGCACCAAGCACCTGCTCGGTGGACTCAACAAATAAAGCCCGTGACCTGGTGCGGGTTTCAACGAAATCCTCCATTTTGAGCTGCAGCAGATCCAAATCATCGCCTGGCTTTAGCTCCCAGAGACAATTCCACCTCACATTTGCCTGTATTCCCTCTCCAGAATGCTCAGCAATTACCACCGCCTCCAGCCTCCCGGGAGAAATAGTGATACTGATTAACTTAAATGCACTGCGAACAGTAAACCTCTCCAGAAACCTGTTCACGGAGTCAAAGAACCGGTCACCGTCAACCCATTGCAACTTGGCCGCCGGACGCCACTCGCTAATCCCCGAGTCCGTTTCGGAAATCATCCTCAAGTCATCAGGAAGTGCCGGGTTCGCGCGAAACATATCAGAAAAAGACCTCTGCCGGTTTTCCCCTGGATCAAAGACGCCCGCCAGGTCAGAAAGTGCCTCATGGCTTAAGCGTTCACTCTTCCAGTCCTCCCTTACATCCTTAACTGCCCCGTCATTCGCCTTCCCTGAAGAGGGCATTGCCATGCCGGAATTTATCCTGTCCGCTCGCTCCAGCCTGCGCACCTTTAACTCCACCAGGTCATTTACAGGCGGGGAAAGCTTATTAACCCTCGATATCTCCTGCCGCCTCTCACAACCCGAGAAAGACATGACCGCCATCAGGAGCATGCCACAAGTTCGCCCCATGTAGCCTAGAGGCTTAAGTGATAGCACAATGGTAATCCCTGAAGGGGCTAAGGTATCCCGGTCACCATTCATTACCCAGTAGCAGCATTAGGCCCTCTTCAGTGTTAACCCCTACAAGGGCGGAACCTTCCATTTTGGAATCCCGCCCTTGGCCTTCTGTTTGTTAAACCACACATGGAACGGACGCGTGGGGGACATGGGTGCCTTTTCATTCACCATCAAAGGACGTGCCTCCTTCCAGAATTGCCCATAGGCGGCCCGCATCGACTTCACCACCCCGGGATGTTTATCTGCCACATTCACCTTCTGGTTAGGATCCTCCTTCATGTCATAGAGCTGATCCCCGACAAGGCGATATCGCTGGTTGCGCACGGCAAACTTCTTCCACATATGGTCATTGGGCTCTGAACCGGTTCTCCATCGGGCAATCTGGGTAAACAGGTGCCGATCCTTCCATTCTGCCTCAGGATTACCAAGGAGCGGCACCAGGCTGCGTCCCTCCACCTGGTTAGGGGGCAACTCCCTGACGCCCGCAAGCTGCGCGAGGGTGGGTAAAAGATCAATGTGTGCCGACAGGGCTCCAACATCTCTCCCGCCCTTCAGCTTGCCGGTCCAACGAACAAAAAAAGGTACCCTTACCCCACCTTCATCAGGCGATCCCTTCTGCCCCCTCATGCCCGCATTGAAGGCATTCATGGGACTGCCATCCTTGGCTACCCCGACTTTACCGCGCCCGGAACCCCCACCCGTCATGCCGTTATCCGACATAAAGATCAGCAGCGTATCCCCGGCAAGATCCCACTCCTCAACCTTTGCCATCAGTCGCCCCATGTTCTCGTCAATATTCTCAATCATGCCGTAAAACCCGGCAGTCTTGGCAGAGAAGCCAAGGTCGGTAAACCTTTTTGTGTTTGCTGGAGGAGCAATGAATGGGCCATGAGGGGCATTGGTGGTGATATAGGCAAAAAACGGTTTCCCCTCATCCTTGACCTGCTTGATCCAGCCAAGAGCCGCAGTAAAGAAAAGGTTCGTGCAGTAGCCTTCGGTCTTTACAAAGGAGCCATTATGACGAATCGCGGGATTGAAATACTTGTTTCCCGGGGCATCGGCACAGGAGCAATTATACGCCTGGCCAATTCCTCCCGCCCCATGGATAAAGGCCTCATCAAAGCCCCGCTTATGCGGCTGGTAGGCTTCCTCATCACCCAGGTGCCATTTGCCAAAAATACCCGACACATACCCCGCCTTGGCTAGCACCTGGGGCAGGGTCACCGTGCTCAGTGCCATGCGCTCACGCTCAAGGATGGTGTGTGTGATTCCATTTTTCAGGGGATGACGACCGGACATGAGCGCGGCACGTGTGGGCGAGCAGGTCGGGCTGACCAAAAAACTCGTAAACCTCGCACTCTGCCCGTGAAGTGCATCAAGGTTGGGGGTTTTGATCCAGGGGTGGCCATGAGCCCCTACCGGGGCAAATCCCTGGTCATCAGTAATCACAAGGATGACATTCGGCCTGCTCCCATCAAGCGGTGCTGAATGTAAAACCCCGCCCATCAGGACTATGACAAAAAGGAGAAAAGATGCTGGATACTTCATACCTCACTACTGCACATCCCCGCCGCTTCTCAAGTCGCAGATACCGCCCTGATTAAGCTCTATTTATTCTCGCAAGGTTGATTCATGCCTGCGGAAAAACAATCATGGATGGTTTGCTACCCTTAAGAATCAACCCTCAAGCGGTATCTTCCATGGCTGTGGCGTAACCGCACCTCCGCACCGAAGGTATCCCGCAGCTTGGAAGTCTTCAGCACCTCGTCGGCAGGACCTGTGGCAACAAACTCGCCATCGGCCAAAAGGGCTGCATGAGTTATGGCGGGAATAATCTCCTCCACATGATGAGTCACAAAAACCAAAGTTGGAGCCCCCCGCTTGCGCGAGGCAAGGCGATTGATAAAACCCAGGAAATCCTCCCTTGCTACTGGATCAAGCCCCGCACACGGCTCATCAAGGATAAGTAATTTGGCCTTGCACATCAGGGCTCTCCCCACCAGAACCCGTTGCCTCTCCCCCTGGGAGAGCACCCCCCATGGACGTTTTCGCAAATGCTCAGCCTCGACCTTGCGCAGAACCTTCTTTGTCGCCTTGCGCAAGTCACGGGGAATCTTCCCCCAATGATTGATCATGGCTTCCCTACCGCTGAGAATAACCTCAAAGACGGTTTCCTCAGGATCGATGCGCTGGGCAACCGAGGCACTGACCACGCCTATATGTTTTCGGAGTTCACTCCATGCAATATCCTCCTTACCGGCAATCACCTCTCCCTTTGTCGGGCTTACATAGCCCGCCATGGCCATCAGCAGCGTAGTCTTTCCTGAACCGTTAGAACCAAGAAGAACCCACTGCTGCCCCTTTTCAATCCTCCAGTTAACCTTACGCAAAATGACCCGGTCATAGCGCACGGTAAGGTTCTTGATTTCCACGACCGGCTTGATCGGTTTATCCACGCGCTTCTTTTTCTCTTTCCTGGCCGTCATTGTGAGCCTCCTTTAATTTTCCCGAATAACTTTGGCAAGCGCCAAAGCAAACCCTACCTCATACAATGATGTCATGCACCACATGCCCGTGAACATCGGTCAAGCGCATGTCCCTTCCACTGAAACGATAAGTGCTACGCTCATGATCTAGACCCAGAAGGTGCAACATGGTGGCATGCATATCATGCATCTGAAGCTTGCCTTCAACCACATGATAGCCAAACTGATCGGTTTCCCCATAAATCGTCCCGCCCTTTATGCCGCCACCAGCCATCCATATTGAATAGGCGAACGGATGGTGATCACGCCCGTTGTTGCCCTGAGCAAATGGGGTCCTGCCAAATTCTCCGGCCCATATCACCAGCGTCTCCTCGAGCATCCCCCGCTCTTTAAGATCAGTCAGCAGTGCCGCAATGGGCTGATCGACAGCAAGCGAGTTGTTCTCGTGATTTTTCTTAAGGTTGTTATGCGCATCCCAGCGGTCATTACCGGTATTCGGGCACGTTAACTCCACAAAACGAACACCCCTCTCAACAAGACGTCGCGCCATCAGGCACTCGGAGGCAAAAATCCTCGTCTTGTCATATTTATGGTTCATTCCATAAAGTTCCTTCAGCTTTTCCGACTCACCGGAAAGGTCCGTCAGGTCAGGAACGGAACTCTGCATGCGGAAAGCCATCTCATAATTTGCAATTGCAGATTCAATGGCATCCTGCCCCCCTGAACGCGCAACAGCAGTCGCATCAAGCTTGGCCAACAAATCCAGCTTGCCCCGTTGTGCAGCAGCATCACGCTCCCTGCGGCTAATATTAGCAACCGGAGCACTGCCTCCCGGCTTAAAAACCGATGCCTGATAGGAAGCGGGGAGGAACCCGCTGTTGAAATTGTCCAGTCCCCCTGGTGGCGTCAAGCCACCATTAACCACAACAAATCCGGGCAAATCCTCGCTCTCACTGCCAAGACCATAAGTCACCCAAGCACCCATGCTGGGCCGACCCTGCAACCCGCTCCCGGTGTGCAGAAAATAATTGGCATTGGTGTGCTCTGAAAAATTGGATGTCATCGACCTCACCACTGCCATGTCATCGACATGCTTGGCGATGTTGGGAAACAGGTCACTGACAACAATCCCGCTCTGGCCGTAAGCCTTGAAATTCCAGGGACTGGCAAGGATCTTCCCATTATTATTGAATTGCGTCGGGGCAACCTTGAAAAAATCGGCAGGGTTCTTGCCGTTATGCTCCTTAAGTGCCGGTTTTGGGTCAAAGGAATCGACATGGGAGACCCCGCCATCCATGTAGAGGAAAATCACATTCTTTGCCTTTGCCTCATGGTGCGTACGTTTATTGGCATTCTTGGCATGCGCCTGCCCGGTCATGGCATCAAGGGCAAAAGCACCGAAGCCGAAGCCTGATGCCTTGAGCAGTGCTCTGCGGTTAATGGGAGTTGGTTGGAAATTACGACAATGCATTGGACCTAATGTAAAAAGATAAACTCCTTGGTGTTGAAAAGCACGTGGGCATAGTCGCTAAGCCTCTCTATATTGCCATCCTTACCCAGAAATTCAACGCCGGCGGCCAATTCAACAGCGCCTGGCGAGCGGGCAAAGGCTTCCATATACATCCTGCGGACAACCTCCTCATTGCTCAGCTTCAGGGCAGCCAAACGCTTTGCCCACAAGCTCGCCTGCTCATGGACAAAAGGGTCATTCATCATGATCAGCGCCTGTTCAGGAACATTGGAAACCGTACGGCGCCCCATGCTGCTGAACGGAATCGGAGTGTCAAAAGTCAACATCATTGGGGAAAGAAAATTGCGCTTTACCGAAATATAAATACTGCGCCTCCCTTGCCCGTCGATTGGTCCACCGCGCGGGCGGCCTCGACCGGTCATGAATTCGGTAAGGTGTACCGGCACCGACCCACCAAACATTTTCCGGTCTATCCTCCCGGATATGGCCAGCATGCTGTCCCTGATAGCCTCTCCCTGCAATCGTCGTAGATTGCCACGGTGCAGGAAGATGTTCTGCGGGTCCGAATCCTCTTCCATTCCACCGGCAGCACTATCCTGCTGATAAGTTTTCGAGAGCATGATCCGCTTCAGGGCCCGCTTGATGGACCATCCGTCATCAATGAATGAGCCCGCCAAATGATCGAGCAGGCCGGGGTTGGAGGGGCGTTGACCCAAAACACCAAAATCATCCGTGGAGGCCACAATTCCCCTGCCAAACAAATGATACCAGAGTCTGTTAACCATGACCCTAGCTGTCAGGGGATTCTGAACATGTGTCACCTGTCCTGCAAGGTTCAGCCTGCCGCTTCCCTTGCCATCAGCAGGAATCTTCTTTCCCCCAAGAGCCGTTAAGAAACGTCTGGGAACCTCATCTCCAAGGCGCTTGTGGTTACCCCGGAGGAACACAGACTCATTTTCCGCGGTGCCGTCCGTCAATCCCTGGACCCTTCGGGGTGCAGGCACCCCCTTCGCCAGTTCAGCCATTTTCTGGTGGTGTCGGCTAACAACCGGTTCAGGCACACCACGTGCCATCACCCACGAAAGGAACCGGCGCCCGTCCTCATCAAGTTTTTCCTGCCCCTGACTGGCATGTTTCCACAGCCAGCCATAGGCCATTGCCAGTGATTTCACTGAATGAATATTCTCATTGGCCGCCATTTTCAATGCCGTCGGGGAAGGCGGCGTCTTCGGGGCACCTCCGTCGGAAAACCAGATTTCATCAATCTCAAAATGTCCGTTGCCATGGTCAATGTATTCGAGGTGCGCCTTGTGCCCGCGATACATTTTCAAGTCACCTCCCTGGGAAAGCCAGCGCGTCTTGCCGTCGGTATTGGGGTCATTCATACGGGTCCCCCTGAACAGCAGGCCGTTGTATGGCTCCATGACGTAACTGTCGATAATCAACCGAATCTGCAAACCGCCCTTCCTCGCGGCGGCAAGGTGATGAATCTGGTTATGAGTGATCTCAAAGGTGGGGGAGCGCAACACGCCCTGCAGCTGCCCTGCCAACCTGGCACCGCTCGCCCTGCCAGGCACGCCAGCGGCAGCATTAACCTGTGCCCATTGCCCAATACCACTGGGTCCGTCCCCGTAAGCGGATCCGGTCGTGAACCATCCGGCATCTGCATAACTCTTCTCGGTAAAATCAGCAAACTTTACGGCTGCCTTGACGGATTCGCCGCTTTGCTTGTGACGCTCCGCCAGGCGCCTGCGAATTTCCTGGTAATGCCTGTCAAAGGTCGTCGGCGCCGGGTCTTCCTCACCGTCAATGAAGTGGGCCCAGACAAAAAGCGGGTGATCCGGCTCCTTGACCTCCGGCAAGCGAAGGGCAGCTGTCCAGTTTTCCAGGTCAGCAACATCCACTTTGTAGCCCTTAGCCAGTTCTGCGGGGACCCCTCCCCGTATTGCCTCACGTGAGGCCATCAGGTAACGTGCCATCTCCTCAGGCTTGATGCCACCTTTCAGGCTGTCAGCAAGGACTCCATCAATCTGCTTTGCCATCCCCTCCAACTGCGTAACACGCTCTGCAATCCGGCCTCCCGGATCCAGCAACGCCTCCTGTCGCCTCGAGCTCTGAAGATAGCCGGCCAGGGCGTAATAGTCCTTAGTGGATATTGCATCGAACATATGGTCATGACAGCGCGCACAAGAAACGGTAAGCCCCAGGAAGGTCTTGCTGAACACGTCAATCTGGTTGTCCACACGCTCTGACTCATTGCCACGGACATCAGTTGGTGCATGAGTGGCCTCATGCAGATGCCAGAAACCGGTACCAATAACTGACTCATTATATTTCTCCTCAGGATGCAGGCGCGGAGTTTCCAGCAAGTCGCCGGCTATATGCTCGGCAACAAGCCTGTTGTATGGGAGGTCAGCATTAAATGCCCGTATCAGGTAATCCCGATACTCGGTGGCAAAGGGAATCGGGTAATCAAACTCATGGCCACAGCTCTCGGCATAGCGTACCAGGTCCATCCAGTGACGTCCCCACCTCTCGCCGAAATGCGGCGAGCCCAGCAGTTCATCAATGATCCGGGAAAAGGCTCCCGGCGCATCATCCCCGACAAAAGCCGCGACCTGTTCCGGTGTCGGCGGCAAGCCGATCAGGTCAAAGTAGGCCCTGCGCAGCAGACTGTGCTTACCCGTCTGGTCCGAGGGCTCCATCCCCTTGGCTTCAAGCATTGACAGAACATGCAGGTCGATCGGATCAGAGGACCAGCCCTTTTTCTTTACAGCAGGCACAGGGAGGCGCTTCACGGGCTGCCAGCACCAGTGCCCTTCCCGGCGGGCAGCGAGGTCGAATTCTTTCGGGCCAAGTTTCTTCTCTGCCTTTGGGACATCTTCATCCGGCCAGGGCGCTCCCATCTCCACCCACTTTCTCAGGACACCAATCTCCCCATCGCCAAGTTTCTTTTTTGGCGGCATTTGAAAGTCAGGATCAGCATACTCCACGGCCTGAATAACCAGACTCTGGTCTGGGTCTCCCGGCTTAAGGGCCGCCCCGGAATCACCGCCCTTGAGAATCGATGATCCATGATCAAGCAACAATCCCGCCTTAAGCTTTTCTGCCTGCACGGAATGGCATCCATAACAACGCTCTGCCAACAACGGCCGCACCTTTGCCTCAAAGAAATGCAACTGCTCCGTTGTAGGTGCAGCCTGAACCGGGTTCACCTGCTGGAGGATTACCCCGGAAAGCAATAAAGTGACACGTAATGAATTCATACAATCACTTTATCATCCCACAAACCCGGCGCTCTTCCAAGTAAAGGCGTAAAAAATCCACTCCCCGCGCCCATGAAGCGAGACCCTGCCATCTCTCAATCAACATTCGTCCAGGCCCTTGATCCAGACGGAAAATCAGCCCCCCTCACCAATACAAAGCGATCTTCCGGCGCAAGAATGCCACGCTCCGCCTTAATTGTTCCACTCCATCCACACCATCCTCAATACTGATCCAGCCGTCAAATTCCACCGATCGCAATTCCCGGAATATCTCGTCATAATCATTCAAGCCTGCGCCAATCTCCCCGTGGCAAAGCCGCTCTGCATAACCCTCCACTCCAATCTCCTCAAGCCTCAAGTCCTCCAGACTGCCCTTACTGAGGTAACGGTCACTGGCATGCATTGTAACCACCCGTGACTTCACTCGCCGGAGAAGTTCCAGCGGGTCCTCACCGGCGAGGAAAGTGTTACTGGGATCATAGTTTACCCCGAAGAAGGAATGCTCAACCATGCCCACCAATTCACAAAAAACATCCATGGACTGGGCGAATTCCGGATATTCCCAGAAATCATCCTTGTAGTGGTTCTCAATAACCAGCGAAATCCCCATGGACTGGGCATATTCAACACACTCGGCAATCGCATCCGCAGCATAGCGAAGTCCATCTTCGCGGGACACATCGGGCCTGCGTTGCCCAGAGAGCACCCTGCAGAATTGAGCTCCAAGTTCAGCAGCCATGTCAATCCAGCGTTTTTCCTTCTGCACTTCCGCCGCACGGAAATCTGGATCATTATGCGTAAAGTCAGGCGAGCAACACAACATGGGGATCTCCAACCCCCTTTCGTCTGCAGCACTGCGAAACCTTGGCCAGTTAGCCCGCTCGGCATTCTCAAGAAAGCCCGCATACCACTCTACCCCGTCAATCTCCAGTCCTGCTGCGATATCAAGCCATTCCATAACTGTAACCCGTCCATTACGGCAGAGCTCCTGCATATAAGCCTTTGGAAAAGCGGCTAATCTCGGCATTCCTTACAACTTCGGTTTTTTTCCAGTTCCAGTCCTTGCATTACTGATCAGCCATTAACACTTGGGCGCATTCCTGCCGATAAATGGGAACTGCGATAATTCAATCACTTGGCCACTGATCGGCCCGAACTCATCACTCAGGAAATGCACGATAGTAGCGGCTATCTCCTCGGGTGTAATCATGCGACCACTGGGAGCCTCTTCCCTGCCAAGGTTCTCATGCCAGTCATCAGCCATTCCCTCATCAATCTTCCTCTTCCTCTCGCCTTCGCTTAGGACCCAGCCTGGATTAATCTGGTTGACCTTGATGCCATGCTCACGATGGAGAGTATCACCCAGATTACGCGTCATGGTCATGAGCGCACCTTTAGCCGCGCTGTATGCCAAGAGGTTGGGCTCACCCGAATAGGCGTTCACCGAGCCAATATTCACCACGAATCCATGATTCCTGCTCAATTCCTGCAGAGCCGCCCTTATCAGCAGGAGCGGAGCACGGGCATTAATCGCCATCACCGAGTCAAAGAAAGCGGCATCCGTCTCCTCGATCAGATTACGCCAGACCACCCCGGCATTGTTAACCAAACCATGTAAAGTGCCAAACTCCTCCACTGCGCGCCCTACCAACTCCTCGCAATGCTGGGGGACGGCAAGGTCACCGATACAAAAGGGCATACCAAGAGATTCGGCCACTTGCTCGGTCTCGACCGGCTCAATGCCGTGTATTAAGACTCGGGCCCCTTCAGCCACAGCCCTTCTCGCGGCAGCTTCGCCTATCCCCATCGAGCTTCCTGTGACAATGATTGATTTGCCTTCTAGTTTCATTATCTCATTATGGATTTAATGCCACGGGAAAAATACACCACTTCATCCTCCCGGTAACAGGACCGACTTCACCACCTTGCCGGAATGCATGGCCTCGAAGGCAGCACTCCAGTCATCGAGGTTCCATTTCCCGCCAATCAAAGGCGCCACATTGAGGGCCCCACTGCCAAGCAAATGGAGAACCCGCTCCCACACCGGCCAGTTATGGCTGAAACTGCCCTGTAGGGTCACGTTTTTCTGCACAATTGCATCCATTGAAAATCCCAGCGGCTGCGGTCCCCACCCGACCTTTGAAATCCAACCGGCAGGACGAACAAGGTCAATAGCCATTTTCAGCGTCTCGCTGACCCCGGCGGCATCTACCACGACATCAGCACCGAGACCATCGCGTTGCCGGGCCCATTGTTCGGCATCCTCCGTCAAGACCTCGATGCCGTACCCCTCGCGCGCCACCTCCAACCGCGCGGCATCCTCCTTCCGGCCCAACAGGCTTACCTCACCTCCCCTGAGCCTTGCCATCACGGCACATAAAATCCCAATGGTTCCCGGCCCTATGACGAGGACGCGATCTCCCGGTTCCATCCTTGTATTGTTGACCAGCGCATTATAGGCGACGCAACACGGCTCGGTCAGCGCGGCATGCACCATTTGCAAATTCTCGGGAATTCTGTGCAGGCAACGAACCGGAACTTTAACATAATCGGCCATCGCACCGTCAACACCATAGCCAAAGCCCTTGCGGTCAGGGTCAAGATTATACAGGCCGCGCCGGGTCATCGGGCTAGCTCCATTAATAACGGCCGCGGTTTCTGAAACCACCCTTTCGCCCGGATTCCAGCCACTCACATCATCCCCTACATCAACGATTTCACCGCCAAACTCATGCCCCAATACCACCGGGTAGTTGACAGGCCAGCTATGACTTGATTGCCACTGGTGCAGATCGCTGCCACAAACCCCGACTGCCCCAACCTTCAAGAGAATCTCACCCGCTGAAATTTCCGGCCTCGGCACCTCGCGAAGCTCGACGGAACCCGCTTCCCGGGAATAGTTCACGATAGCAGGCTGAGACATCACGGCATTTTATCTAATTCTTGCCCGGAGGACAGTAAAAGCCTTTAAATTGTCATTTTCCACGCTCAAGGCGTTCGCTTACCCCTCAACGGACTGATAAGAGTTGCCGATAGCGTTTTTTTTTGTTAGACGATTGCCCCATGATATCAAAGTTCCGGTGAGCACCCGGAACCTGAGAACCTGATTAAACCCGATGTTAAAGGCTGCCTTATACGCTCTATTCTGCGCCACTTTCCTTGGCGCATGCAGCCAAACCCACAGCAATCCTGCCTTTATTGCCCCGGAAGGTCAGGACAAACTGGTTGCCAGAATCCGTGGCCAGATCCGGGAACTGGAACAGGCAAGCGGCAAACATTTCAGGGGTAAAACCATAGAATTGCGTACACCTGCCTCTGCAGAATACGCTGATTGGCGAGGCATGCCCGTAGCCAAGATCCGCGGCACTTACCAGGGCGGATTGACTGCATGGAAAATCCTTGAACGAAATGCCATCGTCTATCTTGCCCACTCGGAGGGAAATATTCCTGATTGGCTGATCCGGCATGAGGCGCTGCATGTCATCCTTCTCAGCAACGGCATACCCGGACACCCGAGGAAATACTCCAAGCTCTTCGATTATCCTTACTGGTGGATGCCCGAGGAGGATTACAGGCGCAAAGCATTCACCCTCCCCTTGTATAAACGCTTCACCAGGGCGGCATGCCCGGTTTGCAATTCGTGCGCTGAGCGTTCCCATACATTGCCGCAGTAATGGGTAATCACCTCAATTACATCATTGGCACAGCCGGGCATATTGATCATGGCAAGAGCACTCTGATCGAGGCCCTCACGGGAACCGATCCGGATCGGCTTCCGGAGGAGAAAGCCCGGGGAATGACCATTGACCTCGGCTTTGCACACCTCGAACTGCCATCCCCTCAGGCTCCGGACACGACCTTTTCACTCGGGATCATTGATGTTCCAGGTCATGCTGATTTCGTCAAGAACATGGTTGCCGGGGTGGGCTCAGTCGACGTTGCCATGTTTGTTGTTGCCGCGGATGACGGCTGGATGCCCCAATCCGAGGAGCACCTGCAGATCCTCAGTTATCTTGGTGTGCAAAATGCAGTCATTGCATTAACAAAATCCGACGCGGTGGAGGATATTGAATTCTCCGCAGCCAGTGTTGCCGAGGCACTGGAAGGCAGCCGGTTCGAGGGTGCTCCGATCATCCCCGTCTGCGCAATCATCGGGGATGGCCTGGACGCACTCCGGGAGACACTTGCGGATGTTATCAGCAAGACAACAGCACCCACTGACACGGGTAAGGCGAGACTCTCCGTTGACCGCGTTTTCTCGCCACAGGGAGTCGGGACAGTAGTCACCGGAACAATGACCGGCGGCTTGCTCAACAAGGGACAGAAAATCACGATACAGCCCCAGGGGGTAACCGCAAAGCTGCGCGGCATCCAGAGCCACAAAAATGATGCCGATAAGGCCCTGCCCGGAAGAAGGTCAGCCCTGAACCTGCCCGAGATCGGTATTCGCAAGGGCAAGGTGCGCGACGGCATCAGGCGCGGAGATGTTATTACTGCAATGGATCAGGCCACCAGTTCAAGGCGGGTCCACGTCTTGCTCCAACGAAGCACACGCCCCTCGGGGTCCGGCGCCATTGAGCATGCCCAGCGGGTCAGGTTCCACCATGGAAGTGCCAATATCGCAGCGCGGATACTCTTCTTTGAAAACCGTGATCTAAATGCCGGAGAACAGGCGATCGCCGAGATCCGCCTGGATACTCCGGGATTCACCCTGACCGGGGACCGATTCGTCCTGCGCGACTGGTCAAAACGTTTCACCCTGGCGGGAGGCACCATTCTCGACCCAACTCCTGCTCCGCGCAGTTACCGCACGCAAGCCCAGCAAGAGTTCCTCAACTCCCTCATATCAAAACCGCCCTCCGCAGCACTCTACATCGACAGCCTGCTGCACCGTGATCGAGCCATTCCGTCCGCGGAAATCCTGACCCAGTCATGCTTTTCGGCTGAAGAGATCAAGCAAGCACTCGACAACTGCAGGCACATTGTCCTGGACAGCTGGTTATTGGATACTGACTGGTG
>Ga0315316_10001037_pt1 | contig 19096 bp, 17 predicted proteins | sample M160m3416metaG_FD_203702 | JGI IMG/M metagenome (GOLD analysis project Ga0315316, IMG submission 203702) | Ammonia-oxidizing marine archaeal communities from Monterey Bay, California, United States - M1 60m 3416 | ecosystem: Environmental > Aquatic > Marine > Intertidal zone | place: USA... | reverse complement strand
TTTAAAACTCCATATCAAAGTTCAGACCTACATCTTCTGTGTTTTCACCCACCCCCGACTTAGAGTATTCAGCAACTCGCTTTTCGAAGAAGTTCGTTTTATTCTCTAGAGCAATGTTCTGCATAAAATCAAAGGGGTTATCTGAATTATAAACTTTACCACATTTTAAGTCTAAAAGCAACCTGTCAGCAACAAATTCTAAATATTGTTTCATTAAGTCTGAATTCATACCAATTAAATCTACAGGCAGAGACTCTGTGATAAATTTCTTTTCAATTTCAAGAGCGGAACCAATGATGTGTTTGATTTTTTCTTCGGGCACTTTATCTATTACGTGATTGTTATGCAAATGACACGCAAAGTCACAGTGCAGCCCTTCATCTCTACTGATTAATTCGTTTGAAAAACTAAGCCCCGGCATTAAACCTCTTTTTTTAAGCCAGAAAATAGAACAGAAGCTTCCACTAAAGAAGATTCCCTCTACAGCAGCGAAGGCAATCAGCCTCTCCGCAAAACTTGGGGAGTCAATCCACTCCAAAGCCCACTCCGCCTTTTTCTTGACGCACGGTATAGTCTCTATTGCTTTAAAATATTTCTCTTGCTCTTCAGGGTTTTTAACGTAAGTGTCAATTAGAAGCGAGTAGGTTTCACTGTGGATGTTCTCCATCATAATTTGAAAACCATAGAAAAACTTAGCCTCTGCGTACTGAACTTCGCTCACAAAGTTTTCTGCTAGATTTTCGTTTACAATACCATCTGAGGCAGCAAAGAAAGCTAACACGTTATTTATGAAGTGCCTCTCCCCATCGGAGAGTTTTTCGTATTGAGCTACATCGTCAGATAAGTCTATCTCTTCTGCGGTCCAAAAGCTAGCTTCAGCTTTTTTATAAAACTCCCAAATATCGTGGTGTTTAATTGGGAAGATAACAAATCTGTCTGGATTTTCTTGAAGTATGGGTTCTGTCATGATGCTACAAGTAATATTACATGATACTTGTGTTTGAATCAATGAAAATCTACCAACAGGCAACTTTTTTATAAACGCGCCAAATAAAAGTGTATCAAGCCTCTCCTGAGGTGTTCGGCGGCAGCTTCCTACCCCTTCTTTCCTTGCTATATTTATCTAGAAACTTCTTCTTTACTGGGTCGTAGCCTAGCTTCTGCTTTCTTTTTTCACTTAATTCTCTTGAGCGGTCCCAGAGTTCCCCAACTGTCCCTTTCCCTGTGCCCCCATCTATCTTTCTATTGAAAGCTTGCTTATCAAATGGGTCTATCTCGGCGTCAATGGCGGCGTTTGGTAGGGTCCATTTCCTTTTCCATTCTAGCCCGTTTTCATCCACGTAGACATGCGGCTCTTTCATCGATTGAACTACATCTATTTCCTCGTCTGTGTCTGGATTAATAAAACTATAGATGGGCATTATTTTAGTTCCTCCAATATACTATCCAACATTTTTGAATAAGTAAAATCTTCTTTAAGCTTTTGGCCTTCTACGTTTATCTTTTCAGCTTTAACTCTTTTAACCACCTCTTCGCACCCACTGATAAAATCATCTTCATCAATCTCATAGATTTGACCTTGATTCCAAGACGAATTGTTTACGAAAAATACGCCATCTTCCGCTGTCTGCTTTCCTTTTGGCTCTATTAGAACGGAGTTCTCTTCTGTGGCCCAGCCTTTGTACCCAGAGCAATTTAAAACTACTGCGTGCTTTCCTAGTGCTACGGATTGGAACTCTGGCAACCCCCAGCCTTCACCCCCAGAGCCAGCTATTACAACGTGGGCGGAATTTAAAAATTCATTGTATTGTTTATTGGTATTCATGAAGCCAGAAAACAGCACGTTAAAAGGCTTGTCGTTACCCACTAGAGATAAAGCTATTTCATTATTCTGTTCCGCTGAAAGAAATGGGTTCCACACGGCACAGTGCAGCGCGTATTTTTTATTATTTCCATACTTCTTAATCCAAGCTTTAATTAACTTATCATGGTTTTTTCTCTTCTCGAATTTACCTAAGATACTAAATACAATTCTATCATCTCCATAGTCAACGTCAGTCTCTTTGAAGTTGTGGCTATCAAAGCCTAGTGGTAGGTATCCTACGTTATCACACCCCGCCGTCTTGAAGGCTTCTACTGCTTCTTGATTTGAAAATAATACTTTATAATTATTCTTAACCGCATTTATTTCACACTCTGTTGGTGAATCTAATTCGTAAAATGAAAGTAGCACTTGCTCTTTGCTAATCGAACTAAGGCTACCGTTTAAATGCCAAAGGTTGAATGCTCTGTTATTTCTGTCGTGCTTAAAGTGAAAGGATGATGAAGCCTCGGACATCCATCTTGAGAACTGTTCGTCTTCCTCTTCTGAGGACGGGTCAAATTGATTTTGATGTAGGGATAAAACGATGTCTTGGTTTCTATTGTAAAGCTCCCTCAACAAGCCTAAAGAAACTTGCCCAAAACTCAAAGGGTTTACTATCAGATTAAAAGGCGTACTCATTGCATAAAAATAACCCCACCCTTGCATCAAGTCAAGGGCGGGGTCGCTTGTTTTTTTTTAAGGCTACAGTATGCCTTCCTCTACTACTTCGGTCTGTCCTCCTGACTGTTGCTGGGTTTGCTGTTGGCCATTCGGGGCGCTTTTATACACCCTGAAGTCAGGTTGATTGTCTGCGTTCTTATACTTATTAGTAAAGACGACGATTTCTTGAGTCGAGCCGTCAGCCATCTTAAGCTTGCCGCTTAGATATTTTTGATTGGAACCGCTCCTTTTCCAAAGCGCTCCGATTTCGCGCTCAGACCAGTCAGTATTAGTAGTATTATTATCGTTACTCATTATTGAATAAATATACTATAGCCCTAGCTATTTGTCAAGCTAAATTATATCCGAAGCAAAAGTATCCACATTATTCATCTTGCCTCTTAGCATTTTAATAGCTTTATTGTGGAGGTTAATTGCTGTTTGCGTGCTTACTCCTATTTCATTTGCCACTTTATTCCAAGGCGTTTTTTTATTTGGATTCCTAAAGTATCTAATTTGCAGTACCCTTTTTATTCTGGAGTCACTAGATTGATTGAGTAAATTGTTCACGTAGTCCATCTGCTCTTCTATTGACTCTTTTGGCACGTCATCTAAGTCCTTATGCATAAAGTATTCTATTTGCGAGTCTTCCGTTGCCATTAAGTTATTTTTATTCATACAGTTAAGACAGTAGTATCTCATTTGATTACCTAGCCATGTAGAAAATTTAGTTTTCTTCGTCGGGTTAAATGATATTGCTGACTTATATATTAAATAATCTTTTTCACTGGTTACGTCTTCAATGTGAAGGCCGCTATTAATAATCGCTGGAGTATACTTCTTGCATACATCGTAGCATAAGGCTGAGTGCCTAGATATTAGTGTCTTCAAACTGTCTTCGCAGTTCTTTTCTTTTACTTTAGATACTAGTTCTGCATCCGTGGTGGTTGTGTTCTCCATAATTCAATTATATCCTTAAATTCTTCCTCCTTCATTTTTGAGTTTTTGAATCTCATAACTCTAATGTGAGAAGGTCTTTCGAAATATTTTGTGGGCTCGTTGAAGTAGTCTTGCGCTTGGCTAACTTGGTACTTCTTAAACTCTTCTTGATGGGAAAGAATCTCCGCTTCGCCTTCCTCTGTTGATAAAAAGGTTTTTTGAGTTATAATCAATTTGTTGTTTTTTTCTATAGCCGTAGATAGATGGGAGTAACGAGCGTTGTGAAGATACTCTGTTTCGATTCCAGCGAGCACGCCAGTTTCTTCTTTTATTTTTACTGGGCTATCTGGATAATAAGCTAAAATAGGGTTTATCTTACCGTCCTCAAAGCTGTGGCCTTTGAGAAAGTGTTCGACTATGCCCTGAATATGCTTCCAGTTTTTGTCTTTCATCTACTGAGTGGACAACCACTCAATAAATTTGACGACCTTGGAAGAAATATATTTATCTTTATTTATAAAGTTTTCATTAAACTCCCACTCTAAGTTGTAGTCCGCTAGGGTTTGAAGATTGGGTTCGTTACGTTTCTCTTCTCCATTAGCTGGTTTTCTGAACGTTTTGAAGCTGCTGTTTAACCTAGATTCTAGTGTGTACTGTTGAATGTGAACTAGTTTTCCACCCATTTCTTCTTGTAACCAGTACACTTCATCTTTGGGGTAATCGGTGTACCTCAAGTCAGAAATGAATAAGTAATCATAATCGTCTTTTCTATCAAGAACTTCTTCTTGGAGTTGCTCTACCCAATGGCGACCTTGAGTCGCGTGCCGTTTGGTGGTTCCATGAGCTACTAAAAAATTTCTGATTTTTTCTTTGTCTTCCCTAGAGCAGTCAACGGAATCTATGCCGTAGTGTTGTAGACACCAATCTCTAACTTCGTGCTTTAATTTTGCGGCTATCGCTAACTTGGTGCTTGTTTTGCCAATTTTAGATAACTCTTTGGCGCATGTTTCTACGAAAAGGTCTTTACCTGCTCCAGCTACGCCAGACACACCGATAATCATTGACCCGAATCCTCTCCCTTATTTTTATTATCCATTAGATAAGCGCAGCAGTATACTAAATTTTTGATGTCCACCTCTGTAATGCTGGTCGGGTCAGCCAAGTCTTTATCATTACCTAACATCTCGCAGAAGCCATTGATTATTTGACTCATTGATAAGCAGGTTTCAGCGGAGAGCTCTATGTTTTGAGTCATGCTATCGAAACTCTTCTTCAAAATCCAAACATCTTTATCCTCTACTGTTGAGTAAGCAATTAAATTTAAAGACTCTAAATCTTTCAAGGCGCAGTTGATGGCTGAAGCCTGTTCTCTTCTCCCTTGTTTTTTTCTTTTGTCTGATTTTAAAAGCTTCTCTTCGTCTGTGTCAAAACAGAACGAATCGTTTTCTGAGAACCAAGCATATAGCTTAATTGAGGCGTCAAATACTGTCATCGTATTACTAATGTAGCGCCTTCTTGACTTTAGGTCAATTTTTTTCTTGATTTGAAGCAAAGAAAGTCGTACTCTTTCTTATCGATGGATATTAAGTTTAGAAAGGTTAGACCAAATGCCATTGCGCCCACTAGAGCTCATTCATGGGATGCTGGTTATGACCTTTACTCTTGCGAGGACATAAGTATTGCACCTATGGAGCGCAAGCTGATTCCTGTTGGAATCGAAATAGAAATCCCAACGGGTTGCTACGGAAGGATTGCTCCTAGGAGTGGTCTAGCAGTGAGGTCTGGTATCGATGTGTTAGCTGGAGTAGTAGACTCTGGGTATAGAGACGAAGTTAAAGTAGTCTTACAGAATTTAAACTTGCCAGAATTCTTATTTAAACATCCGAACGATAAACGGGGGCTTAATGCTTCCGCTTTATTTGGGGATAAGAATAGGCATGACATAGCCGCTGGAGATAGAATAGCACAAATCATTATTGAAAAGTGTTATTACCCTGCTTGGATAGAGCAAGAAACTCTAACTGACCAAGGAAGAAACGGCGGCTTTGGTAGTACAGGAATTTAAAAAAGGTAATCCTTTTACGCTTGCTGAGAGTAATCAGTAAAGTTTTCCTTTGGTGAGACCGCGAAGGTCAGGGTGCTAGCAATAACCCATATCCAAGGGCATGCTTAGGATACATACATCCTAAAAAAACGGATAGGTAACACCTATCGGAATAACCCGCCGTGTAGCTTCACGCTGGGGGTAGCCGTTGTAATGAGTTTTTAAGCACAGTTTCTCACCCTATATGGGAGACGGCTCTAGTTTATGCTAGTTGTATGCGTCATGTGGTCCCAGCCACGTTAAATACTTGGGCTCATAGGAAACGCAGATACATGGTACGGACATTACCCCTCCCTTACATGGGGGGTTTTGTCTGTATTTCTCAAGGAAACATAGTACATGGATAATTTAGAATAATTAAGATTATTACTCTAAAATAAGAAATGGTAGACTATTTTACATTACTGTGGGCAGCTTCAGCAGTAGCGATTATCAACTTGGTGTGGTTTAACAGTGCGGCTTTCGAGGAGTACGCTAAGATGCTTTACGCTGATAAGTTCTTTAAAGTTAAGGATTTTGAGAAGGCGCAGAAGAATGATTTCACTTTGACATATCATAATTATCTTTTATTAAAGCACAGTAGCTTCTTTATTAGGTTAATAACTTGTCAGCTTTGTTTTACTATTTGGTTGAGTATTTTAACGTGCTTGCATATTGGTTTTATAAATTTACCATTTTTAATTATACTATCTTACAGTATTTATGGAGGTGTAATAAAGTTAAATGAACACTAAAAGGTATAGTAATTTTACAGAGTTTTTCAATGACTTTAAAGAGGAGTTTTTAAGGACTCAGAATCAAAGATTACATGCGTTGTTTAATACTGTTGCGACGTTGAGTCAAGGGTGCGGTTGTACGAGGAGATATAGGACGGGTAAATGCAGTGAGGAGTACAGGAATCTCCCTCAGTATATAGCCCCAGAGAATATACAGGTGATGCAAATGAAATTTCCTAACACAAAATTTGAATTAGCCGAGGGCAATGAGGTTTTTCATGTAATTGATGTGTAAATAAATAAAATGCCACTGCCATCACCCAAGGGAAAACAGGATAAAAACAGCTACATTTCGAGCTGTATGGGTAATAACACCATGAAATCTGAATTCCCAAAGCAAACCCAAAGGTATGCGGTTTGCCAATCCAAGTGGAAAAAGTCCAAAGAGTACGCAAAAGGACAAATTACTTGGGATGATAATGAAGTAGATAGTGAAAATTATCTAATTTATTGAGGCTTTTTATCTTCTTACAGCCAAAACCCTAGTGTAAATAAAAATGCTACTAGGCGAAGGAAAATGGCTATCCAGAATAATAGAGGTATATATTTATATTTAGAAGCACGAATCGAAAGGGTTCGTTATGCCTAGCGCCAACTTCGCTCTCTTAGCTAATGGGAATGGAGGATTGCACACCTATTCCGTTGACAGCTCCGGAAACCTGACGCATATTGATTCCGATGACCAAGGGGGCTCGGCAAAGGGCGTTTGGAGTGACGGGAACTTTATTTATTTAACTAACGTAGATACCCGCTTACACACCTATTCCGTTGACAGCTCCGGAAACCTGACGCACATTGATTCCGATAACCAATCAACGGGACCAGCAGAAGACGTTTGGGGTGACGGAAACTTTATTTATTTAGCTTGCGGCTCGGCTAGCTTGCTCACCTATTCCGTTGACAGCTCCGGAAACCTGACGTACATTGGTTCCGCCCTCCAAGGGGGCGATAATGCTTTGTCTGTTTGGGGTGACGGAAACTTTATTTACTTGGCTAACGGTGCGGGTGGTCTGCACACCTATTCCGTTAATAGCTCCGGAAACCTGACGCATATTGATTCCGATGACCAAGGGGACTTGGCTGTGGGCGTTTGGGGTGACGGAAACTTTATCTACTTAGCTAACAACACGGGCGGCTTGCACACCTACTCCGCTGATAGCTCTGGCTACCTGACGCACATCGACTCCGATGACCAAGGGGACGAGGCTACGGACGTTTGGGGCGACGGGAACTTTATTTATTTGGCTAATGGGAATGGAGGTCTGCGCACCTACTCTGTTGACGGCTCTGGCAACCTGACACACATTGATGCTGGTAGCCAAGTGGACTATGCCGCTGGCGTTTTGGGTGACGGGAACTTTATCTACTTAGCTAAGGCCGTTGGTTATTCAGGTACGGAAAGGGGTTTACATACTTACTCCGTTGACGGCTCTGGCAACTTAACACACATTGATTTCAACTCCCGTTCAGATGATGCTTGGGAGGTTTGGGCTGGCTCAATAAATACCCGCAGTACAAGCAGCAGCAGTAACACGTCCGGCGGAACCACATCAAGCAGCAGCAGTAATACTTCCGCTTCTAATCCTCCTGCGGCGGCTTCAGGAAAAAAGCACTACTTTGCAGAGTATAATTGTAAAGATGTCAACACTTTAGCTCCAGACGCGGTTTGCGATACAGCTAAGAGGCAATTTCTAAAAGTAAATCGTCATGCCGTAATACGTGAGAATGGTTTTCCTAAAAACGGAGGAAACACTTGTGCTTATAACCCAGCTCAAACATTTCATTTTGTAATTAATTATGGCGGTTCTTCTTGTAATCTTTATATACATGAACCTAAGCCGTGCGAGTCACAAATTCCCTTAAACCTATCAAACAAAACGGCTCTAGACCATTGCTGTGAGTGCGATAGCCAGAGCTGCTCTCCGTACGTTCCTGCTAACTCATCTTTACTAGCTCCCAAACCTTCAGTGGACCTAAGGCCGGGAAGATACTGCTTCCATCAAGAGTTTTATACTTGGCCTGTAATCTCTGCTCCCACTAAGAAGAATACTCAAGCGATGAACGAGTCAACGGCTTGTGAACCAGCGGACAATTGCGGAGCTACTTACAAGCATCCCCATCCAGGGCCAGAGATAGTATCAATTAGAGTACCAAGATTATTTACCGAAGCAGAGGTGAAAGGAAAATGGATAGCGCTAGACCCGAAGCATGGCTCTGAAAAATATAAATTTTATAGAATAGATAAACCAGTTCACACGCATTTATCGTCAGGTGGCAATCCGTCATGGGGTCCCTCCTCGTCTTCATCAAGGAGGAGAACCTCAGCAAGCGTCACGCCCTCACCATCTTTTTGGCCACCACCCCCGCCGTGCTTCTTGGCTGGTACTAAGATAGCGATGGCTGATGGTACTGAAAAGAACATTGAAGATGTTGTGGTAGGCGACACGGTTAAAGCGTTTGATATTGACTCTGGTGAAGTTATAAACTCATTAGTGCCCACCATTTTCGTTCACCCAAACACAAAGGGATACTACATCATTAACAATGACATCAAAGTCACTGGCAATCACCCGATGAGGGTGGGTAATGAATGGAAAGATGTAGACAGCTTAAAGGTTGGAGATAAATTACATCGCCTAGATGGCTCCGAAGTTAATATAGAAACAATAGATAAAATTGAAGACACTGTTACTACATATAACTTCGAAGTAGAGAATGTACACAACTACTTTGCTAATAAGTATTTAGCTCATAACAAAACTTTAATTCCAACCCAAGGTAGCTCAGCGAGCCTATGGAGAGCTAGGTGGAAGTGTAAGGACTGCGGAACAGGAAATGACCTTTATATTGCTGATAACCCGTGGCGCGCGGGAGGCAGATTGTGGGAAATGGGCCTGACAATTGGCAAAAAATATTTAACATGCGAATACCCTGCTGGAATTACCTGCATGCAAGGTAGAGCTTGTCCTCCTGCCGCGCCACCATGCATGCCGACTGGTCCGCTTGGTTATCTCCAGGTTTTTCACCCCATGACGATGTACGCCATTCAGGCACCGAATTACCCACTTAACCTCAACGGCCAGCAAGGTGTGATTGGTAATAATTGTGAGTGGCTTGGTGTGGACGGCCAAGGTAACGGTTTAGGTCCGTTTACCAACATAATGGGTGGAGACATTCAAGTGACCAACGATATGTGTACTGGTTACGGCGCTTACGACCCCCGAGGCACAAGCCGATACGCTCATTGCTGTACGCCTTCTTATTCATCTAGGGCTTACAAGGCTTGCTGCGATGAGGTCGGCGCGTGCGGTTATGAGCTTGCTAAGTGGGAGAACAACAGGATAGTACCCGCTGGGGTATGGGGTTGCCATCAGATGACGTATTGCCAATGTAAAGACTACGGCGCGTTACCCACTATTTGGGGCACTTACTATCAAGGTCAAGGCACGACATGTGGCACCGGCATTGCGCTAGCTGACACTCTGCCGTCGAAGTGCTCCTCTTCTCAAGTTCAGACTGGCACTGATATAATAGGTCAAGACTGCCAAACAGGGACACTTTTTCCCATTCGCGCAAACGGCTTCAACGTAAGCATTGGAAGTGTTGTGAAGATTAACTCTGTACCAGAAATGTGCGTTTCTATAATGACGCTCCAAGGCGTTGGCGCGCCCATGGCCGATATAATTTACGCTTACAATGATTGCACCGTATGCACCGCAACCCTCGGTGGTGGTCCTATTATTGCTCAACAATCCAGCGCGGGAGGTAGCCCATGAGCGCGTCGTCAATAAACTGCAATACCGCTGGACAAAATGGAGTGCGAGTCACAAACTGGGTGAACAATATCCCATATGCCCAAGGTGCCGTCGCTTGCTATTTCAATAAAGGTTATCAAGTCCTTGTCGCTCACAACCATTACGGTGTCTCGTCAACAGCAAAACTCCCAACTAATGCATCTTATTGGTCTAGACATCAAGTTGGTGATACGTGCTGTTCATGCTCGGTAAACATAGGTTGTGCAGCTAGCGCAACACAAGCTTGGGGATTGTCTTCAAGTTACAACTGTAATGTGGAAATTTTAGCTAGTAGCCCGTCGCCTAGCGCATCACCTAGTCCGTCACCTAGCGCGTCACCGTCCGGAAGTCCAGCTCGGTGCTCCTTAAATACTGGGTGTGCTTCTGCAACGGCTGCATGGGGAATCAGTACAAGTTACGAGTGTAATGCGGTTATTACTCAGAGTTCTCAATCGCCTTCTGGTTCTCCGTCTCCATCGGCATCTCCATCGGCGTCGCCCTCCACATCACCCTCTGCATCCCCATCTGCCGCTGCGCCATCCACCACGGCGTCATCCGCGTCGTGCTGTAGAGCTTTGAGCGGTTGGTTGTCTGGAGCTTATTACTTACCAAAACAAGTAGTTAAAAATAAAATCAAAGTTGCAATAGGAGGTACACCATGAGTGCTGCTTCTTATTGTTGTTCATCTGGCGTGCCGCTTTGGATACATGGCGGAGCTAATACTTTTACAGCAGCTAAAGCTAAGGCTCTAAGTAAATACCATAACATTTATAAATCAAGTAATTACGCGCTTACAGGACAGTCTTCTAGTCATAGTAATAGTGCGGTGTGTGGCACTTGCCCTCCCTGTAATGAAAATGATTGTATTACAATGACTGGAGCTGGAGGTGCGCACGCTCATAAGGTAAATGGCGTTTGGCGCAAAATGAGGCAAACGAATGGCGTGCCTGTCTGTCACAACGGTAAATCTGTTTGGCAGTTTTTTGACCCAACTCGGTGGGCGTATAATACTAATGGGTATTTATGGTATTCAGGCGGCGGTTCATGGATGATAACTGGAATCGTAGGTGGCGGAACTACAGGGACGGACCCAAATATACAGGCGTACCCCACTCCCGACTCGCCAGTTGCCGACTGTCCATTTGTGCATCACAACAGCTCTATTTCAGGATTCCTAGAAAAGGGTTGGGACCTCCACAAGTGGCTTTTCGGCGGTTCAAGTATATTCATGTCTTACGGCGGATGCAGTTCCTCCAGTTACGCCAGCGATTACGCCTTTTGCCATAATTATTATATACAAGTATGCGCTTCTTCGAAGTGTTCGGCATCTCCTGCGGTAGCTTGGGGGGCATGTTGTCATATAGGTGGATGGTGCTATACGACAACGAAAGAAGAATGCAGCGCTAACCATGGAACATGGAAAGGTTCATACGGAGCACAATGCGGTAATAATACATGTGGTAATACTACTTACCCACCCCCACCACCGCCAGTAGACCCCACCCTTAAGAGGTGTTGCCCCAGCTCATATCAACTTTCCACTATAGTAAATCTCCTTCAAAATGTTCCCGCGCCGGGTTATAATATAGACACTAGATATACCTGTGCTGCTCGTTATGATAATGGCACATACTTAAACGGCGTACATAAGAATCAAGGCAACTGGTTTACTTTTTTAAAGGGTAGCCCTAATAATCCATTTCAACTAGCTCCCCCTTACGCGAAGGCGAGCGTGTTCGCGCGGGACATGGGTAGATACGCTGGAGGTTATCAACATAAATGGAACATTAGGCCAGACAGAGACTTTGCGTGTAAAACAAGAGCTGTTAAATATGGCCTTAATAAATTTCCTTGGTACGACCATACTCGTCCCGAAGGTACAGTATTACGTTACAGAGCGGGTCACAGAGGCGTAGTTACTTCAGGAGTTAATAGCTCTATAGGCTTATCCTACCCAATTCACCCCCAATCATCTTTAGAGCCAATACCATACCACGGTACCCACCAAAACCACGGCTATACCACGCATTGGAACTACCTTCGCAGCAAAGGGTGGAAAGTGATTAAGCCTGACCACTTAGTTCCTATGGATTTACACCCAGACCCAGGACATGGTCAACCCCCACTACCATCAAACAATTTTACTTTCCCAGCTTTAGCTAAAAAGATAAGCGCTACCGAGTGGGAAGTCATGATGCATGTCAAGAAATTCAGACAGGGCGTCAACCTCCTTCGTAACTTTGATATTGTACCTGGGACAAATGCGGCTTGCTACATTGGTTTTACTCTAGCTACGGCTTTTCAGCTGGTATATAAAGAGCATCTACGTTGCGGCATGTGGGTTTATCCGAATATGCCCACTATGGAGAGGGGCCACTGGCAATCCTTTCCTCATCTAGGTTGTGCCATCACTGGTGGCACTGGCAATCAACCTGCTTTTTATGTCAATGATAAGGTTATGGAATTCCCACTGGATGCACTCAGTGATAATCATAGAAAATCTAGCAGATATAGAGAGTGGAATAATGTTGATTATTATTTTGATAAAAAAATGTCCTCTTCCCTGACTTGGGGGAATTGGGGGCCACATCATCCTACGATGCCGTGCAACTCTTCCACCACCGCATGCCTTGTGGGTGGGTGGTTATGGGGTCCGACTGATTCCTCTGGTGCTTGCTGTGTTTATGAGTCTTCTCATTCTCATTGGCATTGTCATGATAATAAAACTTTAATAAACTGTCATACTATGGGTGGCAATTGGGCTGGACCGGGAACTACATGTAATATAATAAATTGTAATTGTCCTAGTTCTTCTTGGAATATAAAACGTATCCCTTCGGGCACCACTTACGGTTCACGTAAAAGGTTGAGCTCCGAAAATGCATGCTCGGCCTTTCCAGTTGTCGGCGGAAGAAAAGTTCACGAGGCTTGGATTTTAGACTTCAATCCTGAATTTAAACGCTGGAATAACCCTAAGAAATACTGCGCTCCATACTGTGCTTCCTCTGACTCTTTGGGGTGGATAACATCTAAGGCTTACAATCTTGGAACCATCATTAGAGTCGTTGTAAATTCTAGCGCGGCATCCCTCCTGCCCACTAGGAATACCAACTTATTACTGGGTGAAGCAAAACATAACTTTAATACTATATGTAATCTTTTAGCGGCGAACTCATCAAGAGGAAGCTCTTGTCCTTGTCCTTCGCATAGTAGCAAACGCAAGGCGTCTTCCTCGAGTTCGTCGCTATCTGTATCTCCATCCGCGAGCGTAAGCCCATCTCCATCCCCGAGCGCTAGTCCATCTCCTTCGGCGTCTCCTGTTCCGTTTACGGGTTATGACTACTACGAGATGTGGAAGTGCGGTACTTGGACCGATAACATCTGTAGACAGTTCTATACTTACGTTGGTGGAACTAAGATTAAAGTCCCCAACAACAGAGATAAAGGAGTGAATGCGTGGTGCCCACAAAATGTTGGCCCAAGCCTACAATATAAACTAACCAAGGTTATAGAGAACCCAAGTGTCTCCACTTGCGCTTTACTCATAAAAAGGTCAAGCTTTACTGCTGCGACTCAATTAGTTGTTGCGACAGTTAACAACTATAGCGACTGCATAGACTGCTTACCTTCTGCTTCTCCAACGCCTCAAGCTTCTTGCCCTTGCGACCACGGAGCTTGGAGAACCCTAAATGGAGGCTACGTTAACGAGTTTGCTTGTAGAACTTATTATAACTGCTCTTTAAGTAGTGGAACCGCTACGACTCCTAGCGGTTCATTATCAAGTGTCTCTAGCAGCGTAAGCGCTAGCCCAAGCGCTAGCCCCAGCCCAAGCGCTAGCCCCAGCCCAACACCTAAAGTTTCATCTAGCTTCAGTTTCGTAAATAAATGCTACAAAGCTTTGAGCTCGCATCAAGCCATGACCATCAACGAGCCGGGGGTAGGCGCGAGTTGGACTCAATACTGGAAGGAATGTCAATGCTGTCCGACATCTAGTGTTAATTTGACCGATGATTTATGCCCGATATTCCATGTTGATGACGAGGAGGTACGCGGGCCTTGGACGGGAAGAGAGCCAGAGCACAATAGAAATATTACTATTACTCAGGGTGATACAGTATGCTATAGATTCTCACTGAAAGAGCACGGAAACCCTGTCAACTTAATGGGTCACGATATCAAAGCCTACATGAAGCTGAACTTCTCCGACACAGAGTTCGTGGATAAATTTGCCACTAGAGTTATTGGTACTAATGTGATAGAGCTATCTCTAACAGCCAAGCAAACCACATGCTTACCTGTTACGGAGCTGGTTTATAGTTGTGAGATTATACCTAACACTAGCGCCTTAGCTGCGAACAGCGGAACCGAGAAGGTTTTACAGGGCTACTTGAGAGTTTTACCTGAAGTGACTAGAGATGACTCTTTCTGTACGGTGTTTGGATTCGGACCTCAACCAACGAAGGCTTCAGGAAGTAGTTCAAGCAGCAGTGCTTCAGCTAAGCCTTATTGCTGCACTGAGTATTATTTAAATAAAATTAGAACAGGCACAGAATACGTGTTCAACTTAGAGGTTTCTACTGAGCAAGCCGTACTGAATAACATATCCTATTGGGAAGCAAAGCTAATAATTAATGGTTTACATAATTCTGTACATGGAATGAGTGAAGTTGAGCTTGTTCAAAACGAAGCCGACCCGACAAAGGTTATGAGTGGTTACGATATGGTTTACCCGATAGGGGGAGGAAGATATAGATTTATTGATAAGCTTAACTTCTTGTCAACAGGTAACTTAAGCACCATATTTTCCGTACCAATTGCAACAAATTTGTTTACTTTAGCTAAAATTCAAGTAAGATACATAACAACAAATGGATGCACAACCAAGTGGTGTCACGCCTCCTTAACGTACCAAAACGAAGTGTTTGGCGATTGCTGTCCGTCTAGTTCATCACCGATGCCTAGCCCAAGCGCAAGCTATAATCCTAACCAACCATAACAAAATGCCATCAAGCTCTCTTAAAAATTTAACCAAATGCTTCAAAGCTACTCACAAAGAGAGTCATATAGCTAACCTTGATAATCAGCCGTGGGTAGGTAAAGACTGGAGAAACTATTGGCTCGAAGTACCATGCTGCTCTTCGAGATTACTATCACCCAAGCCCTGTTGCACATCAAACTGTTTAAGTTCTACCCATGCGCTTTGGGCTCCAAACACTGACCCATCATTAACCCTAGAGCAGATGTGGCGTCCAAGCCGTACGTTCAAATGTGGTGACACAGCTATAGTTCCGAACATTAATTATCCATGGAAGTTTGGATTCGAAGCTATGAGCTGCCCTCGTACAGACCCGAATGACCCTAAAAATTGGGTTAATCCTCACAAACCTGTCAAATATTTTATACCTTACACTCGTAAAGATAACACCAGTTCTTCTTGGGTTATGTTATCTCCGGGTAATTCATCTGTATCGTACACTCCATTAAGATTCTTAAAATGGCAGGATACAATTAAGATATTCGATGCTAGTCATCGTAGTTATGTCACAGTAAAGAATAATAGCTCTAGTGGTTTCGCTTTCAAACCCAGTATGTGCGCTGTAGTAACCGCTCCAAATATTTGGGGTCAAGAAGTATTTAAACATAGACATCTAGGTTACGTTGGCGGAAGCGTGCCCTGCTTAAGATGCTTAGACAGCACCTCTTATAGCTCTCTACCTTCGGTAAGAGCCTCTATGTGTGTGGGTCCCGCGCGTTTCCCAGAAGACTTTACGGCTAAAGGTAATAGATGTAACGTAGCAACTAACGCTAATCAGTTAATAACCGTTAGTCATAGTTACCCTCAATGGCCAGCACCAAACGGATGGAGCACCAAGTCCCCGCCGCCAACCACGATTCAAGTGTACAAGCCTCAAGTTGGCTGCGGCATCACTGGGCAGAGCACCACGTACCCCCCCGTTATGCCGTATATGTGGTTGAATTGTAGCGTTGCAGATGACGGAGGTTGGACTAATGCAGTTTACGCGCATTTTAATTGGCCTAATGTATTTACTCACGGACACAAAGTATTCATGACCACTAATATGTGGTGCAGGGGAGAGTACGCAGACATGTGCTGTAATGGGTCTTTACAAAGTTTAGGTACTGCCTCTGGCTGCTGCGATACAGACGCTTACGTTAATCCTCCACGGGGTTGTTTCATGGATATATTTGGATTAAATAATCCTAAAGTTGAGTACGAATGGCATTGGGCTAAAGACGAGGCTCACGATGAACAGCTAAGGGCTAGTAATTATCCACCCTCAGCCGCCGCAACTTGGACTACCGCCGCAGCACCCTATGACAAGAAGAGTGATGAAATAGATTTGAGTGTTCATCGTTTACCTTTGAACGCTCATGTTCAATTGCCGTGGTTGAATACGCAGAGACATAAAATATTTAATTGGGAAGATGGCGATTGTTTGCCGGGTAAAATAATTAATCTAAGAGCTAGAATTAAAGCAACCTGCCCATTAACAGGCGGTCAAGTAATACAACCACTATGGAGTTATAATAGAGTTATGCAAGATGGAGGCGTAGTAGGTAACATCTGGCACAAAGTAGGTAACGCACACTTACACACAGGTACAGTACATGGGTTAATGACCCCTTACCAAATAGGTAAGAACTGGATAACTAAAGGCGTACAGGTTGATACTACTATGCAAGTGAGATTTTCTCCGTCCTGTTCGGTTGATTGCACCTCTTCATCTGGTCAGAAAGGCCTCGTAGTACATGGCACCCTTTGCTCAGGTGCGTATGCTGGTTCTTCAGTTAAAGCGTACCTCCCCATTGGGGTATTCCCACACTCGGGGAGAAGCTACAAGCAATGGAAGCAAGAAATATGTCACAAGTTAGCTTTCGGAAATAATGGGGTACCAGGCTTTAAAACTAAAGTGATAGAAGTCCAACGGACTGTAAACGGTAGCTTAAGAAACGACTGCGTTAGGATAAATGGGTGTGAAGAAAGAGCCCCAATTTGCCCCCCCTACCCGCCGATAGGAGCCCCTTTCAACCAAAGCTTTGGTGTAATAATCAGTGGACCATATATGGGACCAGGACCCTTCGGTGACGCATGCACTACATGCATAGCGTTAACAAATTGCCACTACTGTTGTGAGCCGTGTGATAATGGTGCTTGGAAAACTAAGGGATACGACACTTACGGTGATTGTGCGCGCGTTGAAGGCTGTTGGGCGAATAATTGTTACGGTTGTGAAAACCAAGGAACCCAGCCATGAGGAGGAGAAATAAATAATGCCAACTAGTTCATTAAGTAATAAATGTCAGACTATATGCTCTAGTCCAATAGCTGTATTTCAACAAGGCAACGTGCACGGAGGAGACCAGTGCGCGCCGCATACTAATCGTGCTTCTGCTTGGCTTTGCGCCGCATCACAATGGAATACTCAAGCTTCACCTTTTTGTTCTAATTGCTTATACCCTCATGCCTCTTATTGCTTCGCTTCTATTACAATGACTGAAGTTGGTGGGGAGTGGACGCCAGATACTTTAGTGTGTGCCAAACAAACGACCACCACGCAGACCTCAAGCAAGTCCTGTTGTCCTAAAGCTATTTATTTCGAGGGCGGCTGTACGACCAGTTTATATCCTATTGGTACACGATTTTTGAAAGAGACCCCGCCTAGTTGTGGTGTTGGTCGGTATAGATGGTTAGGGGGCACATTACCTACGGGTTCTTCTTTAGATAGCTTTCCGTTAATATACACAATAGCTTCAAGAACAGCTACAGGAAGCAAGAACTGTTATACTTTTGGTATATATAACCATCCAAAATGGAGCCTCACTAGTCTTAAACCTAATGTTTTGCCTAGTGAAATGACTGAGTGTCTTACTCCATTTACAGAGTATACTCCTCCTATTTTTCCACCACCCCCAACACCGCCCCCAACAACTGGCCCCAGCCATCATTGGTGCTGGACCAATCCGCGCTGCTGTTGGAATAAAAGCCCCGCCAATTGGCATCAGGCGTTTATTGCGTTGGATAGAGAGACAGGTTTACCATATGGCAAAGCAGGTAGAGGGTGGCCTGCGGGCGGCTTAGGATGGACCGGCCCGTGTATGAATTTTTGGGCAGGTCCATTTCCATTTAACCAAGGTCATAATCTTCAGTGTCGGATTTTACGTGACGTTAGAAACCACATGAATCAAGTAAGCCAAAGCTATTCCTTTAACCCAGCTGTGGGAGGAGGTAATCTGTGGCGCAATCACCCTTATCGAGCTAGCTTAACATTCAAATCCTACGATGAAATGAAACAGTTCGAACGACTCATGAACCAAACGCGCCCAGGTGGCAAATGGATGCAGGTTTATTTCCAACCGCAGACTCGGCTAGGTCAAAAAAACGCTAACTGGCAAGGTCGATTTAACCCATATATACATAAAAGCTTTTTAAAGAATAACGAAGATTATTACGACCCATATTCTGGAGTTCTTACTATCCCTATAACAGTACCCCGCGGGATATACCCTCACGAAAACCCAACTTTCTGTGATGCTCAAAATTTTCGATGGGCATCGCTCGGTGCGGGTGGCGTTTACGGCAAAAGCCTTACGTGGAGAATTACAGGCGGTAGCGACAGTAGCAGTGTTTCATCGTATCAGTTTTATTTAAACTTTGTCTATTGGCAAAAGGCGAGCTTCGTTAGTTGTACGCCATCTCAAGTTCAAGCCTCAAAAATAGCGAAATATTGCCCCGCTAACCTGCTTGATGACTGTGACCCCGCCCCATATCACCGACATATATACCACGACAATTGGTGGCAGAAGAAAACCGTTGTCTTCAACCCAAAGTATGGAATCTATGGGTGGGTGCAATCTTTCGCCCATTACTGTGATGAATGGCACGGGTGGGAAGATGATAATGTTTGGGGTACGCTCAGGTATTATTACAACTTAGCTT
>Ga0315316_10001035_pt1 | contig 19116 bp, 21 predicted proteins | sample M160m3416metaG_FD_203702 | JGI IMG/M metagenome (GOLD analysis project Ga0315316, IMG submission 203702) | Ammonia-oxidizing marine archaeal communities from Monterey Bay, California, United States - M1 60m 3416 | ecosystem: Environmental > Aquatic > Marine > Intertidal zone | place: USA... | reverse complement strand
GTTAGTAGGTTCTACGCTAACTGCTACGGGTGGAGGAGGTGGCGGATCCCCTGGTGGATCAAACACCCAGGTTCAGTTCAACGATGGTGGCGCCTTCGGTGCCTCCGCCGATGTGACGTATAACCCCGCGTCCGATGAGTTCACTCTCGGAGGAGCCAACGGACGCACGACATTCACGCATGCCGGTTCCATGACCATCAACGCCAACGGCGGTAGTGGTCGAATCTCGGGTCGAGATCTCACCATCCAGTCCGACATAACCATGATCGCGGATGACGTGAACAAGTCCGTCGGCTTCTACGCTTCCCAAGGTATTCCCCAGTATACCGTCGGCGATCCATCTGGGCTACCGCCAGATCCCGCTGTCCTGCAGGCATGGCTGATCGAGCTTTACCTCGCCATCGGACCCCAAGGCATGAACATCATCGCTTGATGGAAGCTTCAGATACCTACCCCTACATGGTCAAGGTATGAGCAAGACCCCTCAACCATCACCCACTCCTACGACCAAGAGCCCCGGACCGGATTCCGACCCCTCTACACCGGTTACTATCACATTACCTCTGCATTACGCAGCCATCGTCCAGACTTCTCTTGAACAATCCATGTCGGCGCAGGGACGCGAGGGTGCTCGTATGCTCCTATCGATCCTTGATGCTTTTGCGGATGCCGTCGGTGATTACCAAATGCCGAAACCCGAGGTAGACTCCGATGTCGGACGAACCGAGTGAGAAGGAATCCAAACCAAAGCGAGCCACCGTCCGATCGGTGGACGTTAAGGTCGACCAAATACTCGAAGAAGTCGATGGCATTCGGATTGAGATGTCCCAGATCAAATCGGCCATCAAAGAATTGGTAACTGTGTTGTCACCAGAGAAGCCTAAGCAACCACCGGCTCCAGAAGACGATTTCACCATGTTCGGTTGAGGTGTTGGTGTGAAACGCTGGCTACTCTGGGGTCGTGAAGTTCACGATCAACTTCATGATGACATTTACGTCCAGTTCATCGCTAACGTCATGTCTGCATTGGTTACTGCAGGCATGATTGGGATCTATCATGTGGTTTTCCATCTCTGAAGCCCTCTGTATGATGGCCCTGATGCTCTAATCGCTAACAAGTTGCTGTAACTGGGGATCGCGTTACTCAGAAACAACGGCCACACAGTTCGTAGTTACACAGGATCAGAACAATTTCTTTTGCACGGGAGCGTCTGGATCATCAAATGTTTCCGATACCCACTTTGACACCTGCCGATACAGATTGGCAATATACTGGTTGCATCCCCAATTCTCAATCAGCTCTTCCATCAATCCATCGTATTTTCGCACAGCACCCTTTGAGACAGTCAATATCAGATTACCTGGACAAGGAATCTCTACTGGCTCTCCCGTGAACGGATCGGTCTTGGTCTCAAGTATGGTATTGCACACACCCGAGATAGGTGCTCTACGATAACTGGCACCACACTTGGTGCACCTTACCTTTTGCTGACCGAAAGCACGCAGATTACCCCTCATGTCACGAATTAGGTGACGATCGATAAGTCGCGATACCTGATCGATGTTGTCGACTGCTGATAGCACATCGCCCAAAGCAAACTGAGCCATGGTTTTCTGCCGCATCGATCCTAACGTGTTGTATGGATTGTTTCGTGGTCCGGCATCACAGGAGATCGTCCCATGAGTATAACCCATGCCTCGAAGTGCCGCGTCAGTCCCCAGCAAATCCTCTACAATGGTTACGCCGTGCTTGAGTGCCTCCTTGGGACTTGGTGGGTTGGCTGGATCAGCCACCGTTAGATCGTAGAAAGAGGTGGGGTAAGGACCCAGATTGGTTTCAACATTGAGTGCTTCCTTGTCCACTTCATTAGGGACGATCCTGGTGGTCAGCGTTAGGGGTGAATCCATCCTTCCCCCTCGCGTGCGCGGGAGGAATAGACGACTGAAATTGATTAGACCATCTCCTAACATCATGATGCAGTCAATGTCGCCGTCGCAATTACGTCGCTTGGCAGCGTGGAAGTATGGGTGGCCATAGTGCCCCTTGATATGGGCAAAGCCGATAATTCTGCACAGCACCGCTCCAGAGGTGTGAGGTGCTAACCCCATAGTCAACTGGCCAATCAAATCATTAGGCTTGGAGCAATTGTAGATAGTATCCATATCGTAGATGTGAGTCAATTCATCATCTACAAATCGACAAACATTGAGTAGACCATCCACACAGTTCCAGGGCACGACGATGTCTTGAGGATAGATCTCAATCACTTGGTCATCGGAAACTACCGGATCGCCATTAACGTCAGTAGCATATCCAAGTTTGACAGCATCTGCCGCGGTGATATTGATCTCATCGGGTCGGAAGTGTGTCATAGTGATGTCAACCATATCAAAACGAACTGTGCCGTCACGGAATGTGCTGGTATTGTTCCTGGCTCGCAAAATCCCCTTTTCCAATGGTTCGGGGTGCTTTTCCCCAGAACCGAGGTAGGTATCTCCCTTAACAGGTAGGTCAGTCATTTGGCCAACTGTTTCTTTGGCATCTAACCACATGGATTCCATGTCGAACTGGTGATCCCTCACGATCTCAAGTAGGTCGGTGTTAGCGCCACAGGATTTACAGACCCCATCTACACCTTGCTGACCGCAATCAGGACACTCTCTCCAACCAATCATGACGGTATCGGGTTTCCGCACGGCATCGTGGATTCGTCTTTGGTTACCCACTTTCTTGCCCAGAGGGAATAAGCAATGGATTGCTGGTTTGAGCTCACGGTGCTTGGAACCTTCTGGCTTACCCATGCGTGCTCCGATCCTCAGACCAATAGGATCACGTATCTCGATCTCGGGTAGGGCTTTCCGCAGGAGATCCAGCCCGTTTCCATCTCTGTAAAAATTGACAGATTTTTGGCTGCTCAGATGTTTGAGGATCTCAGACTCCTTTCCGACCAATCTCCTCTGGGTATCAACGTCCGCATGCAGGCGGTAGACAATCTCCAGATCCGACTCATCAACAACATCTGCAGACATTCGCTCCAACAATCCGGCCAGCTCGGAACCTGACACCTCTTGCGAACCCACCGGAACGAACCTCGGATCCAGAGGGATTCCGAGCGAACCAGATTCTTGGAGTGCTGATTGCAGATCTGCTACCGGCTCTCCTGAGCGCAATTGCTGATGCCATTCTGTGACGTATGGGCTGGCAGCCAGAGGGTGGTTGTTCTCCAAGAACTCTCCTACTGGAACTAGCAGGTCGCCCAGATCCCATACCTTAGCGATCGTGTAGCCATCTTCATTGGGACTTAGATCTCCTTGTAGGTCATTCTCATCGTGGATTCGTCTTGCCGAACCGTCCAAGAACTGGACATAAGGTCCGTCAATCTCGGTGCATGGCGTCACTACGGTTCCCTTTCCAGGTCGTTCATATTTGAGTTGGGTTCCTACAATGGCGAAACCAGATAGAGCGGCCATAGTAGCAGGATGGCATGCGGTGGTTGCCAAACCCGCCAGACGGGATCGACCATATCGTAGTCGGAAACCACCAGGAGCCATCGGTTGGCTGAACACCGGTCTTCCTGCCAGCACGTCAGAGATAAACTTGAATGATGGCTCGATACCCTTGGAACCTTTGCCACCTTTGACCAGAGACCTCAGCCAGTCCCATCCGTCAAGACCCAAGGCATCCACATATTTGAGGATCTTAGGAGCCTTGAGAACCATACCCTCACACAGCACCAACAGTGCACCCTCGCGTATCTTGGGACTGGTGACACGACCCGGCGCTGGTTCACGGTATCCGGTGACTTCGCCACCCACGCCCTCGCCGTCGATGTAAATAGGACAATTGTTGAGAATCAATTCTAACTCGGGATTGCTGGGTCGGTATTGTAGACCGCGTGCATATTTTGACACCTCTTCTTTGTATCGTTCAACCTCTTCAAAATGGGTATTGGGTGGATCAAGACGGAACTCACGTCGTAGCAGATCGCCGATTAGAACCGACAGAGCCTGACCAGTTCCACCAGCCGAACGGATCGGACCAGCGTATGAAATCCCCAGACATGGACGTGGGGAACCTGGGTTATCGTGAACTCGGCATGTCACCACACCTTCCAGTGGGGCTACCAGAATGCCCTCGGTCAGCACCGCTAACCCCGCACACACTCCATGGTATATGGCCAGACTTAGGTGAATCTTGTCCGCAGACTCCCGATCGGAATCAGACAGCGCATCAAATCTTGACACGGTATCCTTCCAATCGGTGCTCAGACCCTCAGAATCGTAGACTACTGTGGCACCCATGCCCCCGCAATCGTCGCAGAGGTATCGACTTGACTCTCCAGTCCCATTGCAGGAAGCGCAAGTCCGCTTGGTAGCATACATGAATGTCTCAGCAGAAACGATCTTGGCAATCTCCAGAGCCATTCGTTCACGATTACCATCGTGTTCAGATTCTAAGTCTCGGATCTGTTCCGCTGTCCTACGTTCATGCAGGAAGTCCAGAAGTTTCTGAACACGGTCTGCCAAGTCAGCAGCCTGTGGAATCTCAACGAAGTTACGAGGATCGTGACCCTGTGCTCGAGCCATAGCTGCGACTTCGTAAAACTCATCACACCCTGCTTGGAGCAATGCCCAGTAGTCCTCCAGCGGTCCCGCCATATACCTAAACGGGTGACGCCACCTATATCAAGCGACGGTTGATGACCGCCGCCAACGGATCAAATGATCTCAGATTTTGGGAACTCCTAATGCTTAGTTGGTCAGGGAAGTCGATGATCAATTTATTAGCCAGGATTTGCAGTGCCCGACGTCCGTAGCCATCATCTACCATCTGCGACACGGTGGGTCTTATTTTCGCGTTGACTGATTGAGGCCAGATTTTGTTAAACACCGTTCCCCACATTACGTTGGTAACGACCCAGCTGTCCACACTACCCATCGGACCATTGCTTTTCCCTGCTTGCCTCCATTCGCCACAGGAATCGATGAGCATAGTGACAGGATTTTGTGGACCACCCACATCCCAAACCGAGTTGAGTATGACGTTGACGTAACCGTTGTAGAAAGGATCCCAGTTCTCTGGCCAACCGCAGTTGGCTCCGAACAGCAGTAGATCTACCGTCCAATCCTGCTCCTTGGTGATTGCCAAACTACTGCTATGACCTACCCACCTGATCCCATGAATCTGCCTCTGATCGTCGATATGACAACCAGATCCGTCGTGAGTCCAATATCCCACCGTTCCTGCTGGGATTCCTTGCCCATAAGGATCGTCGTCTTGAAGCATGGTAAAGCGGATGACGTATGAGTAGGCTGGCACACCGCCGAAGCTATCGGGTTGTAACTGGTCGACGTTGCACTCTTTCGGTAGATCGTGAGGTAGAACCTTCAAGAGAGGTTTGTTGGGAGTTCCTCCTGGTGCTTGACCTTGGGGGAATAGGTAGTTAGGGCTGGCCATCTGGGAATACGCTTCTAAATCCTCGGAAGTCAGTTGTGGTATGGCGTTGAGGATCGCCTGCTGGGTGTCATTAGGCAGATTGGTCTTGCGGTAGTTGGTGGTCATGACTGATCACCGAACCTAACCAAAGCCACGTGGATGCCAAACCTTGGTGCTCGCTCGGCTTCGAACGCGTATCCGTCCCACATGGTGAACTGGTCGGCGGGTCGATTATTGAGTTTGATGGGAAGGTAGTCCATCACCTCCATGTATTCGGGATCATATTCGGGGGAGTCATACATGTCCTCCTCGTTATCGTAATCGTCTTTATCGACCTTGGTGAATCCCTGACGACTCATGAAAGCCTCCACGTCCTCGACTGCGTCCATGCGGTCTTCGTATCGGTAGGCTCCGATGGTAGTCATCGGACCCCACTTCTGCACCATGTCCGTGATGTCGGAACTTTCCGGCCATGCACCCCAACCGCAACTCTCGCACCGATCGGTTCGGTATTGGTCGTCAAGCAAGACGCTGACCACGATGAAGTTCTGGGAAAACGACTTGATGTCGATCTCATTATTGATAGTCCGGATCCTGGTCATTTGCCCACCATCCTTGCTAGCTCACCAGCATTGGCGTTCTCAATGCGATCAAACTCCTTCCACATATCGTTCCAAAACTGCTCGGTGTCCATATTGGTATATGACTTCACGATGGTTCCATTGGCGACACCCTCGTCAAACCACTCCACCAACTCGGGAGCAAAAACCTGACGTCCGCAATTGTCGCATCGGCGTTCGCGATCCAGATAGATGACACCATCGCAATCAGGAACGGTTCCTTTTGGGACATCCTTGCAGTTAGCGGCAATGCCTGCCAAACGGTATCCACTCTCCCTTAATCGATTAGCGATGACATCGTTGAGCATCTCTTCCACCATCTCGGCCTGGTAGGAGTTAGCGAGAAGACGACGCAGACCCGCTATCGACACCATGACCTTGCCGCTGCGATTGATCGGCGTAGAGGCATCCATGTATCATCCTGGGCATTACGACTACAAGAACGCTTAGGTAGGAACGCCACCTTCATTGGTTTCATGGACGAACTCCAAATGCTCGTGATTGCCCTCGGATACGTTGTAGCCTTTGTCGCTGGACGATGGACTGCTATGCGATCCGCCCTATTGACCAACCTTGCTGGTGCTGTATCTGACGGCATCGATAAGATCGAAGACGTAACTGGAATTGACATTCCAGACGATCTCGAAGACAAAATCGAAGACGCAGTCGACGATCTCGCCGAAGATGTGATCGACAAGGTTGAAGATGTTGCTGAGGATGTAGTGGACGCAGTCGAAAATGCCGAATCCATCGAGGATGCGGTTGAATCTGTCAAGAATGTCATTGATGTTGCCGTTGATGACCTGGAGGATCTCACAGTCGCTGGACTCAAGGAACGATTGGAAGAATTGGGATTGTCGACCAAGGGTCGCAAGGCTGATCTTATCGCTCGCATCAAGGAACACGTGGAGGGATCCCTGTGAACTGGAAGTCCCTCGGATTCTACTCTTGCCTTGCATCCGTTGTCGGATCAATCGCCATCTACTTTGGTATGGGCGACGAAAGCCTTGGCATCTTTGTTGGCCTCTGGGCACCTACCCTACTACTCATCACAGATCGTCTACCCGACATCCTCAACGAGTGATGCGCTTAAACGGGTGATTGTCCCGTTTATTGAATATGGGAGCCGAAGCAGTCCTCAACCTCTTGGTCAAACGCTTCAATCTCTGCATCACCAATCGTTCAAGACGCAACTTCTCGCATCTTGTCAATAGCGGGTGGGTATCTCCCAATAGCCAACCCTCTCACCAGCAAATGCTGGCCAACCACATCGATGATCCAGTTCAATTTGCCATGCTGTGTGTGCAGAAACAGAGGCAACGCAATGGCGGTCTCGCTATGGCATTACCTGGACTACGCAACACCCTACCAGACAACTCTCCCATTGAGTGGTTTGTAGGAAAGCTGGGTTGCCATAACCTTCCTGTGAATATCTGGGATGGTTCCCGACAACATGGTGGCAAGGTTATTGCCAATTACTCTCGATTGAAGATCGGAGGAGCTTATCTGATTCACGAACGTATTGATACCCTGGATCGGTGGTCAAAGGTCAATGGTAGCGCACCGCAACCAACCACAGTATCGCGTTTTCGGATTATTATCCCTCGCGAGGTATCTCCGCGAGGAACCACCGTCTACGGTGATGAGATACACATCGAACAGCCCGCCTCACAGCACTTTTTCACCAGGGAGGGTTGGCGTTGCTGGTTGCATCGCCACTATGACGAGAACAAACCCAAATCCAAGGTCGGTTCACTAAGGGTGCTAAAGTCTGAGACTCATGCTATCCACTACCTACCGGATCTTTTTGAGGATAACAGCAGGGTTATCCCGTGCCTCATCAATTGGAGCACGGACTCGGTTGAGTTAGCCACACGATTAGGTCTTTGATTAGACCAATTCTTCTGATAGGTCGTATCGGTATCGAATCTTGATTCCATTAGGTGGGTATGCGTTCACCTGATCCTTATCGAGGAAAAAGACTTGGAAACGACCAGTTGGCATCTTGATTGGACCAGAACCTGGTGGCGTTAGATCAGACACAGCCATGAACTCCGGACCGGCTGGATCGATGTTATCGTCAACACCCATCCTCACCTCTACCAGACGCAGATCGAAACGTTGGAGGAGTTCCTCCAGGCGAGTTACCTTGATGGGCCCACTACCTGACCAACGACCGATCGCAGACGCTTGACCCCTCACCTTGAGCGATCCCAGGAATTGACTACTCAAACCTGCATTATTGCGGGTAGGAGTCATCAGTGTTTTGCGGATACGTTCCATAATGGGACCACGATGGAATCTGACTGCATCAATGGGATCAAGAACGCTGGTTAGTGGATTGAGATCAAATTGCCACCAGATGTCGGTGTAATCTTCACCACGTTGAGTGGTGGCATTAGGTCCGGCTTGTCCACCCCTACCCAATTTGCCCCCATCCATGGACTCCAGCTTGCCATAAACTACTGTGGAGTATTTGTGAATCGGTAAAAAGTCGGCTACCCATCGGCGACCCGATTTGCTAATGATAGAACGCAGGCTTCCCGACGAGTCGGGTAAAACCTGCTTGCTCATGGTTGAAACCGTGGTGTCCAGATCCTTGGCAGCGGCCGTGGCGGATCGCCCGGCGCTTAGAGCCTCCAGGAAGTCGGGAACCTTTTGCTCGGGAGTTCTTGAGGGAACGATCTGCAGTGGTCGACCACGACCGCGTCGCTTGTAGCTCCAAGGGATTCCCTGATCATCCATCCATTTGATGAGTGTTCTGGGTGTAGTTCCCGACATCTTGCATGCGGTTCGAGCACCCAAACCAGTTCTGCCCATAAGATCGAACGCCCTCATGGCGCGCTGCGCTGTATCGGCTCTCATGTTATCACCTGGTGCGGGCATCTACTTGAGGTTGGCTGCTCTGCTGCGCCATAACTGGTTTGAAACCAGTCATGCACCAGTTGATCAAAAAGCGATATGGACGTGCCTCTACCAGATAGACCACATGGTCGTTAAACCAGCCTTGGTCATCTGACCAGCGCATCAAGCCAGGATCTTTAGTGGGATCATCTACATCTTCAGCTTCCTTGACGTGCCACGATTCCTCCGTCTGCACCAGGATGGGGCTACCGTCGGCAGTCCCATGGCTACTACTTGTCATACCCACCCCAATGCGACCATATCGATCGTGATCATCATCAAACCAGAAAACTGAGAATGGTAGTGTGGGATCGGGAGGTGAGTCCAATCCAGAAAGTCTCCCTCCAATCAGAACCTCCATTCCTTCGGATCTGGCGGCTCTCATGACATCAAGGAAGTCTACCTCCCCTTCTCTTTGAGCCATCCTAGTTAACATGGGGTTGACTCGGACAATTCCAGCAGGTGGTATTCCACTATTGGTGTCAAATCTCAAAGACCCCATCTATGACCCCCCTCGAGACCACCAAGAGCCCCGCGTTCACTCACCGAGAGTCCTCCTGTGTGTCGTTGCTGGGAGAGTCCACGTCAGGATCCTCTATTGGACCCAACGCGCCGTTCCTCCCGAGCAACCGGGAGATGTGTGGGTGAACCGTGAACGAGCCATCGGGACTAACGGTCACCCCCCTGGAGAAGAAAGCCCAGTATCCTTTGCGTGCAGCCCAACCCATCATGTCAGCGATCGGATCGCCTGACCGTTCCTCCCATGGTTCTTCCGAACCGTGGTCGTAAAGTGTTTTCAATATGGGATAGCGATGTTCCCAAGAGATATGGGTCACACTGTTGCGGAATCTGGGGTAGTAAAAGTCTCGAAGATAACTCCAAGCCAGATCGTCAGGATGGCGGATGTCGCTCATTGGCCACCCTCCTCAAATTGCCACTCTGAACGTGGTTGGAATACCAGCATCTCATCGCCCAGACGTAGAACGCCGTTGAATGCCTCCAATCGTGTCAGATCCTCGTCAGTAATTCGGATTCCTGCATCTCGAATGTCCTTGATAGACACGGGTTCTGGGAAACGTGTGATTGCTGTGGCATGCTTGGCTACCAAATTAGGATCAACCTCTGCATTCATAAGATCAATCGGGAAGTCGTGTGTGAGTGTCTGCAGACTCTTTCGGAACAATTCGCTGGCTTCGTCGAGGTGAGGAAACTCTACCATATTGGCACCACACAGCCGTGCAAATGCCCTCACGAGGTTGACGAACTCCTGGTATTTTCGATAGTCAGTGCTCACGCCGGCTCTCTTGATGAAGACCTTTCGGAAGGCTTCATTCGCTTCAAACGAATCAAACTCAGAATTGACCAATGATGCTAACGGACCGATCTGTGGGACGATTCCTGATACCGCACGTAGATACTCACGGAAGAATAGACGCCACATGGCTTCTACTTCCCTGGATTCTCGGGCATCATGGGATCCGTCCATTGTTTTGAGGATGTTTGAACGGATGTGATCCTTGGCGCCATCGCCAGCCAGACTCATCTGGGTGAAAATTAGGGTCAACCGGCTCATGATCTGGTATGTGTAATCGCCAAATGCAGCCAACATGGCCGTCTTGTCGGTGTAGTCATCCAGTTCACCATTCGATCCGAAATCTGCAGGTGGATTGCCGAGGAACAATAGGTTGGTGCATGTGGAACGACGTGTGTGGACGTTTCCTTTGCTGATGGCTACATAGCCGTTGGCCATAGCATTCATCAGTTCACCGAATGTTTCATCGGCCCAGGTTTGGAACTCGGAAACAGCGATCCTCTCGTTGTGCATCTTGGGCAGTAATCCGAGGCTAACGCTGTTAATGTCTTCTCCAGACATAGCACCAATCAATCCCGCTACCGTAGCTTGCTTGCCAGTTCCTGCAATACCGCATGGAACCAATGGCTCGATGACATGTTCAATCATGTGATCCTTGCCTTCGCCAACAGAGGATACGATACCGATGTGCATCATGTCCTGCTTGGTTTGCGGACTTAGGCAAAATAGCATGATCGCCTTCTTGAGGTAATCCTTGGCATACAGACGACCCCATAAGGTATCGTCACGAATCATCAGATCGAGAGGAGTCAGTGCTCGAGCTACCACAGGGTAGCCATTAAACTCCCAACGTCCTGGTGCGGTTCGATATTTGCCGAGGTCATTCTCGTGGACGATGGCCAGGGTGCGACGGTCGTAATCGACGGGCATTCCATTGGCATCAAGACGAGCCTCTTCACGAACGAGACAGGTGTGTTCACGACAGAGATTGACGAATCCATTGAGTTGATCAGAAGTCATCTGTGTCCGACTGGTCTCCGAATATGGTGCGAGAGAATCTACAATGAACACACGTTCCTTGCCACGGTTGCGGAAGGCACCCGCTACGAAGACCTTGGACCCGCGCTGAACGCTCTCAGTGAGATCGACCAGGATTTGGGTCAGCCATTCGTTGGGATCGCTGTGTTCAGAAGAGTCTCCACCAGGGAGAACCGATCGGTCGGCGTTGTCAGCAGAACATTCGATGGAATAAGAACCGTCTGAGATCACGAAACGCAATTCAGTCCTGTCCGCACCGATCTTAGGCGAGAGTGGGCTGTCCTCAAGTTTGAGGCAGACTCCGCTGCCCCATGAGTATGAGCCCGTTACCTTGGATCGATAGACCGATTCCAGAGTGATGTTGTGATCATCAAAGGAATCGACGCAGGTCTGAACGTAGTCGTTGATCGCATCTGGGATCCTGTTGTCAGCATTTGCAGTCATATTCACCCTCCTCGCTGACCCATGGGGCCGGCTTGAGGGTTTCGACCACTCGTCCGACGTTCATCAATGTTGCTTTTGACCGAGATCTGACCGGATAGACGCCCAGGGCAAGCCCTATGAAGGTGTCAGCACCGATCAGGCTCAATGGCCTGTGTAGCTCGATGTGGATCGGGTCGTGCGAGACGCGACTCAGTCCTGGAATTGATCTTCTGGAACAGGTGGGACAACAAGGCTGTCGTTCTTGCCAGCAGAGTCAGTGACCTTGATGCTGAATCGGTTGTAGGTGCGACCAGTCTTGGATTGATCCTGATGGCGAAGGAATGTGACTACCATTGGGTAGGCGTGGCCAGCTTCGAGTGCCTTGGAAACAGCAGTTGCCAAGTGTTCTTGCTCGTAGCCAGAAAGCCAGAAAGTCTGTCGTCGACCTGCAGCAGGTTCGATCACACGGACCGCAGTGTTGTAGGTAGTGTCGTCGCCTTCGACGGTGTAGTTTCCGCTGATGCCGCTGGTGAATCCTTCAAGAAGGTAGTCCTTGTGAAGTGCGTCACGGTCCACCTTGAGGGTGTCTCGCACAGGCCACTTCTGAGTGGTCTCATTTCCTTTGTCAGTCTCCAGGTCAGCCAAGAAGTTCTCGATTTCGTTGCTCATTTTTTTCATCTCCATTTTTTTGTTTTTTGTTGGTTGGTGTCCGCGTTGTTTTGGTTCGGGACAAATTAACGTTGTGCGACCACCCCTATAAAGGAGGCGGTCGGGAGGTCTTTTGCCACCGATCCGTTAGTATGACGCGCACGCGAGTGCATCGGTTTTGGGTGGAGACTTGAAATAGCGTCGCCACTAAGGTGTGTGTATGGCACACCGATGGATTGACCCTTACAGCGGTAGTGAACGAGTCTCCGATGATAGCCCCGGTGCTGACTGGCTGGCTATTGTCACCCTCACTATGCCCGACGGAGCTGAAGTCGATAGCACCATTCCAGGGATCTATGGCTACCTCGCGGGCCAGGACATCGGTGGTAGCAAATCGCTGGACACTATCCGCAATATGATCGACATGGACTTTCCCGATCGCCCAACTTACGACAATTTTACTGCTGGCGCTATCTGCAGAACCATACTGGCCTGCCCATATTTCGTTCTCAGTATTGAGGAAGAAGACGAGGACGGAGTCCTGGCTACGCTAACCATGGATCCCGATGCTGATAGCCTACCTCCCGAAGACGACACCTTCCAAAAGATGCAACGTGACACCAAGCTGGTTCGACCTGGTGGTGGCGGTGGCAAACCCGTTCCCGTTGGACCACCTCCGGTCCCATGGGATCCCAATCTACCATTCCCAGGAGATCCTAACAGAGAAGCCCCAATGCCAGATCTGCCTGATCAACTCCCTGATGCCGATGAATTACCCGATACGGGGGATCTCGATCTGGATCAAGCAGCACGTGACCAAGCTGACGAGGATGCCGACGGTGTCGGTGTCGATCCGGACAAGCCCGGTGATATTCCCCACCCAGATGCCAAACATCCTGGTGACTGTGATGCGTGCGGAGGCACGGGTCAGGATCCGGGTGATGATGGCGACGGTGGAGACGACCAAGGTGACGATGACGGAGCCGGTGGTGACGAAGAGGACGACCTCCTCAAGGGATTCTTCGATGATGAAGACGATGGCGATGGCGACCAGGAATCGGATGATGGGGGTGGCTCCGAGGGAGACCAACCCGGCGATTCCGGTGCTGGCGATGGCGATCCTGGAGGCGAGGGCGAACCCGGTGAGTGCCAAGAGTGCAACGGAACCGGTGAGCAACAATCCGACGACGGCGACGAAGACGATGAAGGCGACGACGGCGACGATGATGGCGACGAAGACGACGAGGACGAGGACGACAACCTCCCTGAATTGATTGACATCGCTAATGCAACCATCGACGAAGCCAACGCCGCCATAGCAGCCTATTCCGCTGACGCATCTCCCGAGATCATCCGAGGGCACATCGATAAGTGCATGGATCTGGTCGACACCTGCCATAAGATGGCGCAGAGTCGTTCTGTTCTACAACGGTCTATCTTGCGTAAAGCCGTAGATGCGGCACGCAGAGCATTGGATCTTGAGGATAAACTCAAACCAGTGGTTATTGAAGTGGAAGGTGAGATTGATGAATGAGCAACGTAGAGCAATTCTTGATGAGTATGTCAACGGAGAAGCAGTAGCTATTTTCACCCAACAGGTTCTTGACAGGTTGGCAGATGTTCGCACCATCACAGACCCCAAACAGCGTTCAGAGGCTACGGATCAATTGGTTGATGACCTTCCTGATATGCTTCGTGATGTCGATGTTTTCGATCGTGTCAATGTGGCACAGATCTCTGGACAACTCAAGAACATTTACGATCAGGACATGGGATTTGCCGCCATGAATAAGAGCATCATGAATGATGCTAACCGACGTGCCTTTACCCTAATGGAGATGCGAAGAGATGTCAACGAGGCCAACAAGATGTTCGGAGTCATGGAATTGGCTACTCGTCAATACGTCACCCCACTCGTCCCCACACCACAGGAAGCCGAATTGCTTAGGACTGCTGGTAATTTGGACGAGGTCGATTATGTTGTCATGGAGCACTTCGGAGATGGATGGGAATCTTTCCTTGAACTGAATCGTCCCCTTGACGAGTGGCAAGAATACATTACTGCCTATTACGACCAGATCATGTCTAAATTGCACCCATTGAGTGACATCCCAGGTGCTCCTCAACCTCAAGCCCCCGTTTCTATGCCGGATCAGATTCCAAGCCCTGTCATCATCACCAAGGAGCGTTCTATTGCTGTTCCCAGCGCCATTAACATGGGCACGGGTGGCGCCAACGATTACTTGGTCACATCAACCGGTCTACAAAGCCGGTTTGAGAATGCCCCACTTGGTGGCGTAGTAGCCGCTCCCGATGTCCGAACCGGCGATCGCGATGCCAGGAGACGTTCTCTCACAGTCCCTGCCAATCTCAACGGTCTGGCTCAGTGGGTAGAAGCCACCTATCGAACACAGGGCGACATCGTGCAGGTCACTAAGAGTCCCGAGGGCGGAGTCATATCCCTAATCATTACTGGCGACGTTTCCCATTGGACTCGTTGTCTTGATAGCATGAGGATTCCAGTTCCATTGTTGCGATCCGTCGATGATAACAACAACACACTAACGGTTTCATACGTTTGACGACTGTGCAGGCCGGAGGCGGGGTTCTTGGGGTCGTTAGGGCGGGGTAGGATCAGGTAGTCGTGCCACTAATCAGTCATTATGGATACGCGAGCGGTCATCAATCGTCACTTTGGAGGTGCCCGACAGATCTCTATCCCCGGTCTCCAAGCCAAAGTCGCCGCAGCCCTACAACACGCCGGAAAGGAAAAGCAAGCACGGTCAATCCTACTAAGAGATCCTTTGGTTCTGGATAACGGCTCAATCAAGTCCAATCTTGAACTAAACGACATAACTGGTTATCAACCACCTTTCGTCGCATTTGATGAGGCCAAAACCCTACAAGGCCAAGACGGTATCCTATTTGCAGACTCCAGTAAATCGTTCAGTCGGATGAGCGACGAAGAGATTGAAGAACTTGCAGACTTTTGGTTGAATGGACTTTGGGATGCTTGGCATGAGTATTTGGATCTAAATCCTGGTGCCAAACCCGATTGGATGGATGATAACGATCTGGAAGCGGACATTCGGTTGAAAACAGGCTATGCTAAAGAGCAAGGCCCATTAAGCCTCTGGATGGTCCAAGAGTATATCGAAAACCACACACCTTTCTTTACCACCTACGTCGGCGATCAGTGGGCTGACATGGTGATAATATCGCCTAAGTTCTTTGATGACTGGGCAAACGGCGTCCTTGGTTATGATGACGACGACTGGATGATGATGTGAGCCATGCTTAGGTAGTCGTTCGGCACAGGTATCTCTATGGAACCTTGGATGTCCGAATGGATCAAGTTTGATTCTCAGTCCATTAAGGACATGAAGCGACACTCCGATAACACCCACACTCATCGTGAATGGATGTGCTACGTCTACGAACAGGACTACGGTGTCCTAGTTCCTTCTAACGGCCAGCTTCCCGTCCTCATGACCGAGGATGGTAGCGAGGATACCGCCATATTCAAGGATCCTTCTGCGGCTGAAGCCGCTGCAAACAGCGTTGGAGGAACTGTCACTACTGTCTACCGACTCGGCGAACCATCATACGGATCGGAGAGTCGTATTGAGGTCAATCCCGATGCTAAAGCCAACGAAGACAGGTTGACTGAAGGTCTTCGAAAGGAAAACCGCAAGTGGACGATCCACGGTCACCCGCTCAAAGACGGCAAGATCTACACAGGTCGCCAATACTTCTCCTCCACAGACCTCGTCAACGAGTTCTGCCACGCCCGTGATTCGGGCGAACGCGTAGTGCAATTCTTGGTCTACCCCCATCAGCAAGTGGATACTAAGACCGGTGCTAAGGTAATCCATAATCGTTGCAGGATCGTGGTCTTCCCCGATCCGGAAACTATGCGTTCCGCTATGTCCGAATCCAACCCTGGTGTCAATTTTGATGCCATTAGTCCCCAGAGTGGTCAAAACAAACAGGTTCCAGACGGCAACGGTGGCATGACACTCCGAAACGATGCCGGAGTTAATTGGTTTGAGTTCCAAGAGGCTTTGGGTCGACGTGGCCAAATGGGGATCATCGACATTGAAGGGCCAACTGGCGGTTTAGTTTATCATTCCGAGGGATTCATGAGTGGCATTAGGAACGCTTCTCCAGTTCGTTTAGTGGGTATGCTGGCAGCCGTAGGACTCACATTTGTTCTCGGTCGTCGTCTATTCAACCAGATCCGACCCAAAGGTTCTGTGGCAGGAGTCACTACCGTATCCGGTGCTGAAGGATTCTCAGTAGAGGGTGGCAAGCACGGTTGGCAACGGTGAGACCCCTCAAGTAGTCGGTCGCACCAACCAAAGGCATGGCACAGATAGTAACTCGCACGGTCGACGGTCGTCGACTCGAGGCGTATCCTGTGCTTGATGGTGATTTATTCCTCGTCATCGTGGACGATGAACGTCTTGATGATCTATTCTCCAGGGAAGATGTCATAAGGATGATCTCCGGACGGGTAACTATGGATGCCGAGGAGGAGTTCACCGGGTTAAAGGACACCGATCGCTACCTTGATTCTGGACAACAGGGAGTGGTGTTTTCACGTGCAGACCCAGACATCGTTACCAAGCTGGTATTCCTCCCCGGCAGTCTCTCGATCAAGGATCAGAGACGTGCCGAGAGGCGCAGAGGACTTGATCCATGGGGTTCTATGGTTGGGTCTACTATTCTGGCTGCTAATCGTCACCAAGCCAATCTGTTCCGCTCCCTTGCCGAGCAACCTGGTCCACCATCACTCCCCCGCGTCTACGAATACCGTGAAGGCAAGATGGATGCCCCTACCCGTCGCCGACTCCTTTCTGCCGGCATTCCTGAGAATCGTCTACCGCCTACTGGTTGGCCAGTAGCCGCTTGGGTCATGGAACGTGTGCAACCAGTTCAACCCAATGATTCCAAAACCGACATTCCTCGAAGACAGGCTCTTGATTACCTATGGAAAGAACACAGCATGGTTGCCAGAGATCTGGCTGGAGATTCTGGCAATTGGGGTCTGCGCGAGGACGGGAGTTACGTTATCATCGATCCGTTGGTAGTTAGGATCCCTAAATCGGTCATCGCTAAACCACCATTATCTCTTCATGGCGCCATTAGGGCACTATCGGCAATCAAGCGTCAAGATGAGAACTCCTACATCGCCACAGTAGCTCCATTCGGAGCCACCATGACGCGCGGTCAAGAATCACTGGCTATGATTTTGCTATCTCTCAATCTGGCTTATGTCCAACCCGATCCGGCTTTCGTGGATTTGGTAGTGGATATGAGGGGTGGTAGCAAACCATCGTTCCCAATCAGTTATCTGGGCTATCCGCATTCGCAGATACCATTTATGTGAGCAACCAAAGGTGCTCGGCCAGAGTTAGCCAATTAGCATCACCATCTTCAACAGTCATCTCCAGATCCACCATTTCATCGGGTATCGCCATAATCTCGGTTTCAGAGATGTCGTTGCGAGCATCCCAGTGCCGTTCCCAATCATCTGGGTAGGCAGTCATCAAACGTTGCATCTGAGTCTCATCATCGGGAAAATTGAGTCGTATGATTATGAATCCCTGGTCAGACAAGGCCATGGCCTCGTTGACAAATCGTAGATCGTCTACCACTACACGATCATGTGCCTCAGCACACCGAATGGTATCGTTAATCCACATCATCGGATCGATCTCTCGACCGGCTGCACCAATGGTCTGCAACATTCGACGTTGTTTGATCTGCCGCTGCTCGGCATCTATCAGACCGCTATTGATTAGGGATTCCAGGATCTGGTTACCCATTAGCTTGACCCCGCGTGCCAGGGATACTCTCAAAAAGTCGTGCCCACCAATCAATTGTTCCGCCAGACTTGATTTTCCAGAAGCCATCGGCCCGCAAATTGCTACTCTCATGATTACGGGATGCACCATCACCCTCATAAGCCTCAGGTAGTCGGGCGTTCTATTGTCTACTATGCGATTCCAAGTTGATGCTATGGAAAAGGTCGGTTCTGGCCACGATCAGACACAAGATGCCTGGTCATACTCCATGGATACCATGGTGTTAGCAGATGGTGTTGGTGGATGGGTTTCCCGAGGTATCGATCCGGCTCTGTGGTCGCATGTCATGGTATGGGAGGTCTCCTCTGCATTCCAAAAGATGCGTGATCCTCTACTGGCTGTCCGAACCGGACTGGCTCGTTGTCGTTTAGCCGGATCTTGCACTCTTGCTTGTCTCGCTCTCCAGAAAGATGGTCGCGTTATTGCCTACAACATCGGGGACTCGGCTTGGCTCCACGTCCGTGACGGCCGAATCCTTTCCAAATCCAACCGAACCCTTCGAGAGGGATCGAAAACCCCGCGCCAACTGGGTCGTAATCTTGATGGTAATCTGCACGGTTCCGACATCCCAGAGGATGGAACCATTGACGAATTAGAGGTTGAGTCTGGCGATCTGCTGGTGCTAACCTCCGATGGAGTGCTATCTCTCATCGATGCAGTCACTTTGGCGGATACACTGGACATTGACGAAGAACCTGCTATCGGATTGGAGACGTTGGAGGCTCTCCTGATACCACTTATCCACAGTTCACCACACGATGACCTCACCGTGCTTTCGGGAAGAGTGATCTAATCAGAAATCTGGCATCTCAAGGAAGTCCTCGATCTCAGGGTTGCGGATCAATCCTGCATCATAGAGTCGTC